>LWDU01033535.1_pt1 | contig 25391 bp, 23 predicted proteins | sample 727161 | NCBI WGS metagenome assembly LWDU01 (sample SAMN04566230, study PRJNA314399) | hydrothermal vent metagenome | isolation source: deep sea hydrothermal plume seawater | place: Mexico: Gulf of California, Guaymas Basin | collected 2004-07-11
TTATTTCACCCATTAGCATAAAGATGCATTCGTCTGTTGCCCGCCGCGCTTGCGCCATGTTGTGGGTAACAATGACGACGGTGTAGTCATCTCGGAGAGACTCGATTAAACCTTCGACTTGCTCGATACCCTCAGCATCGAGAGCGCTACATGGTTCATCCATTAGGATAACATCGGGTTTGAGTGGAATGAGGCGCGCAATGCACAGTTTTTGCTGTTGCTCGAGCGTTAAAGTTGTAGCCCGTGTCTTGAGTTTATCTTTTACTGTGTCCCACAGCGCGACTTGCTCAAGTGCTTGTTGGACTACATCATTACGTTCCCTGCGAGTCAGTTGTTTGTGTGTTTTGTGAAGATTTGTACCAAACAGGACATTGTCATATATGGATATTGGCAATGGATTAGGTCGTTGAAAGACCATTCCGATTCGTCGCCGTAACTGCCGCGAGGTAACATCACTGTCATAAATGTTTTTGTCGAGAATTTCGATATCCCCCGTTGTCTTGACGCCCTCGTACCGTTCGTTGATACGGTTGAAGCATCTGAGGAGTGTTGTCTTTCCGCACCCAGAAGGGCCAATCAAACCAGTAATAATCCCTTTACGGATGTCGATGTTGACGTCCTTCAAGGCTTGAAAGTCACCATACCAAAGATTCAAATCACGAACGCGGATACTGAGCTTGTCATTGGTTTTGGGCACACTTGGTGGATCCCAGCTTTGCATTGTCGGTTCCGCTGTGTGGATTGAAGTGGAAGGGTCGGGAGTTATTGTAGACATTATCCAAAATCTCCGGTTACATAGTCGTGAGTTAATTGTTGTTCAGGATTGCTGAATATTTGTTCGGTGGGTCCGACTTCGATCATTTCTGATTTATTAAAAAACGCTGTGTGATCGGCAAGTCGACGCGCTTGCTGGACTAAATTAGTGACGAGAATAATGGTCATCTCTTTCTTGAGTTCCAGTAAGACGTCTTCAATTTTCATTGTGGTGACTGGGTCGATAGCGATGGAAAACTCATCGAGGCACAGGATCTCCGGTTTATGTGACAACGCGCGAGCAATCGTAAGTCGTTGTTGTTGGCCACCAGAAAGTTTCGTGCCTAATAGGTCTAGGCGATCTTTAACTTCGTCCCACAACATAGATTGTTTTAGACAGTGTTCGACCAGTTCATCAAGTTCTTGGCGGTCATGAATACCCGCTCGCCGTGGAGCGTAGGCAACGTTTTCGTAAACGGACATCGGTAAGCCAACTGGCAATGGAAAAACCATGCCGATCCGCCGACGTAAAGTATACACATTTTTAATGTGAGAAACATCAATGCCATGGACTAAGATCTTACCCACCGTTTTGGCGTTCGGCTCAAATTCCAGTGTGCGGTTGATTGATTTAAGGAACGTTGTTTTTCCAGCGTTGGCGGGACCAATAATGCCAAAGATCGTGTGTTCTGGAATAACCAGCGAAATATCCCGCAGGGCAATTTCCTTGCCGTAGGAAATCGTGACATCTTGGAATTCAATATGTGAAGTTTGTGTTGTCATCGGTTTACCATTTTTTCCTAGAGCGGAGATAGATACGGAAACCAATAGAAATACTGTTAACGGCAATCACTAAACCAATCATCACAATAGCTGTGCCGAACTTGAAGGACTCGGGGACGTTTTGCCACTGTGTTGAAATGATGTACAAGTGATAAGACAGAGCCATGAAGCGATCTTCGAGGCCATAAGGAACCATCGAAGCCCAACCGGAGTCGGCGATGCGGGATGATATCATGGCCCCGGTAAATAAGATGGGTGCCGTTTCTCCAGCAGCTCGAGCAACCTGTAAAATCACACCTGTCAAAATACCACTAATCGAATTTGGCAATACGATCGTGCGGATGGTTTGCCATTTTGAAGCGCCCATATTCCAACAAGCTACTCGAAATGGTTGTGGTACCGAGGCCAGGGCCTCTTTGGTACTAGTGATGATGACTGGCAATGTCATCACTGCCACAGTACAAGACGCGGCGAGCAAACTGCGTTGCATCTGAAGGAAATACACAAAGGCCCCCAATCCAAATAGGCCATGAACGATACTTGGAACACCCGCTAGATTGACGACCGCTAAATTAATGAGCCGAGTGAACCAATTATCACGAGCAAATTCATTGAGGTAGACTCCAGCCAAGATACCAATCGGCGCTGCAATAAGTAGCGACACGATGATCAGCATAAAGGTCCCGATTAACGGACCCCAAATACCACCACCAGTCATGTTTTTTTCGGGGTTATCGAAAATAAAACCGACGGACAAAGCAGGCCAGGCTTTGATGAGTAAGAATCCCAGGATGAACAAAACGGGTAAAATCAAAGCCCAGGTCATTCCGAGTGTAATGAAACGTATAAAACGCTCGACTTTACGCCCGCGAATTTCATTAGCCGTGATCGCAAATGGATTATTGGCATCAGGTTTAGACATTGCTTTGGTTCCTTACTCCTTTGACAACCAAATCGGCAGTCAAGTTAATAATGAAGGCAAAGGCAAACAGGACGACGCCAATCAGAAACAAGGTGTGATAGTGCAGGTCGCCACGAACTGCTTCACCTAATTCGGCAGCAATCGTGGCGGTAAGTGTTCGGACGGGATCAAAGAGACTAGTGGGCATATTAACCGAGTGACCGGTACACATGAGCACTGCCATCGTTTCACCAATTCCACGGCCGATTCCGAGTAGTACTGCTGCGAGCAGCCCGTTTTTGGCTGCCGGAAATAGGACTTTGTAAATCATTTCCCAACGATTTGCACCCATCGCCAATCCCGCTTCACGGAACGAGTCAGGCACAGCGCGTAACGCATCTTCGGATACGGATACAATAATCGGGACGCTCATTAATGCAAGGACGACACCTGCATTAAGTATGTTGAGTCCCACTGCTTCGCCACTGAGATTGGTAATGAAAGGATTTATGATGACTATGCCAATAAACCCCCAGACTACAGACGGGATTGCAGCCAAAAGTTCAATCAGAATTTTCAATATTTCGCGAGTTTTGTTCCCCGCAAACTCGGAGACATAAACTGCTGCCCCAAGACCCAACGGCACGGCTAATAGAATAGAAAAGAACGTAACCGACAACGTCCCCACGATTAACGCTAAAATGCCAAAAGCAGGCTTCTTGGCAGATTCGGGAATCCAGCGAGGGCTCGTGGTGAATTCGACGAGGTCGAGTTGTTCGACTTCAATTTCCCCCGCAGTAATTTCGGTTTCAATGCCTGTTATCGCCGGCAAACTTTCTTTGAAAACGAATATGAAAATTGCGATCACAAATAAAATGGCACTCCAACCACAAATATAGATCACACCCACGACTACAGGTTCTAAGCGATCCTGCAGTTGCTGAAATGTGCGGCGGAAAGAGAAATTGCCTTTTGCGGATGCCAAAGTCGACTTATTATTCATATTCCTCAACAGTATTAAAAGCAAAAGGGTTCCTAATGGAATGCCGAACACTACGGGTGCATTGAAATCGATCTTTGCAAGAATGGAAAAGATGGGCGGGAACCCTTCAATATTTACGTTGTTTTATTCGGATGAAAAGAGGAATGAAGGACGAAAAGTCGTTTGTCCTAATGTCGTTCTACTGTTGCGTCTAATTGGTTGCGAATGAATTGTATGTTATTTGACCGGAACGTATCCCATTTCTTCAATGATCGCCTGCCCAGTCTTTCCTAAAATCCAATCTAAATAGTCTTTCACAGCGCCGGTTGGAACTTGCGGAGTGTAGATCAGTAGTGGTCGAGCAATGGGGTAAGTGCCGTTGATGACATTGGCCGCATTAGGTGCGACGCTGGGAGAATCATTATCGAGTTTCACTTTCACCATTTTTACACCATCAGTGGCGTATCCCATGCCGCTGTATCCAATAGCGCCGCGTGTTGTTTCAATCATCGAAACTACATCAGCTGATCCACTGAGGTCGATCGTCCCAAGCTTGAAATCGTTATCGTCGAGTACATGTTGGCGAAAATAAGCGTAGGTGCCAGAGTTGTTTTGTCGACTGATGCGAACAATCTTTTGATTCTTTGTACCAGTTACGGTAACTCCTAGTTCTGCCCAAGTATTGGCCGTACCACCTTCCCCATAGATTGTTGTAAGTTGGGCGATGGTTATTTCTTCAAGAGGATTATCTTTATGGACATAGATTGCCAAGGCATCTTTTCCAACGGTGAATTCTTGTGGATCTAAGTTGTATTCGTTTTTCGCGCGACGAATTTCCTTAGCTCTCATCTTGCGACTTGCATTTGCCATGTCGGCTAGGCCTTGAGTTAAACTGGAAATACCAACACCACTTCCGCCGCCGGAAATTTCAATGGTGATTTCCGACGTCTCGGTTTGGTATTTCTCTGCCCACGCTTGAGCGAGATTTACCATCGTGTCAGATCCTTCGACGCGAATTGTATTGTCAGATGTATTTTGACGAGATCCGCAACCGAGCGTTGTTAACAGTAAGTAACTTGACAGGCACGCAATGAGAATGTTTCGCTTAGCCATGATAGGGTCTGGTACCTCACAAAATGAACAGGCTTTAGTCGGTAAGTTTACTTATCTCTTCGTCACCAATGTAAGCAATAAGTGTGAACGAATGACTAAGGTAATGTTAAGATTTGGTTAAGATATCGACTAAGAAACGCTATGCGGACTCGTTACAAAACGGTTTGCATCAAAAACCATGCTGGATCAGACATGTGGGTGGTCCTAGATTAATTCATCAACAGCGGTCGAAGTAGGGCACTGATGCCGATTAAGAAGAGAGCTAGCAGTGCATAGGATTTTAGTTTTTGGCGGTCGAGTCGATTGCCGATTCGGATTCCCACCGCGGTACCAATAAACACGATTGGTAATCCTAGTGCGCCGAGGATGAGACCATCGATGGAAGATGCACCAAACCTCCACGCTAATATCAGAGCTAAGGGTATCATGCCATAGAACAGCATCGCGAATAGAAAGCCGCGACTCTGCTTCGCTGTCCATGGTTGAAACATGACCCAAATCGCCACCGCAGGACCGCCCATGCCAACAAAACCTAGCATCACTCCACTTATCGAAAACGCGATGATTTCCCACTTGGTCGCCAATTCTTTTTGTTCGTCGATTCGGACGTATCTCTTGCAGACGACAATTAATATTAAGATGACTCCCAGCAATTGCTGAATCATTTGCTTACGTTCGTCGGCCATTGATTCTGCTACAACTTTGGTAACAGAACCGTCGTCGACCGCCATTAGCCATTGTAGAAGTAAAACACCAGGCAAAATGAAGAGAATGCGGACGAGACCAGGCCTCAGTGTCGAACGCCACTTTATTGATCGATGTAGTTTCCAAGCACCCAGACCAGATTGCGTCATCGATGCAATAGTGATAGCGGCAATGGCTGTTTGGATTGGGAACCCAGCATACAAAAAAAGAACAGGTATGCCAAATGCACCTGCGCCAAAGCCAATAACACCTTGCAAAAAACAACTGCAAAAGAACACGCCCGCAAAGACGACGTATTGCCATAGCTCGAAATTTAAGAACTCGAGTTCCATAACTTAAATAGTATGACTTTCCGACGACTCGATTTGGAGTGAGTAAAAATTCACAGCAGTTTTTCCAAGGATCCAATTTTGATCCTCTGTTGATAAGCGGCTAATGACTTCTTGTAAAGCAGCGAGGACATCAGTATAGCTTCCAGCGAGTTCGCAGACAGGCCAATCTGAACCGAACATGCAGCGGCGTGGTCCGAATGCCGCGAGTGCGATTTCGATGTAGGGTTGCAAGTCGTCGGGTGTCCAATGGTCCCAGTTCGCCTCCGTGACGAGTCCAGAAAGTTTGCAGTAAATGTTGGAATGTTGGGCGGCCTGATGCAGATTGTGCTCCCAATCGGAGACCTCTCGGTTTTTGATTTTAGGTTTTGCCAAATGATCGATGACCAGCGGTAAGTTGGGGAACGCTTGACCGAGCGTGGCGGCATGGTGCAAATGCTGTTCATAAAATAATAGGTCAAATGGTATGCCTAGCCGCTCTAGGCAGCTGAGCCCTCGACGAATATCAGAGCGAACGATGAAATTGTCATCAGGTTCGTCTTGCGTGATATGCCGAATGCCAACGAATTTGGAGTGTTTTTGTAGTTCCCGTAGATTTTCTTCGACATCAGGAGATGCAAGATCGACCCAACCAACCACACCCGCGATGAATGAATTTTGTTCTGCGAGACTTAGTGCCCAGTGGTTTTCCGCGAGCGTGTGTTGTGTTTGGACAAGGATGCTGTAGTGCATGCCGGCGGCAGTTAAATGGCCAACAAGATTCTCAGGAAGATAGTTCTTGTTGATCGCTGTATTGGTTAGCGTTTTGACCCAATCATAATCAAACTCGCTGCGAGATAAATCCCAGAAGTGTTGATGTGCATCTATGCGTATCGACTCGGACTCCACGTTGGTCTTGCTTTCTGAATTCGCTTGACTCGTTATGCTTGGCGAACACCAATGTGTAACAGTAGATTTGCAAATAGATGTTGGTCTGCTGTTTGAATTGTCAGTACGTGGTCACTAGTGCTGACAGCGGGATAAAAGGCAAATTTTTCGATGGGCTCTAATTCAATATCTAGATTTGCTTGGCGAAACGAAGTTCGAAATTGCTCCCATACCGGTGGATCTTCTGTCTGTGCGTAGGGTCCTTCAGTTTGATACATCATTGTATTCGCCGCTTCGACCGGAATTGCAGTCAGAAGTGCCCTGAGAACCTGGTCACACGTTGGCAGACCGGGACTTAGATTCAAGCTAACTAATTCGGCATTGGGACCGAGTGTTGAAGAGCAGGGGTAATTGCCATCGGCGATGAGGATACGAGCATGATGTCCGGCACGACCAAGGATTTCGTTTATCTGGGGATGGATCAGTTGATGTTTAAGCATAGCAATGAGCGGTGAACAGTGATGGGGTGATGTGAATTATAGATTGTAACATGTCCCGAGGCTTTCAGTTTTGCAGTTAATAAAATTCTAGTCCTACAAGCCAACCGGACAACGAACGGTAGGACCCTTCCATAAATAAAAAACAGGGTATTGCTGCAATGCAGCAATACCCTGTGGTGTGTAAACCGTGTTTGTGACGGATTAAGTAGCTGGTCTAGCAGTAGGAGCAGGTCGTTGACCACCCTGACCACCCTGACCACCAGGTCGTTGACCACCAGGTCGTTGTCCACCTTGACCGCCTCTACTTGGTCTTAGTTCTTCTGGTGAGATTTCGACAGGTTTGCCTTTCATCTTTTCGAATTCCTTCTTTTGACCATCGGTCAGGACTGCTAAGATTTTTTCGTTGGTTTCCTTTTGCATGGTAGTCATCTTTTCGCGAATCTCTTGCATCGCCGCTTGAGCTTTTTCGCGATCGCCACCCTGGAATAATTCACGGACACCGCTGAATAGTTCTTGTCCTTTTTCCTGAGTCTCTTTTTGAACTCCTGCAAATTTAGTTTTTTGCTCAGCAGTGATTTTCAATGCTTTCTGCACGGGCTCAGTTAACAGAGCTGCCACGCCTTGAATTTGCAAGCGAATTTCTTCCAATCGTTCAACTTGTTGTGGCAACAACACTTCCTCAACGGCTTCGTTAATTTTTTTGGTGGTAGCTTCTTGTTGAGCGCGAAATTTTTTGAACATTTCTTCGCGTTGAGTTTCTGTCAAATCACGGAAGTTTGGACGTTCACCTTGAGTGGATCGTGCATCTTCGCGAACTTTATCAACCGCTTTTTTAATGTCTTCGACTTGTTCGTCAAGGATTTCAGCAGCCTTACGGACTTTTTCGATCTGTAATAGCTGTGTGATCGAAACAGGGCGAGCTCCGGTGTTCATGCCACGGCCAAATCCGCCACCTTGACGTTGACCGCCGGGTTGGGCTTCAACTGCCGAAGTAACCATGACCATTGCAAGAACGGCCAACATTAACGTAAATATTCGTAAGCGTTTCATTTTCTTATTTTCCAATGAAGAGATGAGTGTTTGTAAAAATTGTTTGATGTAAATAATGTTTCTTGTTACTAATAATTTAACACAAAAATGGACGGTGTGGTTTCGAGTAAAATGTGGTAATTGGACATTATTATTGATAGTATTTTTTTTTTGCGACCTGTTAAAATCGGCTAATTCGGTAAGATCTAATATTTAGACGTTCTTTTTCCCTAATTACGAGTGATATTCTATGGCTTACTTGCACTGCCAATATGTCAGGCCAGCAGTGAATGACTAGTCGTTTATTCGTTGCTCGCTGGAAAAACTTGTTTTTACCGAAACCGCTGTACGCCTATTTTATTGGCGGAAAAGTAGTAGTATCTCAATTAGGAGCTACGGTGTTAATAACTTTATTAACTCGAATTGGCACGGCGATTGCAATTAGTATTTAGCGAATACCGGACGGCGATTTGATTTTTGTTCATAGAGGAGAGAATAGCGATGCTCGTTAAACGATTAGATCCGTTGCACACGGAATTAAACTGGCTTAAAGATGAAATGCAACGAGTTTTTGGACCTGAAATATCGTCCAGACAACCTAGTCTAGATCCAGCAATTTCAATGTGGGAAGCAGAGGATGCTTACTATGTTGAAATAGAATTACCAGGCTTGAAGGAAAAAGATGTTACCATTGAGCTTAGTGATGAGAATGTCTTGACTGTAAAAGGTGAGCGAGTGTGTCCTCAAGATCGTACCGACAAGTGGATATTTAACCATGGTCGTTACGGGAGATTTGAGCGAGAGTTTAAATTGACTCGTGCAATTGATAGTGACGGTATCTTGGCTCATCTCGAAGACGGCTTGCTACAGGTTGCTTTGAGATTAACTAAGCTTTTCTAAGGGTGTAAGGACAAATTAATGTTTTTTATTGATCCGCTGTATCTGTTTCTCGTGTTTTTTCCAACACTACTTATATCAGGTTTATGTAGTTGGCGAGTGAAAGCAGCATTTAAAAAATACTCTCAAGTCCGTTCAATGAATGGTTACTCAGGGGCTCAAGCTGCCAGAATGATTCTCGACCGTGAAGGGTTACATGATGTACAAGTTACCGAGACTGGCGGGTTTCTTTCGGACCATTACGACCCGAGAAATAAAACACTAGCCCTTTCAGCGGAAAACTACCGAGGTACTTCCGTCGTGCATATTGGTATCGCTGCTCATGAAGCTGGGCACGCCATTCAAGATGCTCAAAACTACGGTCCACTGAAACTGCGATCAGCAATTGTTCCCTTGGCGGCGTTAGGCAGTAGTCTAGGCTATGGTGTCATCTTCGTTGGAATGATTTTGATGTGGGTGGCCAGCGGCAATATCGGTTCGATTGTGATGCTAGCAGGTTGTGCGTTGTTTGGGTTGGTGTTGGTATTCCAATTAGTGACGCTACCGGTAGAGTTTGATGCGACTGCCCGCGCTAAACGAATTGTGGTGGAAGCAGGAATTGTTTATCCAGAGGAACGAGTTGGAATGGATAAGGTGCTCGACGCTGCCGCCATGACCTATGTGGCGGCTGTAGTGACGACGCTCTTGACCTTGGCCTACTACGTCATGCGAGCGTTATCTGGCATGCGAGACTAAGCTGCGTCCTAAGTGGTTATCATGAAATATTTAATTTGTAGCGTGGTGTATTTTATTTCGTAAAGCGAGAATTTATGAGACCTATGCGTTTTCTTCTAGTAGCTGTTTTGTCGGCCAGTGTTTTCAGCGGGCTATCCAAGGATGTTGTTGCTCAAATCACACCACCTAATGTGATTGTGGTCATTACGGATGATCAAGGATATGGCGACATTGCTATCCATGGCAATCAAATGATCCAGACGCCAAATATGGATAAACTGTATGCACAAAGTGTACGCTTAATCAATTACCACGTGGATCCAACTTGTTCACCGACTCGCAGCGCCTTGATGTCTGGCAGGTATTCTACTCGCACGGGCGTCTGGCACACGGTCAATGGTCGTAGTCTGATGTCGACCGCGGAATACACGATGGCAGAAGTTTTTCGTGACAACGGTTACAAAACAGCAATGTTTGGTAAATGGCACTTGGGTGACAATTACCCCTGTCGTCCTCAAGATCAAGGATTTGAGCATACGTTCATCCACGGCGGTGGTGGCGTTGGGCAAGGGCCTGACTATTGGGACAATGATTATTTCGATGATACCTATTGGCGTAACGGTGTTCCCGAAAAGCAAAAGGGATATTGCACAGACGTGTGGTTTGAAGATGCGTTGAGTTTTATTAAACGCAACCGCAATAAACCATTTTTTGCCTATATTTCAACCAACGCCCCACATGGTCCTTACATTGTCGACGAAAAATATTCGCAGCCCTACAAAGACAAAGGCGTAGGAAAGGGTCAGGCTGAGTTCTATGGGATGATCGAAAATATCGACGAGAATTTGGGACGGTTAGTCAATAAACTTGATGAATGGAAATTGGCCCATAATACGATTTTGATTTTTACAACGGATAATGGAAGCGCGATAGGGCATCGAGTGATTAAGGGTGCTCAGTGGAAGGGCTTTAATGCGGGCATGCGAGACGGAAAGGGATCGGAGTATGACGGCGGCCATCGTGTCCCGTTTTATATTCGCTATCCTGCGGGCAAATTGGGCGGCGGCCGTGATGTGCAGCAATTGTCAGCGCACATCGACATACTACCGACTTTAGCTGAACTATGTTCGTTGAATGATAAATCTGCTACGTCACGCGATGGGATTAGCATTAAAGCTGCACTTGATGGTGACAACATAGCAGTAAAAGATCGGACTATATTGGTGCATTCACAACGCATCGAGAATCCGGAAAAATTACGGAAATGTGCGGTGATGACCCAGCGATGGAGATTGGTCAACGGTAAAGAATTGTTTGATATGGATGCAGACGCCGGGCAAAAACAAAACGTGGCCAGTGAACATCCGGATGTGGTTAACAAACTCACTGCAGAATATGACCAATGGTGGAATAGTTTAAAACCGGTATTTAGTCAGTTTGTGCGAATTGCAATTGGCAGCGGCGATCAACCTGAATCGTTGTTGCATTCACATGATTGGCATGCTGCCGGTGGATTACCACCATGGCACCAAAACCATGTTCGTAGCGGAGCGATGGGGAATGGTTTTTGGGCAATCGACGTAACTGACGCCGGAACGTATGAAATCGAACTTCGACGTTGGCCAAAGCATATTAATAAACCGCTGGATGCCGTTAGTGCTGCGATCACAGTCGGTGGTCGCGATAAAATGGCGGTCGTGGGCAAAGAACAACCAACGTCGATCACATTCAAACTGGATCTACCCCAGGGGCCCACCAAGTTGCAGACGTATATGACGTTGCCCAATGGAAAAGTGCGGGGGAGTTATTTTGTATATATTCGGCGAGTGGACACGACAAATTAACGTGTCGTGAATAATTTGGGGACCAGCAAGACTTCGTGTTTAACCAAACACCTCTTTCACGGGCGTGCCTTGGTCCGTTGTGGGAACGGGGCGGTCACCATCGTAAAATAGTTTTCGTGGATTGGTTCCCATCGCCCAATGAATTGTGGCGTGCAAGTCGGCAACGGAAATGGGACGGTCGACAATATTCATCCCCAGTTCATCGGTTGTGCCGACGGTAATTCCATTGTTTAAACCTCCGCCAGCGAGCGCGACGCTGAAACATTTGCTATGATGCCCCCGTCCGCCACCGGCGTCGAAACCAGCAGGGCGACCAAACTCAGAGGCAACGACGATCAGGGTTTTATCAAGAAACTTTTTTTGCTCGAGATCTGTCACAAGCGTTGCCAAGGCGTGATCGAGTTCTTGAATTAAAACATGTTGGTTGAGTTGTCCTTCGTCATGAGTGTCCCAGCCGGTTCCATTCACGAAATTCAAGTTATGCGACACTTCAATAAACCGAACTCCGCGTTGGATTAGTCGTCGTGACAGCAGACAGCGTTGGCCAAATTCACCACCATAAGCGTTCCGCAAAACAGCAGGTTCTTTGTCTAATTCAAAAGCGCTCATGAATTGCGGGCCGGCCAACTTTAAGGCTTGCGAGATCGTTTCATCATATTGCACAATTTGTTGAGAAGTATCGCGGGCAAGAAAATCACGTCTGACTTGAGCAAGTAAGGCTTCACGCCGTTGTTGGCGCTGGTCGTTTACATCTGGGCTGCGGTTCAATCCAGCGGGGCCTTCGGCGGTTTCCGTTAGATACATAAATCCAGCCTTGGACCCGAGAAAACCTGGGCCTCGGGTTACGTTAGGGTATCCGATGAGAACGTAGGGCGGTACTTTTTCTGAGGCTGCTGCGCGATGGTAGGATACAGCAGATCCGATCGATGGGTAGGTAATTGTGCCGGTCGTTTTACGTCCGGTGTGCATTATGTTTGTCGCCACCGCATGCTCGTCAATGATTTCGTGGTGGACCGTGCGGAGAATGTTAAAACGATCGAGAATGTTAGCGCATCTCGGTAGATGTTCACATAATTGCGTTCCGGCTATGGCCGTATCGATTGGAGAATAGTATGATCCGGCTGTTCGCTTTTTGGCATCTCCGAGACGCTTGGGGTCCCATGTGTCGATGTGGCATGATCCGCCCCCGAGCCACACCATAATGACGTGTTCGACTTTTCCTGCAGGGAAGGTCCATGGCATATGCTCAAGATCTTCTGCCCCGCAGAGGCTCTCGGTTGCCAATGCAGCCGTTGGCAAGGCGATTGAATTTGCAATAAATTGGCGTCGTGTAACAGGATTCATAATACTTCCTTTACAGGTTCACAGCTTCTGTGCTTAACGGATGTAAATAAACTCAGGCGAGTTAAACAGTACCCACACCATATCTTCCATTCGCTCTCGCCAAGACGTGTTCAATTGTGGTGTTGGTGATTCACCTCGATAAACAGCTTTGCGCAAGACAAGCTTAATTTCATTAGCCTGCTTGCTGTTGTGATTGGACCAAGACACTAGGCCACGTGGTAATTGATATTTTAGGTTCGCTGCCATTGCGAGTTCTGCTGGCGTTACACTGATCTGTCGTTCGGAAAAGCCGTCGCGCATTAACTCGACGAACATGTTCTGTTCTGCCTGATCCGGTGTGCGTCCGAGGATACGCAAATAGGTGTGTTCCACGAGCGTGGCAGGGTCCTGAGCGTGCAAGGCGAGTTTTGTGAAGGCACTGGTTAGTCCTAACCGCACATTGTCCCGCAAGAGCAAGCCATTATTGAGGATTGCGGCTTGTAATACATTAACTCCTTGTTCTCGTTGATTTGTGGGATTTTGCCGTGCGCCGCTCCAGCCAAAAACGGTCATGGCAGAAGTGAATGGTTGCGCAAAAGGCAAGGATAAACTGGGACGATCGCGTTCGTTTCCTAATGATGCAAATTGCCAAGCACGCTGCGGAATGCCTAGATTGAGAGACACTGTATAATCTCGTGCTCCATCAACATCGATATTCATGGGACCGGCATCAAACGGTCGTCCGCTGGCCACGAAGATGGAATCAATAATTTGTTCAGCGGTCATGCGTCGTGTAGCTGGACCAGTAAATAGAAACGTTCCACTAGTGGGTAAATCAATGGCTTGTCGCTGATACGTATGCGAGGTAAAGATCAAGTTGGCAATGTGCTTTAGATCATAGCTGTTGGCAATAAGTTCGCGAGCCAAGAATTCCAGTAGTTGTGGATGAGAGATGTCGGCATGTTCCCAATCTTCAATAGGTTCGACTAAGCCATATCCCATCGTTCGTTTCCAGAGTCGATTAACGATGACTTGCGCAAATCGCATATTGCCCGGACCGGTTATGTTTTCAGCAAGCTGCGCTCGAGTGTCAGCGCCACTGCGTATTAGATTTGTCGGAAGTCCGACTTCGCCCAGTTCGGCAAATGGCCAGGCGGGAGTGACGACAGCGCCTGGTTTGAGCGTTATTGGGATATTGGGCACAGGTCCACCAGTGGTGCTGATTGGAACCGTGCTTGATTTAGGAACGGTTTCATTTCCACGCTTTAGCATGGCGGCAACCGAGAACAAATCCTGCTGAGTTAAATCATGAAAAGGTGCGTCGTGACAACGGGCGCATTGTAGTTGAATTCCAAGAAAGGCTTGGGACAGTATATGGGCTTTGGCTGCCAGCGGCACGTCATTTTGTGTGCCACCATAGTATTCACTACCTTGCATCATAATGAGATCAGTAGCAAATCGATCCATTGGTTTATTGTCAAGAAATGACTCATGAATCCACCAGCGAAATGGGCCCGTGTTGTTTAAGGTTGGATTCACTAGATTAGGATTCTCTGCCAAAACATCCTGCCAATATGCTGTCCAGTGGTCAGCCCAGCGATCGTCGTTTAAAAACTGCTGTATGAGTTTATTACGATCTATTGATTGGCCTGAGGCCATGATTGCATTTATGGAATCAGCCGCATGAATTGTGCCGATCGTATCCAACGCAAGTCGTCGAATAAAGGAATAGTCACCAATTAATGGTTGTGGTGTTTGCTTGGCTGACCCAAGTCGAGCATTAATAAACTGATCGATTGGATTCTGTATTGATTCAGGGAATATCGGTTTTGGTGGTATCAACTGGGGTAGGCTGCTGATGCTATCGCGCGCCACAACGTGACGCCGCAGCCAATAGTCGCGTTCTTCGGCGGTAACGGCTAAACGTTTTTTGCGGTCGATGGTATTGATCGCAGCGTGTGATTTACGTTTGAATTCCAGCCATTTCTCGTTTGTTAGCGTAACATTAATGTGATTACCCAATAGACTAAATTCACCAGTCTCCGTCGCGATGCAGACCGCAGTTTCACCGGTTTCGGGGCGCCGTTTCCCGCCGCCTACGATCATTTCAAATCGCAAAAGATGCTGTTGCCCGTCACCTTCGATGGTAAATACGACTTCGCTGTCGCCCCGCTGTAATCCACGAATGGATGGTGCTAGATCATGCTGGACTTCGAAGATGGTACCACTTGCTTTACTGGAAATATTAAAAAAGGGAACGGTTGCTTTTAATTTGCCGTCAATAAATAATCGCGCTCCATTGCGTGCTCGGACTAAGATGCGGTGAGTTCCCGTGGGGAGCACAACGTTGCCGTACGCTCGAATCATAAACGGACTAGAACGGTCGATCTTTATGCCTTGGGCATTGTATTTATTAGGGATTTGAAAGAAAGCAAAATCCGATGTAGTGTATTGATCAGTCCGTTGTGGACTGCGACTTAAAAAAGATTTGTCGTTGACTCCCTCAAATATTTGAACGAGCACTTCGTTCTTAGGAATTTGCTGGACGTTGAATTCGGGAGTTTGCTCTTGGTATGAATATCGAGTTGCGATTTGAGCAGAGGTTAATCTGTGGTGGTAGAGGGCAACTTCATCAATAGCTCCCTGAAACGTGGAACCGGGATTGCCACCCGATGCAGATCCGATCCAGAGTTGATCATTATCGACAACGGGCGGGGCTCCCGTATCACCTCCGAGATCCCATTTCCCGTAGGCCCGTTGGCCATCGATATATCCATGGATGTTCTTGGTTTTTCCGAATGTGTATGTGACGGCAACGTGATGCCAACCGTCACCGGCGATAATAGACTCGGTACTGGTCCAGCGATGCCATTGTTCCTCGCCGGCTTCAGTACGAGAGCGGAAGAGGAATGTTAGATTACCATTAGCGGTCAAACGTAAGGCATAGTTATGGTTGTCCGCAGGGAAGCCGCTGCGGCCGGTTCGCCCTTTGCCGACAATGTACTGAAACCCGCTGAGCTTGCTGGGGCTTATCCAAGCTTCGATGGTGATGTCATCGCCGGAGGTAAAATCCAAGGGGCTGTTGTCACCGGGGTCATCAACGACAAGATATCCAGTTGAATTAGGGATTCCCAGGGCTGGATTTTTTTCGTTACCAAAGCCTGGATGGATTGGAGCTGTAGGGCCGTCGGCTGTGGACGTTTTACCGGTTGCTGTGGCTGTGAGGGGTTGCGCGATGGCTAGGTGGTTGTGGAACTGCCCTTGTTTATTGGCTTGCATTTGCCAGTAAGCAATTGGCTTGTCTGGGAGGATTAGTTCCGAGTAACGAATGACTCTGGTGGGTGCCGCCGTGGCCGCCGTATTTAACGCCAGCAGCAAAATGATGCTCACAATTGGATTTTTCATAGGGTCATTATATCAAACGATATCGGAAGATGTTGTAGCACTTGTTTTGGCGTCTTTAGTAAGCACCATCAGCGAGCGGTTTAGAGCCAGTGGTGAATCATAACCAAGACTATTATAGATTGGACATGGTAAACGCCGTTAATGCCTGTGGTTGGATAATCGCTATTTCCCAAAAAACCGGAGTTATCCTCAACTCCCCTACAGTTTGTATCCGATGAGTTGCTATGGAATCACCCCCGTACCTTTACGTATGTGGGTGTTAAACTACGAAGGATGAGCGAAGTTACCTGATTACAGGTAACTCACACAACGGGCAATATCTGTTCATCCTTCGTTGTACATTCCTCACCCCCAAGAAAAGAACCCTAGACAGAGTGAATTCTGTATGCAGACGGGTTTGACGGGAGTGGTGCGCGCCTCAATGCTTCCGCATTTTAGGCATATGCCACTCTCGTTAATTTGGGTGCTGTGGGGTTCAAGACAATTATGGAGGGTTGAATGGAAGCGTTACGAGTGTCCGAAGATGTTGCCCAAGTTTGGTTGGATTTTAAAGCTGACCAAACACGTAGAGATCTTCGCAATCAATTAATGGAAAAGTATTTCTCGATCGTTCGATATCATGGAGAACGAGTTTGGTCCCGCTTGCCGGATGGAGTTGAATTAGATGACCTAATTTCGGCTGGCATATTCGGCTTGATGGATGCCATCAAGGCCTACGATCTTTATCGAGGTGTTAAGTTTGAAACCTACTGCGTACCACGTATTCGTGGTGCGATGGTGGATGAACTTAGGAGCATGGACTGGGTGCCACGTTTGGTTCGTTCTAAAGCGACCAAATTAACCGCCGGTACGAAACTCATGGAAGATAGATTAGGTCGGTCTCCGACGGAAATTGAATTAGCTGAACATATGGAACTAACGGTTTCGGAACTCGAAAAGATGATGCGAGATGCAAACGCTGTTTCATTGATTAGTTTGAATAAAAAATGGTATCAAACGGATAGTGAAAAAGACGTAAGTGAGATCGATATTCTTGATGATAAGAAGAGTGAAGATCCGACACGTCGTGGTCAAAAATATGATCTGCTACGACTTGTCACCAAAGGATTGAATCGGAACGAACGATTGATCATCATCTTGTATTACTATGAAGAACTGACGATGAAAGAAATTGGCCAAACGCTGAATCTCAGTGAAAGCCGAGTGAGTCAGATGCATAGTAGTTTGGTGCACCGCTTGCAAGGACAACTTGGTAGCCGTCGAGTGGAATTTGCAGCATAGATCCGTTACTTAATATGAAAAACGACTAGGCTCGCAATTGAGCCTGGTCGTTTTTTATTTGGTAATCACGACATCGGCATCGAGTGCTTTGGTGATCGAGTTTTGGATTTCAGCAAGGTGAGCAGTACTGTAGGCATCAAGCTTGTCAGCGTTAGCACCGACAAAAGCATTGACTTTGTTGAGCATTGCCCGCAATCCAGCTCGAGCGAGGTTGGAAATAGGCTTATAGGCCTGATTACTTCCCGAGTTTGTCATTGCCAGATCAACGAGGCGTTTTATGTGTTCTCTTTGCAGGTTCCGGCGTAAACTAGAAATAGCTGGCTTACGAGCTGACGCTGCAACGGTGACTTCTTGGTCGAGTTCACCCCAGATTGTCGAACTTACCGTTTCTAGTAGTTCCGGAAGCGTTAAAGCGTCTTGGTCGGCAGCTATCCGGAATTCATTGTCGTACACTCGGCGTAACGTAGACGGGTTAAGTAGAATCGTCAGTGCCGAAGATTGAATTCCAGCGATGCGATCATGAATTGGCCAATCTGGATCGCTTACTGCTTGTCGTGAACCACCGTCGAGCCACTTGTCAGTCGACATCCGTTGCAAGAGTTCGGTGGTTAGGCCAAATGCTTCGTCATGAAATGCAGTGTTTACTACGAAGTCAATCGCTGCCCGTTGTTGAGCAACTGGGACAACTTGTAGTGGAGCACGATCACCAGCGTCGCCTTTTTTGTCGCGATAAACGTGTACGCCACCAACCCAATTGCCCATCATGCTAATAGCGCGAGCCTGCATGCTTAGCGTGATTTGGTAGCCACGTCGTGCTTTGGACCAACTGTCACCATCTTTTACAAATTTATCGAGAACCAATCCGCGGTGGTGATTTGCAAGTTTCATTTGATCTTGAGCAAAATTTAAAGGGTCTTTGCCGTAATCGTAACGTCGAGCCAAGGGGTCAGGACCGCCAGTATCTTCGTCTGTGGCAAATTGCAATTCCGGTTCGCTGACACGAGCTAATATTGGCAGGAGGTCCTTTTCAAAGGTGTAACCATATTCGATGGCCCAGTAATCGTAGGGGCCAATACCGTGCATTGAATAGTCGCCTTGTACAGTTCCTGCTTCGAAGCGAATATTGGTAGGTGTATAGTCCATAACGCTGCCGCCGATTGGCTTTCCACGATGCTCAACCGAATTGATTTGTTCGAGCGTGTAAGCACTAGAGGCTTTGAAATTGTGTCGTAAACCAAGGGTGTGGCCGACTTCATGTGCAACAAGATGTGCCAATTGAGGACCGATGAATGACTCTGGCATACCATCAAGAATCATCTCTTCAACAACAGGTTCTTGCGGTTCCGCTTTTTCATCTTCTTTTTCATCTTCTTTTTCATCTTCTTTTTCATCTTCTTTTACGGCATCGTCCGCTTTAACTTGGCTAGTTTGGATTTCATAAACCATGCGCATGATGGCGACGTCAAAGGCCATGCCTTGAGATGCCATACATGAACCGTTGACTTGAGAAACACGGCCGATTAATCCGTCATACTCATCGTCACCCAGTAAGGTGTTATCGACCAGTGTCGCAGGGTGACCACCGTAGGCACGACCCGCTAAGGCGGTGAGTTGTTGGCGGACGTACTCCCGCTGCGAGGAGTGAGCAAATGCTAAGCGAGGATCCCATTCAGGGTTGCTCGCTAACCAACTAAGTGTTTCTGCGCTGAAACCTTCCATCGCGATTTTTGGCAATAGATTGTCGAATTCGTAACGAAAATGACGAATCCAACCGTCGGTAAGGATGATGTCGGCATCTAAAATCTGACCCGTGTTAGGGTTTACTCGACTCGGTCCAATTGCTGTGCCGATGTCATTGTTCAACCAACGCACGAAGTTATACCGCACGTCTTCTGGGTCTTTATCCATATGAGCGCCAGTTGTTTTATCTTGGTAATAAACTTCTAGAGCGTCTGAGATACCGATTTTTTCAAAGGCAGAGTTCCAACTTTGGATACCTTCTTTTACCCAACGTCGATAACGTACTGGGGTAGTGTGTTCGATGTAAAATACAATTGGATTTTTAGGGGGGCTGATTTTTAATCGGGGATCACGTTTTTCAAGGTGCCAGCGATTGATGTAACGAACTTTTGTTTCGTCTTCTTTGTATTTTCCTAAGTCACTGTAGGAAGTGATGAAGTACCCGATTCGTTCGTCAGCTACTCGTGGGCGATAGGTGCTTTTGGGATTCAATTCACTGATGCTGTAGTGCAGTGATGACAGCTTGCCGCTAGCGGTAGGGATTTCAAAAGCGAGCTCAACATTTAGGGGGAATGCTTTTGCTTTTTGAAGTTTGAATAAGCCGCCCATTTCGCGGTTGACGACTGAGGGGCCGAAAAACTTGCTCGCTTTGCCAACAAGCATTGAATCGAGATCGATCACTGGTCCACCACTAGGCCCAATCGTGATGATTGGAATAGTCAATAACATGGTGTCTGTGAAAAGCCGATTTACTGATGAAAGTGATTCGGGGTCGCCGTTGGAACGCGTGTCGAGGTCCGGCACGATCAGGGCTAATTTATTGTTGTAGCGGCGCCAGTATACATAATAGTCGCCAGATTGAAGCCCCGCATATTTGTCGCCACTGGCAACGGTTAATGCAATGAAGTATCGTTTTTGTGCAAATGTCGGAGGCAGTTCCGCATAAACTTGTCCGTCTTTGGAACGTGTCCACAAAGTGTACATGCTGCGTGCGCCATCAGCTGTGGAAACAACTTTATCGTATCCCTTGAGGACAGTTGTGTGAGGAGGGAATTCCGGCTTGGGCGCTTCTTGAGCAACAGTACAAACAACGAAACTAAAAAGACATACGAAGCTAGCAAGGTATTTTTTCATGGGAATCGTTCTCGAAAGATAATTATTCATTTATATAGGTTGGATCGCTTAGTCAATGAACGACCCAAAAATCTAAATAATGTTGCAACAAGCTGTAGCAACTACTCCAAGATAGTTCACAAACAGCCTTGTGGAAATATACTGTTTGGGAAAAATAGGAAAGACAGAGAAAATATTCAAATTAATCGATATAACCCGTAGTATAGCCGGTTGTGCTAACGGGCCATTGCCGTAAACCTTATTGCATAGGAGAGTTTACAGCTGAAGCCGAGCGCCCTACGGAACACGAAACTAGAAAATGGATTTGTTATTTCGATTTGATGTCGAGCCAGACGAGTCGGTGGTCGGAGGCGTCGAGTAGGGCGGCAGCGGGTTGGTCTTTGCGAGGCCAGAAGACACCGGCACTGACGATATGCAAATCTCGTGATGGCAACACATAGTCGATTCGTAAGTTACCTGGGGATCGATCTGAGAAGTCAGCCGTATCGAATTTGGGTTTCCCTTGATGCAAAGAGTTGATTTTTCCCTGTAGCTTACTAGCTTCAACGGCACCGTCACTAACTGCAAGTGGATCACGAATACGGCGATGGTTTAACAACTGCAAAATTGCCGCGTCGGTCGTATCGCCATCTACAGGGTCAGCATTCATGTCGCCGGCAATGACAAACGATTGTGAATTAGCCAAGCCTCCTCGTCGACCTTTGTCATCGTAGATGTATTGGGATTTGTCGCCAGAAATGTAGTCAGCCCAAAAACGGATCTCGTCGTGATTGCGGGTACCATTTTTATCTTCGGGACCATCAAAAACTGGTGGTGTTGGATGGCTGACCAGGAAATGTACTTCACGTGTAGGTGTTTCAATGGTGAGATCCCAATGGTTTTTTGAAGAGAGTCTAAATTCGTCTAAAATGGCGCTACTATAATAAGACTCTAACTTATCTCCAGAATTGCCCTTTTGGGGGAGCATTGCTCGAGGCATGTCTTTCCAGAGGAAGGTCTGAAATGTTCTGGCGTCCGCCGAAATTGGAAAACGACTTAAAACGACCATGCCATATTGCCCAGGATAGCGACCAAATCCATAGGCGTCTCCGGGGTCCGTGGTTTTACCGTTGTCATCGAGATCAAGACCAGAGGGTAGTCCCGTATTGACGCTGGCTACAAAATGATACTTATAGGTGATCGGTTTAGTGTCAAATAACTCTTTAGCAGCGAGAAAGTTTTCTTGGAACGCAGCAATCGCGGTGGCGGCTTGGTCACCACAATAATCAAACTCATTGAGCAGAATAACATCGGGCCGGATGATACGAATCCCGGCGGCTACTTTTTTGATTTGCGCGCTCTCACCGGCCTGTAGTTCTGCAAGTAGTTCGCCACTGCTGCCACGATTCATGCTGACATTAAACGTCGCAAATCGCACGGTGCCTTTTTCAAAGGCATTGGCAATCGAGTCATAACTGCAACAACAGACAGCGTTAGCGATTGAAAAAACAAGCAGGCTGCGGTGAACTCTAGTTATTACTGACATAGTCAATAACCATTACCTTTTCGAGTCGTGGTTTGACGAGGTCGACGAATTTCTGATGTGCGGCATGTGGTAAATAGACTTCTACTCCCGCTTTGTTCTTAAACGTCACAAGAAAACAGTGTGTTAGCCCGTCGTTCAATTCTTCAGGACTTACATTGGTCCCAAATTCAATATCGACAATCGTATCAATTTTCCCTTGCAGTGCCATAAAGGCATCTTCAACTTCAGCAACTTGAGTTTTCGTGACTTCTTCTTTGAATTGAAACATCACGACATGTCGGTAAACGCTTTTATCCTTATTCGTTGCGCCGACCTGTGAAGTGGTTAGACAGCAGGCAACCAGTCCGAGTAACAGCCCGAGTATGATAGTTGTGATAGTTGTTTTTGAATTCATCATTAGGTTCTTTCTGAAAATAAAACTAAGGCGTTATTAAAGATTGGCACGGAAATGGGATTATTGCAAAATGCCACGGGCTTCAAGTTCCCAAATGGCTTCGAGATTGTCTCCCCGAAACGCATAGAAATAGTCGTGCAGCACACAAGTCATATCAGCATAGCCTGGAACGAACTCCAAGCGTGTACCGATTGGTAATTGGCACGCGTTACCGCTTAGTTTAAGCGTACCATGTTCCGCTGACAAACTCTCAACTTGGATATACGTGCATCGTTTTTTTACCCGCATCAATTATCGCTCGATCCTCCGTTGGTCGTCCGACGACTGTCGCATAAACGGTCAGCGCTTTTTCGAGATGTTCAACACCGCATTGTTGGTGATAGAACTGATCCATAAAAACGGCACCGCCTGCTTGCAACTCAGTGATATTGGGTTGCATGCGACTGAGCATATAAGAACCCGTACCTCCACAGGACACGATTTGGCAGGGCAGATTGATTTCTGCTAGGTCAGCCGCGACGTCAGATAGAATCTTCAAGGCCGCTTCAATTTTTGTTTTCTTTTCAACGGGGTCGGCAATGGTCAACAAGTGCCCTTCATATCCCATAATGCCTACAAACTTGAGGCCGGGAAGTTCACTGAGTTGGTGTGCTAGCGTTTTTGTTTGTTCTGCTTCACACCCGACTCGATTCAATCCGATATTAATTTCAATAATAACACGAACTTGCACTCCCGCGTCTACCATCGCGGCGCTCATCGGATCTGCTTGGTCGATGTGGTCGATGCAAACGATGGGATCAGCAATTTGGCACAACGCCGCTAGTCGCTTTAATTTCTTGTCTCCGACGATCAAGTTCGCGATGAGCAGATCAGTCACTCCGCCCCGAGCAAGTGCTTCTGCTTCGGCGAGTTTCGCACACGTTGATCCAATCGCCCCGGCGGCGGTCAATTTACGGGCGACTTCCGGTGATTTATGTCCTTTGCAATGTGGTCGCCATTGCACGTTGAATTTTTTGATCCCAGCGATGACTTGCGAAATGTTTGATTCCATTTTATCGAGATCTACAGCCAAGAAAGGCGTATCCATATCCGCTTTAGTGATGCTTTGATCCGCTGAGATTTCAATTGGGTTGACAAAGGTCTTGGGCACTGTGGTTAGCCTCCGGCGATAGCGGGAATGAAATGTACTTCACTGTCGGGTTGAATTTTAGCGATCATGCCGCGAGACGTGATGACACTATCAATCGAGACTTGCAACGACGGTGAAATTTGATCTTCTTGGCACAGTCGATCGCGAATGCCTGGGAATTGTTGTTCTAATTGCTCGATTACATCACGGACGTTGTGCACATCCATCTCCAACTGCTCGGTGCCGGCAGTAAGTATTCGAAGTTGAGCAGGGATAAATATCGTTGCCATCTAGTTACCTTCGAATTCTAGGAACCACTAAAGGAATTGGTAAAGTACTTTATTACCAGTGACGCCTTGCAACTGGACAGACACTTTAACGGGTGGTCAATCCGAGGATTGCATGGCCTGCCATAATTTTGGAGGAGACATCGGTAATTCTCTCATCCGTGTTTGCGTAGCATTATAAATTGCATTTCCAATGGCCGGTGGTGGTGGGATAATTGGTGGCTCACCTACTCCGCGTACACCGTAGGGATGATCGGCGTTTCCGGTTTCGACAATGATAGTGTCGATCATCGGGACATCGAGCATCGTTGGCATACGATAATCGAGGAAGCTACCATTGGTCATCTGGTCGTCGTCATTGAAGAAATATTCTTCATTAAGCGCCCAACCGATACCTTGAACCGCTCCACCTTGCATTTGACCTTCTACATAGCTTGGATGAATTGCTTTACCAGCATCTTGAATGGCGGTGTACCGCAAAATTGTAACTTTGCCGGTATCNNGGTTTTTCCATTTCCCGAAAACGTACCATCATCGGCAATCGATACATCACTGGTTTCGCATTCCCATAATTCAGCGGCGCGAACTTTCATTTGACTTTGCAGGTCACGACCGGCTTCATAAGCTGCCAAGCCTGTAGCAAACGTAACTCGACTGCCTCCGGTAACATCGGTATATCCCACGCTGTCCGTATCACCGACCATCGGGTTGATATCAGAAGATTCGATTCCTAGGGTTTCTGCTAGTTGCATTGCTAAGGAGGCACGTGACCCGCCGATATCGGTTGACCCTTCTAGCAGGTTAATTGTGCCATCGGAATTCACGGAACAAGCGGCGCTGGATTTCAAACCGCAGCCGAACCAGAAACCGCCCGCGATTCCACGCCCGCGGTTTTCACCTTCAAGCGGCGAATTCCAGTGATCACTATCGCGTAGAGCTTCGAGGCATTCGACATACCCAATCTGCGGATAAACGGGACCGTCTACTCGACGAGAGCCTTCCTTGACGGCATTTTTCATACGGATTTCCAAGGGGCAGATGTCGAGTTGTTCTGCCAGTTCATCCATCAATTGTTCCATAGCGAAGGCCACTTGAGTTGCTCCGGGAGCGCGGTAGGCTTTCGTGTGTGGTTTGTTGACACAGACATCATACCCATCTACGACGGCATGCTCGATGTCATAGCAACTAAACACGCACATGCATCCAGGGCCAATCACTCCGCCTGGAAACGCGCCGGCATCATAGGCAATCCAAGCTTCACCAGCTATGAGCGTCCCATCGTTTTTCGCTCCGACTTTGACTCGCATAAATGATGCCGGCGTGGGTCCAGTTGCTTCAAATACATCGGTTCGTGTCATTAGGATGCTAACGGGGCGACCCGCTTTTTTACTTAGTATGGCAGCCGTTGGTTCTAGATAGACGGCAATTTTACCGCCAAATCCGCCACCAATTTCACAGGGAGTTACCAGTACATCGCCGACGCCGATTTGTAGAATTTCAGCAGTTTGTTGTCGGCAGGTAAACGACCCTTGCGTTGAGGTCCACAGCCTGACTCGACCATCTTCGTTGTAATCGGCTACGATCGCGTGAGGTTCAATGTACCCTTGGTGTACGGTTGCGGTCTTAAATTCTGCTTCGACCACAACATCCGCTTGTTTAAATCCAGCGGCCACGTCCCCTTTTTCGAAATGCATGTGGACAGCCACATTGCTCGCGGTGTCTGCTTTCTGACCGAGGTCGTCGGTGAATAGATCAG
>LWDU01036482.1_pt1 | contig 25372 bp, 20 predicted proteins | sample 727161 | NCBI WGS metagenome assembly LWDU01 (sample SAMN04566230, study PRJNA314399) | hydrothermal vent metagenome | isolation source: deep sea hydrothermal plume seawater | place: Mexico: Gulf of California, Guaymas Basin | collected 2004-07-11
TCATGGCGGCTGATGTCCACCAATTTGTGCCTGTTCTGTGGGACGATCATCACCCGGAGCCGTATCGCAGAACCGAGCACCTGGACAAGGACCTGGCCGACCGCGCGAATCAATGGATCACAGGACACAAATCCCTGGACAAGGATTTGCCGTTCATGATGCTGTGGGCGTCCGGTTCGATGCACTCGCCGCACCATGCCCCGGATAGTTACCTGGACAAGTACAAAGGCAAATTTGACCAGGGCTGGGACAAGGTCCGTGAACAAATCCTTGAGAACCAGAAGAAGCTGGGCATCGTCCCGGCCAACACAAAGCTAAGCGCCAGGATCAAGGAAATCCCCGCGTGGAATTCTCTCGACGCCGACCACAAAAAACTCTACCGACGACAAATGGAGGTCTTTGCGGCACAGTTGGAATACTGTGATGTACAGATCGGTCGAGTGGTCAATACGCTGGAGCGCATCGGAGAGCTCGACAACACACTGATCTTTGTCACGTCGGACAACGGAGCGAGTGGCGAAGGTGGCCTTGCCGGGACTTTCAACGAAACATACGTCCTGAACGGAATGCAGACTCCGTTTGATGCCAACATGCGGCATCTGGACCACTGGGGTCAAACAGACACCTATCCGCATTATCACGCTGGCTGGGCAATGGCCGGCAATACCCCGTTCCCGTATTTCAAGCAGAGTTCGCATCGCGGTGGTCAGGCGGATGCTTTGGTGATCCATTGGCCAAACGGAATCAAAGCCAAAGGCGAAATCCGTACTCAGTATCACCACATCTCAGACATTGCTCCCACGATTATGGAAGCTGCCGGAATAGAGCGGCCGGAAGAATATCATGGCATCAAACAGCAGCCGTTCACTGGTCTTCCGATGAACTACTCGTTCGACAACGCAGATGCACCAAATGCGAAAAAGGTGCAGTACTACGAGATGTTCGGCAACCGAGCGATCTGGGCCGACGGCTGGAAAGCCGTGACGCTGCACGGAAAGCGAATGCCGTGGATCGTCAATTCCACCACTCCGTTTGAAGACGACGTGTGGGAACTATACAACGTCAACGAAGACTTTTCAGAGAGCACGGACCTGGCCAAAAAGTTCCCGCAGAAGCTGGAAGAACTTAAGACGCTCTGGGATCAGGAAGCGGTCAAGAACAATGTCTATCCTCTGTACGACGACATGATCAAACGCATGGCCGCCATCAACGATATTTTGTTCGGGACAAAAAGGAATTCGTGTACTTTGCACCAGGTGCCGTTCGCATCGCGGAAAAAGCGTCAGTACCGGTTAAGAACCGCTCGCATAGAATCGAAACGACGATTGATCTGAAGGGCGATGAAGAAGGTGTGATCGTGTCGTGCGGCGGCATGACCGGCGGCTACAGCATGTATATCAAAGGTGGCAAGTTGCACTTCGATTACAACTTTCTGGACGGTGTGCACTATCACCTGACATCCGCAGTACTGCCGCAGGGGAAAACCGATCTGAAATTCAACTTCAAGCTGACCAAACCCTTCGGCGGAACCGGAGAACTGTACGTGAACGGCACGAAGGTCGACGAGACTGAGATGCCGCGCATGCATATCAGTACTTACTCGCTGGCAGAAACGTTTGACATTGGCTTCGACTACGGAACGCAGGTCGATCGTGACTACGAAGGCAGCCCGTTTCCGTTCACCGGTGAACTCGATCGAGTCACGATCACGCTGACGGACTGAGATTGCCCGCCATTTCCTGAGTGTCAGTGCGTGTCCGAGTGCCTGCCAGACGGCTGGTGCGGCATCACGTGTCGCGCTGCACACGATCTGCGGCGGATCGTCCGCTGGCGATGCTGTCCGGCAGGCCGACCCCAAAGTAGGCGCTGCCAGCCAGGTGGAGTCCCCTGCACATGGCGGAGAGTCGTTCGATTTCGGCCACTTTGGCCCCATGGCCCACATAATATTGCGGCATAGCCCGTTGGTGTCGGACCACCTGACTAAACCCAGGTGAGGCCGTCATGCCAAGCATCGCCGACAACTCCTGATGCACGAATTCGGTGATCTCCGTGTCTGAGTTCTCCAGCAACTCTGGCTGCATCGCTCCGCCCACAAATGTTCGCAGCAGCACGTGACCTGCCGGTGCGCGTCCGGGAAACTTACGACTGGTAAAGGATACGGCCAGCACTTTGCGATTTTCGATCGCCGGAACAACAAGCCCAAACGCATCGAGTGCATGGCGAAAATCGCTGAGCCGGTGAGTTGTCACCACCACGGCACTGGACGCATACTCGATCCCACGCAGAGCGCGAGCAAGATCCGCAAAACTCTCATCGTTCAACAGGTCGGCGGCCTTGTAAGTCGGTAGTGTCAGAATCACGGCGTCGAATATTTCGTCCGGGACGCCCGGCAGCGAAACCTGCCACGACGGATCGGCCTCTCCACCGGTTGCGGGACTCCGGGACAGACCCGACACCTTAAGATTCGACCGCAGAGTCACTCGATCGGATTCCTGCAGCAACGCCACAACGCGGTCGACCAGACTGCCAAGTCCGCTCCGGGGTGTCGCGAACAGACCGTACCGAGCACCGCTGCCGGAGTCGGACTCAGTTCGTCCTTTTTTCTGACGCTGTTCCGCCAGCGTTGCTCGAATGACGCTGCCGTACTTTTGTTCCATCTCAATGAAACGTGGCAGAGTCGCCTTCAGACTGAGTTTCTCCGGGTCAGAGGTGTAAATTCCACCGACCAGCGGCTGAACAAGTCGGTCGAGTGCCTGGCGACCAAAGCGCCGCCGTACGAAATCCGCCAGCGATTCGTCTTCGTCAGGGTTTGGCTTCGGCCGGACGAAGGCTTCTCGCAGTAATCGGATTTTCCCCGCCACCGAAAGCACGGGCGTTGTGGCAATCGCCCACGGCTTTGCCGGAGCCATCAGCATGAATCCTTCCGGAACCAGCTGAGGCTTGCCGTTTCGCAGCACAAGTGATCGGCGAAATTCACCGTCGGTCGGGATCAGTTGATCAGCAAATCCGACGTCGTCGCAAAGTTGAATGCCACCAGGCTTGTTCGTGATGAACGAGTCCGGCCCAAGTTCCATTAAGAACCCATCCGCCTGTTCTGTGCGGATGATGCCACCGAACCGCTCGCTCGCTTCGAAAATCACAACCTCAGCCGTCGGGTCCGCACTGATCAACCGCTGAGCCGCCGACAACCCGGTGATACCACCGCCGATCACAGCAACGCGCTTGCCATTTTCTGCGGGTTGATGTGACGCAGTCTCATGACCGCCAGCGGTCATGAGGACGATGCTCCCAATTCATGCACGTAGTCCACGACCGCTTTCACGTGATCAGGACTCATGTCAGGCATCACACCGTGTCCCAGATTGAAGATATGCCCGTTTCGTCCTCGAACCGAATCCAGAACACTTTTGATGCGTTCCTTCAGCACTGGCAATTCGGCGTAGATCGAAACAGGATCCAAATTGCCCTGCACTGCGAATTCCGGTCCGAAGATATCCCACGCATCATTCAGCTGAATTCGCCAGTCGACTCCCATCACCGTGCCACCAGCCTGACGCTGCAACGGCAGCAAGGCTGGGTTGCCGGTCAGAAAATTAATAACCGGGGCATGGTCCTGCACCGATTCAATCAGTCGTTTTGTGTGCGGCAAAACGTACTGCTGATAATCCGCCGGTGACAGGCATCCCGCCCAGCTGTCGAACACCTGAACGGCCTGACATCCTGCGTCGATCTGAGCCTTCAGGTAAATACTGACTGAGTCCACGAGTTTGGACATCAGAGCATTCCATGCACCGGCATCGCTGTACATCAGCCTCTTTGTGTGAACGTAGTTTTTCGAACCTCCGCCTTCAATACAGTACGACGCCAGCGTGAATGGTGCTCCCGCGAACCCCAGCAACGGGACGTCCGCAGGCAGTTCCGCGCGAATCAGCCGAACTGCCTGAAAGACGTAGTCCAGAACGTCGACCGATTCCAACGCCGTGAGTCGGTCGACGGCGCCCGGCTCCTGTAACGGATTGTGAATGACGGGGCCTTCGCCTTTGACGTACTCCAGGTCAATGCCCATCGGTTCCAGAATGGGCAGCAGGTCGGCGAACAGGATGGCGGCGTCTGTTCCCAGAATGTTCCGGGCCGTGACGGTGACTTCGCAGGCCAGTTCCGGAGTCTTGCACAACTCGATGAACGTGACTTTGTTGCGCACGGCCATGTATTCCGGCAGATAACGTCCTGCCTGACGCATGATCCAGACGGGAGTTGTGTCGACCGGTTCGCGGCGCACGGCCTTCATGAATCGGCTGTTGTGCAGTGATGATGTGTCGATTGAGTTGTTCAAGGCGTAGGTTTCCGGGGGCAGGAATCGCGTTAATCGAATGCGATTCCCTGTTCAGTGATGTGATACGGTAGAATGGATTCATCGCACGCACTTCCACGATGCTTCGCAACGTACAGAGCGCGGCCGATTTTATTTCCCTGGCGGGTCTTGCCCATCATAATGACCGTGTTGGCGTTCGACAGTACATCGCCCGACTGAATCGGCCGAGTAATCAAATCGTCCAGCATGACTTCGTGACACGTGTACAGCAGCAGTCCGCTGATGCGACGATAATCGTATTCATGACACATCACGTTTTCCTGCTGCGATCGGTAGTGTACGCGAAACAGGTCGCGAGCCAGCCAGTCATGTTCCTTCCGCAGAATCTGATGGTAGATGTAGTCAAACAGGTGAAATTGAAACGAGTCTGAGTCTTTTTCGGTCGGTTCGACGCCGTCGATGACTGCTCGACGCACGCCGTGGACAAAATTCCCATAAAAAAAGGCGATGGTCTGGTCCAGCCGCCGCATCAGGTCAGCCTTGAATTCCTGCCATTCTTCAGGCTGCATGTCGCCAATCGTCACTCGACGACCGCCACGGTGAAAAACGTGCAGATAATCAGAGCGAATCTCATCGGCGTCCCACACGATCGCCGGATCAATGCGATCCACCAGTTCTCGAGTTCGCAGTTTCCAATCGCAAATCCGCTCCGCGTATTCAGCCTGTCCCTGCGAATCACCGCGCGTTGTCAGATCAAAGATGATTCCCGACTGTCCTTCCTGCTTAATACCTGCGTGAGCATAGCTGATACCAAACTGAGTTTTCCCGATGCCCGTAGCGCCCATAACTACAGCCAGCACGCCGGGAACCAGACCGCCGCCGAGCAATTCCGGTCGAGTGCCGATCTGCTGCTGTCATGGGGAAACGAGATCCTGTCAGGAAGGTAAAATTGACCGAACATCACCAAAATCGGGCGCTGGCCACAGTGCGAGGCTGAAGTCCGGGCGAGTCATATCGCGAATGGCATATCATTGCCACTACGCCACGGCAAAATCAGCGGCATTGCCCCGTGGGCGTCATTCGACTTCGCTCCAGCGACGGACCAGCGAGTGTTCCACGTCAAGATGGTCACAGATTCGCGCGACCACAAAATCGACCAGGTCCGCGACGCAATCAGGGCGATGATAAAACCCAGGCATTGCCGGAAGAATTGTGGCCCCGGCATGAGAGAGTCGCGTCATGTTTTCCAGAGCAATCAGACTGAGTGGAGTTTCCCGTGGCACCAGCACCAGCGGCCTGCGTTCCTTCAGATGAACGTCGGCGGATCGCTGCACCAAATTGGTCGAGGAACCACACGCGATCGACGACAATGTTCCCATCGAACACGGACAGATGATCATTCCGCCGGTCAGAAATGAGCCGCTGGCGATCCCGGCCGAATAGTCTCCGACACCGTGCACCGAGAATGTGCCGGTAACGTCCGTGGACCACTCAGCAAAGCCCCATTCTGCCGCTGTTTCCGTCGTCAACGCAGTCTTTGTGAAGTGCAGCCACTCGTCGATGGGAGCATCATCGGCCGGAATCTTCAGATCCAGTTCCTGCGCGGCAACCTGACGAGCGGCGCTGCTGACGATCAGGTGGATGTGGTGCCCGGCACCTAACAGAACCTGAGCCAGTCTGATGGCGTAGGCTGATCCGCTGGCTCCGGTGATGGCAAGCACGATGTTCCGCTGATTCATCCGAACCCGTTCTGTGTTCCGACAGATTGATGTGAGTGTTGTTTTCGCCGTGACGATTCGTCGTTAGACTTTAACTGGACAGCGCCACTTTCGCATGAACAGCAGCAATTACAAGCTCGAAGCGGAAGCCAGTGGATTTACCTTAAGTCGTTCACTCGCCTACTGTTCGAGCTTGTATTCGTCCGGAACCAATACCTTTTCAAAGCCAAAAAGTGGGGTTGAATCATGTGCCGGAAAAGGGGGGCAGGTACCAAAAATGCGAAGCACCCTTCGGGCCGTTCCGGTTTTTGGTACCTGACCCCGTTTTCCTCACTAAAACTTAGTTCTGAACGTCATTCCATCACACGATTCCGTTTCGACGCACTGTCCACGAAGGTCAGACCGTGATTAACTACCGCGGACTCAAGAAGCTGCTCGGCGAGACCAGTCTGGAGCGGAAGTGTCGACTGCTGTTCGGAGCGGCACTGATGATCCTGATCACGACCAGCTTCTGGTTTTACGCCGGTCGTACGCGGGATCTGGTGGAAGCCCAGCAGGTCGTCAAAGCGCAGACACTGATCCCGCAGATTCTGTTGCGCAGACATTACCAGCGTTACGCAGAGCAACATGGTGAACAGTCCGCGTCAACGGACGAAGCAACGTCGAACGTTGACGATGTTACAAGTGCCGAGTCAGTGGAGGAGTCGTCCAACAGCACGTCCGTACTCAAGGAGGAGCCGACGACACAGTCCGTCGATGTTCCGAAAGTGATGGACTATTCTGGCGCCGACTTCAGCACGTTCCGAGACCGCCTTGAATCCGTGAAAGAATTCGGACTCGTCGTGAAATGGAGTTTGATCAACAGCGACGCAACGAAGAACGGCGAAGCCATTGACGCGTGGGTGAAGTTCAAGAACGGCGACACTCAGGACTGGCGGATGGACGACAATGCCGAAGGTGAGCGATTCCTGAAGTACTATGAGGCGATCACGGCAACAAATTCGTGTCTGCAATGTCACAACGGAAAAAACGCAGCGGCGTACCATGCCGGCGAATTGGTCGCCATGGCCACTGTCACCTTACCCATGGCCAGCGTCGTCGATCAACTCAACCATAACCGAATCATTCTGGTGGCATCGGCGATTGTGACAACATTCGTGGCCATGCTGGTGGCCTACCTGATTGTTCGCTACATCATCGTAAAGCCGGTCCTTCACCTGAAAGACGTAAGCGACGAAATTGCTCGCGGAAACCTGAACCTCCGCGCCGTGATCAACACGGGCGACGAGTTTGAGGAACTCAGCCATGCTTTCAATCGCATGCTCCGCCACATGACGACAGTCAACGAAGAACTTCGCGGAGTCAACGACAGTTTTGGCGCCAAAGTTGATCAACTCGCACAGGCGAATATGGAACTGTTCAGCAGCAATGCGCTGAAGGACGAGTTCCTTGCCACAATGAGCCACGAATTGCGCACTCCGCTGAACAGCATTCTGGGCTTCAGCGACGTGCTGGCCCATGCCGCGAATCTGGACGACCGACAGAAACGTTACGTCGACAACATTCGAACATCAGGTCGCAACCTGATGGTTCAGATCAATGATCTGCTGGACCTGGCCAAGATCGAAAGCGGCCAGATGAAACTCACGCCGGGACCGGTCAACGTGCGTGAGCTAATTGAGAATCAGGCGAATCAGATGATGCCACTGGCTGACCAAAAGAACATCGACCTGCGCGTCCGCCATCCGGATCCCCCCCTGCCCGAAGTCCACCAGGATGCCGGAAAACTGAGCCAAATCCTGACAAACCTGCTTTCGAACGCTGTCAAGTTCACTCCCGAAGGAGGGCGCGTGCGCGTGTCGTCGCAGATGAAGGATGAGACCACCTTTGAGTTCAGCGTCGAAGATACGGGCATCGGGATTCCGATGCAGGAGCAGGATCAGATCTTCGAAAAATTTCGGCAGGGGACCACGATTCCTGGTGAGCGAGATCACGTTAAACGCGAATTCGGCGGAACCGGGTTGGGGCTGTCGATTGTCCGGGAACTGTCACGACTGCTTGGTGGCGACGTCTATCTGGAAAGCGAGTTCGGCAAGGGCAGCGTGTTTGTCATACAACTTCCCATCGTCGCGCCGCCGCCACGTCTGGAGGACCACCTGGCTCTGGACACACCTTCCGGAACGAGCCTGCAACGCATCACCTCGGTGGATCTCATGAATCCGGAGCCTGACGGGGCCACACAGCCTGACACACCGGTCGAACCGCATGATGTCGAACAATTCAGAAGATAAGATCGGCGGGTCGTTCTGACTTGTTGGCAATGAACTCTGAACATCGCGCGGCACCGGCGAGCCGGGCACGTGAGTGCCCGGATGGTGATGGCGTCCGTAACAATTGAGGCATATCGATGGTGCGGATTCGTATGAGCGCCTGTGGCGACGGCTGAGTGTTACCCGCGTTCAAATCAGGGGACTGACGTCCCCCCCCCTCGCCGGGCGGGCGAAAACGCGGGGCGATGCCCACGCGGTTTAACGAATTGTGCCACCGGAGACGTTGGTTTATTCACTTGACCTCATTGCACAAGAGCCGACTTCAGTGCTTTCACCTTGTCGGCGCTGATGGTGCTGCATCGATCGAGCCCGTCACAGACCGCCCCTCGTACTGCAAACACGTCGGGCTGAATTCGCTTTATGATCGGCAGATGCGTCCGGTTCAGTTGCCCGGCAAGGGCAAACGCCAGTTGGCTCCGATGGCAACGCTGTTGAATTTCAACCAATTCTGACTCTGACAACCAGTCAAGCGTGCTCTGTCCGTCTTTGCCATGAGTGTCGATCAGCAGAAACTCACACTTGCTCGATTGAGCCGCCTGCAGTACGTCACGCCAGGGCGGCGAACCTGCCTGTTCGTGGTCTGCGTACGCGACCGCCACCCAGTTGGGCTCGCTCTGCTCCGCCGCGACGGCACACGTATCGGCCGTCATGGATCTGGCTTCTGATTGTGAAAGATCGCGATGCGTGCCAGTCGCGTGACCGGGCAACGAGCTTTCGAATTCGCGGCGAGTTCCTAACCACTCGTCAACCCATAAACCGTGAGCTGTAGCGGGAAGCAATCCTGCAAGCCCCAGTTTGACGAATGCCAGGGCGTGTTGCATGCCGTCAAACTGAAGGGCCTCAATCGCCTTGATTCCCGACGACCAGTCGAGACATTCGCCGAGCGCCGCTGATACGGGGACCCGATCGGCCACGGCATCAACAACCTCACGGATCGTCGCTGCGCCCGCAAAACCGAGCGAACCGAAACCGGGTTCTTTCACGTCGATGATGTCTGCACCGCCATCTGTTGCGATCACGGCTTCCTGAGCATTCCTCACCGAAACAAGCAGTCGAATGGTCATGATTCCTGCGATCCTCGCACTGCATTCCACGCCGTCAGGGCGTCGCGAGTGGCGTTGACATCGTGAACGCGAAGCATGTCAGCGCCGTTCTGTGCGAGTGCGACCGCGACGCCGACAGTGCCGGCGTTGCGTTCTTCAACGGGCCGGCCAAGCAACTTTGACAGGAAACGCTTGCGTGAATGTCCAACCAGTATTGGTCGTCCCACCGCCTTTCGAATGCGGGCGGTGGCCTGCATCAGCGTGAGATTGTGTTGGGCATCAACACAGATGCGGGCAGGGTCGATACCGGCCTGTTCGCAGGCCGACAGCCGAGCCTTCAGGAATTCCGTAACTTCCTGAACAACATCTTCGTAAACCGGATCCTGCTGCATTGTCTGGGGCGTGCCTTTAATATGCATCACGCACACGGCGGCATTGGATTCTGCACACACCGTCTTCATATCAGGATCAAATGTCAATCCGGAGATGTCGTTGACGATGACAGCCCCCGCTGCCAGTGCCTGCCGGGCGACTTCGGCCTTGGTCGTGTCGATGGAAATCGGAACGTCGGTCTGATTGGCCAGTTCTTTGATGACCGGAATCGTTCGAGCGAGTTCTTCGACAAGAGGAATCGGAGCCGCTCTCGGCTCCGTCATTGGCCAGTTGGATTCCATGGGCGACTGCAGCGTCAACCTGAACGTGCAGCCCACCATCAGAAAAGCTGTCAGGCGTGACGTTCAGAATACCCATCAGCAAAGGAATGTCGTCCCGTCGAAGAACTCGAGCTCCGACTTTCCAGTCGCTGTGACAATCGATCCTGTTGTCCACCAGAACTCCCACGCTGTGTTGCATCGGCAGAGATCTCGCCGTTCTGCCAGCGCAGTAGCTTAATAAAAAACGACACCCGCAGATGGGTGTCGCTCGAAAATTCCTGGAGATTGGACCAGTCACCTGGACCGGTCACATTATCACTTCCGGCTCGGAACCGGAGGTACTGGCTGGCGTTTACGAGTCTCACTGGCGTCTGGTTTGATCGCCCCTGGATGAAATACTCTTCCGTGGTGAGCGGAGGTACCGCCGACAGCACCACAGTCTCCGAACGCCGCCTTTTCTCCCCGGCTGTGGCGGGGGTCACACACGATGATCGCATTGCAGTCGCAAACATCAGGCAGATCGTTGTAGGACGCTCCGTAGGTCGCGGCCTTGATACCGCAGACACCGATGTGCTTGAGCGACACGATTCCGGGAGTCTGATAAGACTGGTTCATATTTCCAATGGCGTCGCCAAGGTCACTCATTTCTGCCACGACGGCAGACTGTACTTCCACAAGACCCACAATCATGCCGAGGACCAGAATTGTCCCCAGCAGCACAATTTCGGCCGAGAGGATTACTCCTTCTTCGTCCTTCCAGAATGTGTTCAACATTTTCCTGTACCTTGTTGAGAGAGTGTAGAGAGTCTGTTCGGGCACGCGCAATTGAGCCTCAGCGATGCAGATTTCTGCAATACACCGTGTTGCGGGTGGCCGTACTGCCGCTGGCGGGCCGTGCTGTCTGACGCAGAACACTGGTGCCGCCTTTGGTCAACATTTGTTTCCTGCAAGCCACACGCCGAAACGTTTGATGCCGGATGCCCACGAACCCTCAGATTCCGAAAAGGAACGTAAATAACTGTGGCCACAGTACTTCCGGCGGACACTCAATCGTGGTGGGGCGGAACGGACTTCAACGGCCCGCAGCAGACGATCAGGACCCGGAACATCGTGTAAACCCTCATAGTAAGGATTTGTGAGCGCCACCTGGGCGCCGACGCGGATCGTTCGTGGCGGCAGCCAGGCCATAAGCCTTCCCGGCCCCACATTGAAACCGGGTTCTGGAGGCGGTGAAAACACGTGGATCCCGGCCCGGTCGTCGATGCCTGCGCTTCATCCGAGGACGGCGCCAGTGGAAACCGACCACAGCCGTCAGACCGTGAAAAAAGTAAAGGCGGAGCAATCGGTACGGTTGGATCAACAGTCGCGGAGCGTCGCCGCTGGAAGGACAGGACCCCCCTGGGGACATCTACCCGTGTCGTGGTGCTTTGTCTTAACCCGAACGCCGCCAATCCCGATATCTGCGGTACTGAGTTCCAGGAGACACAAGACAACGGAGTTGTGATCGGTGGCCACCCGACCAGGTGAAGAAGGATTCGTTCTGTAACCAGCCTCCCCCTGAACTGATCGCTACGATTCCTTAAACCGTTGGCACCCGAATTATGTCCATCGAAGAACTCCTGCAGCAGATGCAGGACTACAAGACACGCCGAGAACAGCGTGACCATCGCCCGCAATGGTTAAAGGATTTCATCTGCCGCGTGGCAGATATGTTTGAGCCATTGGCAAACGTCGGCCGAGTCGGCTTTGATTGCCAGGCAGACGAGCGCGGGTGGCTGATTTCGATGTATCTGGGCACCACCGAGATTATTGGCGGCCCGAAAGACGGCCAGGTTGAACACGTCGGTTTCCGTATCGACATCCTTCAACTGCTGCAACTGTTCAAAGAGGTCACACGCTGCGAATGGTACTCAGTTGGCAACAAACACGACGAACCGTTTGAGCAGGCCGTGCGTTCGCTGCTGTCCATCAGCGGAAAGGTCAATTCCGAGCATTCCGTAAGACTTGAACTGTTGGGAGTTCCTCCGAAATACGTCGGCCCCGCACTCAAGCAATACAGTCCAAACTATCGTCGGTAGCGGCGACCAAAAAAGTTGAACTCGGGCGGGCAACGGCACGCCGACAGATTCCTCAACACTGTCGGCGTGCCGCCCCTTTTACAGCGTATTACACTGACTTGTGGCCGCGGCGAACGTCTTTCCGCCTGCGAGAGTCGCTTTCCCACGAGCCCCTCGACCACATCTTTCTGAATACGGCTCTCAAGGCCTGGCCGGATCTGCTGTCAGCCGTCTGCAATTCGTCTCGAATTCGAACGCCGGGCGAATGCTGCTCAATTTCTTCGTGTTGAAGGCCACGTTTCATGTCCGACCTCGAACGCCTGCTTGCGGAGTACGCGGCCGGTCCGGAAACTCTGCGACAGTCGGTTGCGAATGTAGCAGCGGACGACCTTGATGCTCACCCCTGCGAAGGCTATTGGTCAATCCGGCAGGTCATTTGTCATCTGTGTGACGCAGAGACGGTCTATGCAGACCGAATCAAGCGGGTCATTGCGGAAGACAACCCGACGCTCTTTGACGCCGCCCCGAATCTGTTCTGTGCAGCGTTGTACTGGTCCGAACGAGACATCGAAGAGGAACTGCAGCTGATCGCGTTGACACGTCGTCAGATTCTCCGGATTCTTCAGTGTTGTCCAATCGAAGCGTTTCAGCGGACGGGCGTGCATTCCGCCGACGGTGCGATGACTCTGGAAACAATCGTGGAGCGGATTACGGAACACATTCCGCATCATGTTCGATTCATCGAGCAAAAGGTATCCGCCCTGTGATGCGAAACGGCCGCAAGCCGATTGAAGCGTCTTTGTCGGACTATTGCGTTTGCGCCCTGGAACTGCCAAGCCGCTGTCGTCGGTCGCTCCAATGACCGCTAAAAAACGGATCGCCGCGCTGGGCTTCGTCTTGAGAACAGAATCCACACTTCTCGACCATGGCGACCCACTCGTCCATCCCGTTACGGCCCACAGAAGGGAAACGTGGGTGCGGATTGCAGCATAATTGAGGATCTATGCCCCAAGTTGACGGTCAGGGTTGTGTCAGCCACCTGTGCCACTATTATCCGCGCCGTGCAGGAGTGTTCACTGAGAATTCGGCAATTCCTGGCCGGAATCAGAAACCGTACATTTGCGCTTTCACGAAACCCAAGTCACTGCGTGACCTGTCACCCAACCCGATGCCATCCGGCTGAACGAGGGCTTAGCTCCTGTTCCGCGACGACGGTGATTAGATATCACGCAACCGGCTGAATCGCTGCGGCAACATAATCTCACTTGGCATGGATGAGTTATTTCACGAGTGCGGCATTGCCGCCGTATATCACTTCGATTCCGCGACCACCAGTCCACAGGTTCCGGAGGGCAGCGCGGACCAGGCGTCACGACTGATCCCCGGGATGCTGCTGGACATGCAGAATCGCGGCCAGCTGGCGGCCGGATTTACGACGTACAACCCCGATCGACTGCAGCTGATCGACACACACAAGGACGTGGGCGGCGTCGCTGAAGCGTTCCGCATGAATCATCCGGAACAATACCTGAACCTGATGAAAGAATACGCGGGATATGCCGCCATCGGGCATGTGCGTTACGCGACCTGCGGAAAGAATGACCGCAGTTATGCTCAGCCGTTCGAACGGCACCATATCGCCCGGTCCAAGTGGTTCAGCTTTGCCTTCAATGGACAACTGACAAATTACCTGGAACTGCGGGAAGAGATTCTGCAGACGACGGACTTTCACCTGACTCGGGAAACCGACACCGAAATTCTGAATCACCTGATTTCTCAGGAACTGTCCGAAAAGCCCGGCATCACTCATATGGAGTTGCTGTCGTCGCTGAGTCGACGACTGGATGGCTGCTGGAATATCGTCTACCTGAACGCCAACGGCGAAATGTTCGTGTCCCGCGATCCACGCGGGATTCGTCCGTTATGTTATGCGGTCGAAGGACCATTGTTTGCCGCCGCCAGCGAAAGTGTGGCGTTGACGCACCTTGGATTTGCGCCGGAAAGCGTCAGGAATGTTCCGCCCGGACATGCCGTGCTGGTCGATAGGAGTGGGGCACGTGTGGAGAAATTTGCGGAATCGCCGCGCAAGGCACACTGCTTTTTTGAATGGATTTATTTCGCGAACGCAGGCAGCCACTTTGACGACGCAGGCGTCTATCTTTCCCGCAAACGTCTTGGTGAAGAACTCGCTCGCCGCGAAACCGTGCCGATTGATGAAGACACGATCGTGGTGCCTGTCCCCGACACGGCCAAGGCCGCTGCCGATAGTATGGCCTACGAGCTGAAGGTACCGTCGCTGGAAGGCTTGATCCGCAATCGTTACATCGGTCGTACGTTTATCGAAGGCGCCAACCGAGCCGACAAAGTACGGATGAAATATACAGCGTTGCCGGAGATCATGGACGGCAAACGCGTGATACTGGTGGACGATTCCATCGTGCGGGCGACCACGCTAAAGGAATTGTTACGCCTGCTGCGTGAAAGTGGAAAAGTCAAGGAAGTCCATGTCCGCATCGCCTGCCCACCTATCATCGCTCCATGCTATTACGGCATTGACATGTCGACGATCTCTGAATTGTTCGCCCCCAATCACATGGAAGGCGGCGTGCTTACCGCAGCGGAAGAACAAAAGATGGCCGACGCCATCGGAGCAGATAGTTTAAGATACCTGCCCGTGGAAGCGTTGGCAGACTGTGTGGGGCTGCCACGTGAAAACATGTGTCAGGCCTGTGTTGATACCGTGTACCCGACTCCGGCTGGCGAAGAACTGTACCGCAAGGCACTGATTACTCGCGCAAAGGGGACGGGCAACTGCGATCGAATCTTCGACGCGCAGTAGAATTCGCTGATTCCACCGCCCCGGGGGCTGACCGATGAATCCAGTCCTGGAACACCAACTCCAGACGACTCGCCGTCAGTTGCTCAGTTCTGCCGGAACCGGGATCGGCGCCGCCGCGTTGGCCAGCCTGATCGGTCAGGACACATTCGCAGGTACGATGCCTGCTGTGGAGGCATCGCCCGGTATCGCAACGTCCGCAGACTCACGTGGCGGGCTGCCCGAACTGCCGCACCTGAGCCCGAAGATCAAAAACGTCATTTACCTGTTTCAGAACGGGGCCCCGACACACGTTGACCTTTTTGATTTCAAGCCACAGCTGTCCGAACTGCACGGCCAGCCGGTTCCGACCGGGTTTGTGGATGGAAAACGATTCAGCACCATGACCGGAGACGCCTCCGGCAAGTTGATGCTGGCTCCCGTCGAACCGTTTCATCGGTACGGAGACTGCGGGGCACCGGTCAGCGATTTCATGCCGCACACGGCGCAGGTGGTCGACAAAATCTGTTTCATCAAAAGCATGCACACCGACGCGGTGAACCACGCACCAGCGATATCATTTCTGCTGAGCGGTTCGCAGATCCCCGGGCGTCCCACTCTGGGAGCATGGCTCAATTACGGACTGGGCAACGAAGCCGAAGATCTGCCGGCCTTCGTGGTCATGACCTCCATCAGCAAGAACACCAGCTGTGGTCAGATTTTTTACGATTTTTACTGGGGCAGTGGCTTTCTGCCATCGCAGTTTCAGGGAGTGAAGTTTCGCAGCGGCGGCGACCCGGTCCTGTATTTGTCAAACCCGAAAGGCGTGACTCGCAAAATGCGGCGCGGCTGGCTGGACGATCTGGCAAAGCTGAACCATATGAAGCTGCAGCAGCAGGCCGATCCCGAAATCACCACCCGCATTTCGCAGTACGAAATGGGATTCAAAATGCAGGCCAGTGTGCCGGAATTGACCGACGTATCCGGTGAAACGAAAGCCACCCTGGACATGTACGGCCCCTCCGTCACAGAACGTGGCACGTTTGCTCACAACTGCCTGCTGGCTCGGCGGCTGGTTGAACGTGGTACACGTTTTGGATCAACACAACAGCCTGACGACGGAACTGTACACTCAGTGCAAAGATACCGATCAGCCTTCCGCCGCGCTTGTGCGAGACCTTGAACAACGCGGTCTGCTTGATGAGACGCTGATTGTCTGGGGCGGCGAATTTGGTCGCACTCCGTTCTTACAGGGCGACATCAACAACCGACCACGCTGGGGCCGGGACCACCATCCATACGCTTTCACAATCTGGATGGCGGGCGGCGGCGTCAAATCAGGCATGACGTTCGGCGCGTCCGACGAACTGGGAATTAACGTGGCCCAGGACGGCGTGCATGTCCACGATCTGCAGGCGACAATACTGCACCTGCTCGGCATCGACCATGAACGGCTGACCTACCGGTTCCAGGGACGTCAGTTCCGCTTAACCGACGTGCATGGTGAGGTTGTTCACAGTATTCTTGGATAGAGCGAAATCCGTTCGACCAGGAAAGCGCGGACAGCATGGTGCCCTTTGGCGCGGTCAGCCGAGGAACGACGACTCAGTTGTTGAAGTCACGTAGCTTTCAGGGTGAGTGGCAAGGCGCTAGCCGCCGGTTTTTTCCGAACGAACCCGCCGCTAGCGCCTTGCGGCTCACATCCCAGTGTGAAACACTGAGTTGCTGTGGCCGTCGGAGGCGCTCGGCAGACGTACCCCGCAGAATTCTGTTACAACACTCCCATGGAATCGACACTGCAGCAATTGAAACGGGTCGTCAACACCACCCGGACGACGATGCTGGAACGTCAGCAGCTGAACCAGCTTATTGCTGACAACGTGTTCGTGACATCGCAGCATCTAAGAAAGGCCAATTTCGAAAGCCTGCACGCCAGCGATATCCAGTTGCTGTATGAACTCTACGACGAGAACTATTTCCGTGGACTTCTGCGATCCACCCTTAGCTCAAAACTAATGTCGTTTAGGCTGTCGAAACGGATGACCAGAGCTGGTGGCAAGACGACCCGATGGAAAGATCCCCGCGGAAAACGTCCACCGCGGTATGAAATTGCTGTCGCCACGACGCTGCTTTTTCAGTCGTTTCAGGACCCCGAACGACCGGTCACCGTGACTGGCATCGAATGTGTCAGCCGACTGGACGGCCTGATGCGCGTGATGGAACACGAATTGGTGCACCTGATCGAGTTGTTAATCTGGTCCGGTTCAAGCTGTTCGATGCGCCGTTTTCAGGACATCACGGCACGAATGTTCGGACATACTCATCATCAGCACGAGCTGCTCACACCGTCCGAAGTGGCCGTCCGGGAGTATGGCATCCGTCCCGGTTCACGAGTCCGTTTTGATCTCGAAGGGCACCATCATGAGGGCATCGTCAATCGAATCACAAAACGGGCAACCGTCCTTGTTATTGATCCTCGGGGGCAGCCGTATTCCGATGGCTACAGATACGTAAAGTTCTATGTCCCGCTGCGACTGCTGGAACCGGTGGATTGAGCGTGACAGTCGTTGATGCCATACGGTCGTCGACCTGCCGACGGCGGCGGCGTAAGCGACTGTTCAAATCCCGTAGTGTGATGGCATTCCAGCGGCGCGGAATCTCAATCAGTCGGCGGTCAACGAATGTGCCGCGTGCTCGGATCGGTCGAATATTTTCCAGTCGGACGTCTTCATGATGCGATGGGCGACGGCTTTGAATTCGCCCGTTGGATTCACAATGAAGGGACGCCCGGGAAGTTCGAGCGCCAATAACAGTGACGTGATCATGCGGTCGTTCCGATCAGCTCTAAGTCCGCTGCCGGCGCGGGTGTTGGAATCGACGCACACAATGAACAGCCGTTCTTCCGGAAAGTGACGCATCTCTTTCTGAACCAGCCATGCAACAAGACAGTGTTCCCGTTTCAACAGGGCTGCATGCACACGCTGCAGTTCCACTGCGTTCAGGCCATGCGGCACAAACACATCACCACGACGAATCTCGGTCCGTTCCTTTTCGGCGGCTGCCCGAGCTTTCTCAAACGCATCCAGTTGTTGGCGCAGTTGTTTTAATGCGCCTCGCTGGCCCGTCTGCGAAAAATGGCGTTCCAGAACATCGCCCGCTGACTGAGTCCATTCGGCTGTTTGCAGGCTAAGTACGTGCTGCAGCAGATCTTCACCGTCTGCGTGACCGTGGCTGAGCCGAAGCTGACCCAGAGCGAATGTGGCTCCGATATGGTCCGGCCTGAGCTCCAGCATTTGTCGTAAATTGGGTTCCGCAGCGTCCAGTCCCTGGACATCCAGAATCCTGCGCGTCTGTTTCCACAATTCGGCCGAGTCAGTCGACGTCGATGCAGGACTCTGATTCGGTTTTTGTGCAAGTCTGTCAATCGCTGCAATCCGTCGATGTCGGTCTCGCCAGATCGACAGCACGGAATTTCGCCAGAGCTGATTGATTTCCTCCTCGATCTGCTGCAGGTCCTCGGTCAGCAAACCTGCGGCCGCCGAAATACCGGGAGCGGCTGGGAACCCCTCGGACCGCATCTGCTGCGCAGAAACGCCGATCGCACACAGCCGGTCGGACAGGCACGGATGCGTATCCTCGTTATTCCATCTCGATGCATGCTCTGCGGCTGGTGCGTCGCGGTAGGCGATCGTCAAACGATCACACAGATTGTCGGGCGGATCGGGCGCAGTCGACGTTTCCGCCCACAGGTCCTTCCAGAATTCATGTTCCAGCATTTGTCCGGTGCAATCGATTCGCCACAGTGCCGACGCGGCAAACTCAGCGTTCGTCGCCTCGACTGCGATGCGGTCCGCCATGTATTCGTTCTGACGAGACATAACGAATGCTCGAGCATGAAAGCGGGGCCAGTACCAGTTGAGAAACCTGAGCACCAACGTGCCGGCAATTCGAATGAAACCACTGCCGGAGTTCTGCTGCAGCTTTTGGAACAGTTTTTCCCACGACTGGTGCATCTGATAAATTCGATTTCCCTGGCGACCGTGCCGCTTCGATATGTGTCCAAATTCGTGAGCCAGGACCGAGGCGATTTCCTGCGGCGACGCGGCCAGCAGCAAGGGCACTCCAAGAATCAGCCACGATCGGGACCAGCCAAAGATTCCCAGACGCGGAGTCTGCACAATTGCAGCATTAAAATCTTCAGTCAGCAGGATCTGATGGATTTGAGGACACTCAAGATCACACTGCAGCAAAGCGATCAACTGGTGCAGCTCCGGAGCTTCGTCGCTGCGCAGCGGCCGTCCAGCAGGTTCATACGAATCAACCAGGATCAGGGCACCAACCTGTCCGAGACCGAATGTCATCAACACGCCGCCGATGATCACCAGCACGATCCCGATGCCAGGCCAGAACATGCCCGCCACAAAGACGGCCAGGCCTCCCCCGATCAGCAAACCGGTCAACAGGATGACAACGGCGTATCCCAGCAACAGCCACATCCAGGTGTGACTGGCCAGCGCAGCGGGCCGATCTGCAAACCGTTCTTCGATGCTGTCGACCAAATCATCGAAGCGGCGACGATCCATCATTGTTGGCGGCCTGCGGCTTCGTGAATTTTCTTCAGCAGCAGATACGGGGGCCTGCGACGAACCATCATCTCTTTCGCAGCATCGAAAAACTGTCGGCGAAGATGATCGGACTCAGCTCGCAGGCCAAGACTTGTCAGAATCACAGCTTTTTCCATCGGCAGTTCATGAATCAATCGAAGTTCTTGTATCAGCCCGGCGTTGATCTTTTCTGAACTCAGGATACGTGTCGTGCTTTCTATGCGCGGTCCCCATCGCCTTAGTTGTTCCACCGTCCTGTCGTACCAGACTTCGCGGTTGGCTGTGTCGCCAGCGGCGTGAAATGCCAGCGAACATGTCAGTGGCAGCCAGCGATCCGGTACGTCATCGTTCAATTCATAACGGCCGGCAAACTCCGCAGCGCCCCCTGCTTCGATGGACACCATGCGCTTTAACGGTTGCAGGTGTTGGGACTTACCGGCAAGCTCTTTGCACGCATCGACTTCGTCTTTGAAGTACAACAACATGGCCTCAGTCGTATGGGCAGCACCCATGTGCTGTTCACCAACCAGTTCTTTGAAGGAACTGGATGTTTCGCGAACAACTTGTTCGGCATCTTCAATGCGATTCTGAATGACCAGTGTTTCCGCCAGCAGTGCTGCCGTACCCGTCGAAGCGGGATCTGCGACCAGACTGTCTGTGTATTGTTGCTCCAGCTCTGACAGCCGTCGCAATCCCAGCATCGCCACGTGCCTGTAGATCTGAACTTTTTCCGGCGGGACGTTTCGTTCGATCGCCAACCGAAAATCATCCAGCGCCGATTGCCATTCGCCGCTGCACATATGCGTATAGCCCCTGGAAAAACAGGGCCAGCCAAATGCCGGGTCGGTTTCAATCGCCTGCGCAAGTGCCTTCTGACCAACTTCGAGGTCTCTATCAAAGCGACCTCGGAGATATATCAATTTCGCATTCTGCGGGTCAGCCCGCAGGTAAGTTTCGTACAGTGCCAATGTCTTTGCATAATCTTTGCTGACATCAGGAAGATTCTGATACAGACGATGCCAATGCAGCACGACCGGTCGGTAATCGAGTTTCGATTCGAGCAGAGTTCGCAGTCGGGACATATCACGGGGCTTTGCGGACAACGCAAGAACGTTCAACAGGTTTTCATTCTCCGGATCGCGCTGCAGTTGCCGCTGGGCGTACGACCATGCCTGTGCCGCGTCGGATTGCTGCAACATGTCAAATCCAGCGACCGTGGCGTCTGACGTCTCGCCGACTTCCAGCCAGGCAATTGCGGTTCTGGTCTGGACATCCAGTTCGCCGCTGATGGAGACCGACTCCGGTGGTTCCTCAAATGCGAAGTCTACGTCAGGCTTCACGATCAGCGGATCCGCTATCAAACGCACCGTCGGTGCACGCGGATTTACAGCGTAGTACACGGTCACATCCGCAATAATGCCCGCACCGCCGACGTTGAGAATCCAAACGGGATTCTTTGTCCATCTGTCCCAGTAGTCGGCTTCCACATCCAGCGTGTGAATTTCCACAACCGGACCGAAAACCCGTAATGTGTGAGTCCCCTCGGACATCGTCAGCGTCTGCATGCCCATAACGGACAGCGGCGACTGATCATCAATCTGAATCGTGGCAGCGACACCAGTGTCATTGATCACGGTCAACAGTCGATGACGTCGAATGTATTCGTTATTGATCGTCATACCGATCACGGCCAGCACAAGGGTGATCGCAATCCCCACCGCCCACCGCTGATTCGATGAGTACTGGGAAGTGAACAGCCCACTGACCGAGTGTTGTGTTGCCGGAAGAATGGATTCCTTGCGGTGCAGAGCCTTTTCTGATGTCTGTACAAACGCGCGGACCTTGTGATCTTTTGCAAGATCCGGATACGCCTTCAACAGAACCTCAAAAACCTGGATCGTCTGTTCGTGGTCACTGCCCTGTTGATAGTGACCGGCCAGATCAAACAGCGGGTCCAGACTGTACTGCTGTTCCGCACCGGGCTGTTCCAGAAAGCTGAGCAGTTCGCGGGCTTCGTCTGGTTTGTTGTCGTGCATTCGTCGACACGCCATCCCCACACGGGCTTCGGGGAGCTCCGGATCCAGCCGAAAAGATCGCTCCCACAGTTCCACCGCCTCGCCCGGAAGCCCTATGAACTCCAGATGAGCTGCGAGTCCGGCCATCAGCGGCGTGCTATCGGGAAACTGTTCCAGCATGGATGCCCGAAAGACCGCGGCATCCTCGTACTGCTGAAATCCCAGCAGCTGCCCGTGAACATCCACTGCGGCTTCTTCTGACTGATCTTTTCGAAACCGCTCAATGGCAGAGGCTGTTTCCGCCTGCCTGCCCGTTTCCCATTGTTTCAGATCGATTGCGAAGTGGCGATTGCACACAGCACACTGATCAGAAATACGCTTGCGACCAAACGGAATGACCGGGATGAAGAAAAACACGAACCATAGTCGCGTCTCATAGGACGTCAGTTCGGCGTTGTGCCCACAGTGCTGGCAGACGGCGGTTCGTGCCTTCTTGTTCCTGCTGCCGTAATAATGCGTTCCGACACCGTTTATTGATGAGGGCATATCCTTGACCTACAACGTCCCCTTAGACGACGGAATGCCCGGCTGGCGTGCGTCAACGGCCACGGCCTGGCGCAATGCCCGCGCGGTGCCCTTAAAGGTCGCTTCGGAAATGTGGTGACTGTTCGTCCCGTGATGCAGAATGAGGTGCAGATTCATCATCGTATTTGACGCCACTGCATTCCAGAACTCCTGAACCAGTTCCGTATCAAAGTCACCGACCTTCTCAGTCGGAAAGTCGACTCGAAACACAAACGCGAAACGTCCGCTGAGGTCCAGTGATGACGTGACCAGGGTCTCTTCCATCGGCAACGACATACTGCCGTAACGCACGATCCCCTGCTTGTCCGCGAGCGCCTCATTGATGGCCTCGCCCAGACAAATGCCCACATCTTCGACGGTGTGGTGGTGATCCACATGCAGATCGCCTTTGGCCTGTACGTTCAGATCGAACAGGCCATGGCGTGCGAACAGCGTCAGCATATGATCAAAAAAACCAATGCCGGTGTTGATCGTATGCTGACCGGACCCATCGAGATTGATACTGAGTTCGATTTCTGTTTCGGCCGTTTTGCGGCTGATACTCGCGCTTCGTGACATAATTTTGATTCAGGGAAGACAGGAAGTTAGAACAGTTCGTACAACGGTTCGCCGGTATCCAGCAGCTGGTAGGGGCGCCCCTGCGAGTCTTTGGCCTCAAGGTTGGTGATGCCCATGGCATGGTACATAGTGTGGACCACGTGCGCGGGAGTCACGGGATTTTCTGCGGGGTATTCTCCAAGTCGGTCGCTTGACCCGTAAACTCGGCCCCCCTGAATGCCGCCACCAGCAACGACATTGGTCAGAAGATGCGTCCAGTGATCACGGCCAGCTCCGGAAGCACCGCCCGAACGTGGATCACCGATTTTGGGGTTGCGCCCCATTTCGCTGCTGACCAGCAGCGACGTCTGATCCAGTAAACCACGCTGAGCAAGATCTTCGACCAGGGCAGAAAAGCATTGATCAAACTCCGGCAACAGATCATCTTTCAGGCAATCGAAATTGCTGCCATGAGTATCCCAGCTGCCCGCACTGCGACATTTTTTGGCCAATGGTGTTCCGATGCCGTCACCGAGCCAGAAAACGGTGATGAACGGAACGCCGGCTTCGACAAGTCGGCGGGCCAGCAACAGGCTCATGCCGTTTACCGTCTCCCCGTATCGCTGGCGAATTCGGACAGTTTCTGCCGACACGTCGAACGCCTCTGTTGTCCGGGCGGACGACAACATCGAAAACGCTCGCTGCTGCTGCTGAGAAAAGATCCCTGTGGCATTCACGTCGAAATGGCGTCTGGCATCGTCCAGTGCCGTCAGCAATTCGGCGCGCGACGCGACGCGTGACGCGTCTGTCCCCGCCTGCAGCTCAAGCGCAGGTGCGGAAAACGAAAGCGGATCCTTGTGACTGCCCTGCAGATAAAGGGGATCGTATTGAACGCCCAATCGAGCCGAAAACTGGCCTGGCCGAGTGTACGGTTTGCGGCTGGGCATGTGAGGCAGCGACATTGCATTTGGCAGAAAGGGATGCTTCTTTCGCCTTGAAGCTGCCACCGCCCCCATGAACGGCCAGTCGTCAGGATAGGGCGTTCTGTCATTGCCCTTTGTCAGAAACGTCGGGTCCGGCACATGCCCGGTCAGATTATAATAATAGCCTCCGTGGTGGTCGTTCGTGTTGACCGTCCCGGACACAGAGCGAATAAGCGACAGATGATGTGCCTGCTGAGCCAGAAGGGGCAGATGTTCACACAATTGAATGTCCGCAGCGCTGGTGGCGATCGGCTGAAACGGCCCCCGATATTCGGCCGGCGCGGCGGGCTTCATGTCCCAGGTATCAATCTGTGAAGCTCCGCCACACAGAAAAAACAGAATCGTCGATTTCGCACGGCCTCCGGTTCGACCAGCGGGCAAACGGCCTGAGTCGGCAGAACTGACTAAACTGATCGTGCGAGGGATCAGTCCGCCGCATGTCGCCAGACCGGTGGCGGAGGCAACGAGCATTCGACGACGATCAACGGGATCACCTGTCATGGAAACACTTTCCAGCTAAAACACAACTTATGCACGGCCCATTATGATATCCACCACGCGTATTGAGCAACACAGAGTCATGCGAAAAAAATCAGCCTGAACCACTGTAGACGCTCACGGACGGTCCCTGTCCGGGGCAACAGCGACAATCCCTGAACTCTCCCGCAACGCCCAACGCAACGCATCTCATCCATATGGCCAACACGGACCACTACGCCTGAAACGACTTGTGCCAATGCTGACCGGGAACGGTACAAACAAAACTCAGACAAATACGGAGGTTCTGTCCGGGGACCAGGTCGGCTGACGCTTGCTGCACAACCGCGGGCGCGACAGAATGTGTGGCGAGTTCTCTATTCCCGAGGATTCTTCAGCGAAGGGTTTTGATATGCCATGCGTAGATACGTGTCCACAGGCGCTGCTGACTTGCCTGCTGCTGGCGGTCACAGCAGTTGGGACCGGCTGCGACCAGGCCGGAGAAGTATTGCAAGACGTCAAGTCGGGCGTGACCGGCGAGCAGGAGCAGTCGGTCGCTGAAAGTAAGTCGGGTGAGAATCCACCGCCATCAACGCCTCCGAATCCACAGCGGCCGACTCCACCAACGCCAGAGGAGATCCTGTCGACGTTCACGAAACTCACGCCCTATGAGATATCTGACGCTGCTCTGAAAAGTGTCATCACTTCGTCCGCAGCCGCGGCCGGAATCACTGAGATCGAAATCAATGGGGAGGGCGTGACCAGCATTGGGCTGAAGTATCTGAGTCGGATGCCCAATCTACACACGCTGACAATCAAACACGCGACGATGTCGGCCGCTGAACTGTCGATTATCGGCGAGGCCACGTCACTCAGGCAGCTGTTTCTTGGCGGTTCAGATGCGGACGATGATGTCCTCGAACAGCTGACGTCTCTGCAGGAACTTCAGACGCTCGAACTGACAAACGCTCCCATTTCACCGACCGCCGCGAATTGGCTGAACAGGCTGCCGAACCTGAAAAACCTCAGGCTGGACAGAACCAGAATTGATGACACGACCGTCGCCGGCCTGGTCGCTCTTCCACTGCAAAGTCTTAATTTGTCAAAGACACGGATCACGAACGCGTCGCTTCCGATCCTGTTGAAAATCAAGACGCTGGAGTCATTGACGGTTTCAATTACCGAAGTCACCGGGGCCGCATTCAAGGGCTACAACAAGGCCAACCTGAAACAACTTGATGTC
>LWDU01000235.1_pt1 | contig 25369 bp, 26 predicted proteins | sample 727161 | NCBI WGS metagenome assembly LWDU01 (sample SAMN04566230, study PRJNA314399) | hydrothermal vent metagenome | isolation source: deep sea hydrothermal plume seawater | place: Mexico: Gulf of California, Guaymas Basin | collected 2004-07-11
AACTCATCTTACATCATCATATTCGGGTTCATATTTGGTGTTGATTCAGATTTTTCTTCTGGTTTGTATGTAATCGCTACTTCAGTAGTTAATAATAATCCAGATATAGAAGCTGCGTTTTCAACTGCTACTCTTGAAACTTTAGCTGGGTCAATAATACCTGCTTTAAACATATCAACATACTCGTCATTTCTTGCGTCATATCCGAAGTCGTCTTGTCCTTCAAGAACTTTCTGAACAACGATTGATGCTTCTACACCAGCGTTTGAACATATTTGTCTTATTGGCCCTTCTAATGCTCGTTTCATAATATCAACACCGACTTGTAAACTTGGTGTTGTTTCTATACTATCCAAGTCTTTACTTGCTCTAAGTAGTATAACTCCACCACCTGTTACGATTCCTTCTTCAACAGCGGCTCGTGTTGCGTGTAAAGCGTCATCAACTCTATCTTTCTTTTCTTTCATTTCTACTTCAGTTGCTGCTCCAACATTTAATACTGCTACACCACCACTTAGTTTTGCTAATCGTTCTTGTAGTTTTTCTCTATCGTAGTCTGATTTAGTTTTTTCAATATGAACTCTGATTTCATTAATTCTACTTGATATAACTTCTGGAGTTCCACCACCACCAACAATAGTTGTGTTATCTTTATCAGTAACAACCTTTTTACAAGTTCCTAATTCATCTAAAGTAGTTGATTCTAATTTGAACCCTTTTTCCTCAGATATCACAGTTGCTCCTGTTAATGTTGCTATATCTTCTAACATTTCACTTCTTCTATCACCAAAACCAGGTGCTTTAACCGCTACAACATTAAAAGTTCCTCTTAACTTGTTAACAATAAGAGTTGCAAGTGCTTCACCTTCAATATCTTCTGCTATAATAAGAATAGACTTACCTGCTTGAATTACTTTTTCAAGTAAAGGTAATATATCTTTCATATTTGTAATCTTTTTATCGTGGATTAAGATATATGGGTCATCTAATTCTGCTTCCATAGTATCTGAATTTGATACAAAATATGGTGATAGATAACCTCTATCAAACTGCATACCTTCAACAAACTCTAAATAAGTTTCTGCTGTTTTAGATTCCTCTACGGTAATTACTCCGTCTTTACCGACTTTATCCATTGCTTCTGCAATTTTTGTTCCAATCTCTACATCATCATTTGCTGATATAGTTGCTACTTGAGCAATCTGATTAGAATCTGGTATATCTTTTGAGTTTTCTGAAATAAATTTAACAACTTGTTCTTTTGCTAAGTCAATACCTTTCTTAATCTCCATTGGATTTGCTCCAGCGGTAACATTTTTCAATCCCTCTGCGATGATTGATTGTGCTAAAACGGTTGCTGTTGTTGTTCCGTCACCTGCAATATCAGAAGTTTTAGAAGCTACTTCTTTTACCATTTGTGCTCCTACATTTTCTAATCTATCTTCAAGTTCTATCTCTTTCGCAACTGAAACACCGTCCTTTGTTACGGTTGGTGCACCAAATTGTTTTTCAACTACAACATTTCTACCTTTTGGCCCTAATGTTATTCTTACTGCATTTGCTAATTTATCTACACCATTTTTAAGTGATGTTCTAGCTTCGGTATTATAAAATATATCTTTTGACATTTACTTATCTCCTTTTAAGTTTTCTGTTATACCCATTTTTTTACACGCTGACATAAAATCATTTTTTTCAAAAACTAAAGCGTTTTCCATATCAAGTCTGTGTGTGTGTCCACCATATTCTTCTCTTTCATCTTCATCAACTTCTACAACTGGTGCATATCTCCAACTCCAGTCTGACGGGTGTCCTTCTGGAAATATCAATCCCAATTCACCCATATTAATTACTGATGGATACCATATGATATCTCTTTTCATATCGTGAAACTTTAACTCTGTTACTAATTTTGGTGAATTTTTTTCATTCTCAATCGCTTGTAAACTTTCTTTTTCAAAACGACTATCACTCATAAACCCACATTTAAAACACATAAAAGAACTGAAACCTGGTTGGATTTCTTCAAAACAACTATCTGTATCTTTACAATGTGGACAATCTATTACTCTTTCCATTAATTACTCTCCTTTGATGCTTTAACATCAACACCAGCTTCCATAGCTGCTATCTCATCTTTCAATTCACAAGCTAAATGATTAGTTCCATTACCTAAATAATCATACTCAACTTTGTGAGTGTGTTTTCCACAAATATCACAAGTCCATTGGTCTAAATACTCTTGATGAAGACTTTCTTCTTCTTCTGTTAATAAATCACCTACATTCAGGTTACCTTTATTCACATTATCAATCAGTTGTTGAACATAATCTTTTGATGTTTCGTCTGTCAGAAAAGTTTTTAAATCACTTTTTATTTCTTTTAAATCTTCTCTGATTTTTTTTATTTCTTTTTCAAATTCTTTATCCATTTTAATTCCTCTTTAACTTTGGTAACTTAATATTACTTGTTGACTTTGATGTATCTGATTTTAACTTTGGTAGTTTCAAATCAACTTGTTGTTCAAATTCAGGTAAATATTTATCAAGTATCTTTTCAAATTCTTTTGTCATCGCATTTAAACTAAATTTATTTTTGTTCTGGAAAGATAATTTCTTTGCCATTGGAACATACTTTTTGTAATTAGTATAAACATCTTTCATTACATTTGATGCTACTGGATAATTTACTGAAAACCATTGAGAACCTTCTACATAGATATTCTCTGGGAAAGCTTCTGGTGGTGTTTTTGTTAATTCACCTGGTAACATTAGTGCTAATTCTTCTGGTAAGAAATCTTTATGTCCACTCCAATTAGAAGCGATAATAGGTTTTTCACTCAAACTTGCTTCTAATAATGGTCTTCCAAATCCTTCTCCGTGAGTTAGTGTAATATGGACTTTAACTCTTGGGTGATTATACAATTCATTCATTTCTTCATCAGTTAAATCACCGTGTAATAAATAAATGTTTGGTAAATCTTCTCCCTTTACTGCGTTTCTAATATCTCTAATCTTTTTCAACATCTCTTCTCTATCTAATACTGAAAAGTCTGCAGAATTTGTTTTCATTAACAACGCTGGTTTCTTTTTCATATTCTTAAATGTTTCTAAAAATACTTTAACTAACATACCAGTATCTTTTCTATCATTACCGATACTACCATTTAACCAGTGTCCAACATATAAGTATAAAAATGATTCTGGAATATTTTGGAATTCCTTTTTCAATTCTTTACTAATTTGTTTTGGTTTCTTATAGATTGTGGTGTCGGCTCCTTCAAATAGAACTTCAATAGGTTTTTCACATTTTAAACTTCCTAAAGCTTTTTTTGTATTATCGTCTATTCTATCATAGACACATTTTTCTAAAACTTCTTTTGAAAAATTAGATGGAACAATAGTTAAATCAACTCTATTTAATCCTTCTATCCACTCTTTTGGACACGCCGTAGATTCTATACCAGCAGTAATACCAATATTATACTTACCCATAACTGAAAATTCATTTGGAATAACACAATGAATATGAATATCTGGTTGTCTTCTCATTGTAGGGTCAGATAATATTCGTTTAATAATCTCAATATCATTTGAATCTTTTTCATTTAATGCGTTCTGTGGTGTTGAACCCCAACGAACAGGAAATATTTTTATATCAAACTTGTCCATTGCAATTAAAGACCTTGCAATATCTCTTGAGTGTGCACCATACCCACTTCGTGTTCCAACGGGTGCTGTAAATAATACTAATGGTTTATTCATCTATATCTCTATTTCTTATATTTTTTGAACGGTGATTCTAAAAACTTTCTCATGCCTCTTGCGACATTTATCCAAAGTCTATCTTCTGCACCTCTCATATTACCAATGATATTTTTTCTTCTTGGTTTTCTGGTAAGTGCTTTAGCTGTTTTCATATTTATTTTAACTTTTGCCATTTTATACTCCTATTTTAGTTATTCCATATCTTTTTCTTGGTTTCCACACTTCAAATGTTTTATCCATATCTTTCATAAATCTTCCACACATATTTTCTGCTGTAAAACCAGTCTCATCTTCGTATGCATATTGTCTTCCTAATTCTCCAACTCTTTCTCGTTCCTCTTTTGGTGTATTATACCAATCTTCGATTGTGTCTGCTACTTCAAACCAATCTGCTCTATCATCAAAAATGTAAGGTGTTGGAATTGAACCTTGTAATGCACGACTTCTTGGCCATACTGGTTTTACCCACTCTGCGTGAGTTAAGTCTTCGTTGTTTTCCCACTTTCTCCAATCGTGAAGTGATTTAATTTTTTTATAATCTTCTGAAGTTAAGTATTTACCATCGATTGCAAATCCACAATGGTCTTGTAATCCACCTGTAATATTCACGATAATAGGTGTTCCTGCTATTAGAGATTCTGCTGTTCCTAATCCAAATCCTTCGTTGGATGCAATATTAATCGTAACATCGGCAATATTATATAACCAATTTAATTGTTTTGATTCTAACTTATCTTGACTGAATACAATATTACACTCCGGCATCAAATGGTTAACTAATCGTGGTAAGTCTGTTCCATTTTCGTCTCTTGGTTGTGTGTGTAATAAAAATGCTACTTTATCTTTCTTTTCTTCTGGTAATCTATTTCTAAACTCTTGAAAGGCTAACAACGCATCAGAAGTCATCTTTCGTCTAATGTTTCTGTTGTTGTAGAATAGAATAAATTCTATCTCATCTGGGTCTTGAATATTAAATACTCTTTGTTTCATTACCATCATATCATCATACTCTTTGTGTAATGGTGGAACTGGATAAAATAAATCAGTATTGATTCCGTGTGGAACATATGTTGAATCCCAATCTGTTCTTGGTTTTCTTTTACAAACCTCATCTACAATCGCAACAGTCTGTTTTGAAATGTTCATAATCAAATCACAACTTTCATAAAAATTTTGATTGTATTGTGGTGCTGGCCAATCATCCCAAATGTTATAATAAAAAATAGGAATATTTTGTCTGACCTCGTGTTCCATATGGAATAACCAAACCCAAAATCTTGGGTCTGTATAAATCATAATAGCATCTGGCTTTTCTGTATTAAGTAGTTGTCTAAGTAAATCTGGATTACCATACCCGTTAATTGGATACACCTTAACATAAGCATTATCAATACCTTTATCTTTATTAACATCAGCACTTAAATCAAATATTTGACCGTGTTCTGGGTGATTAATCGCACCACCGACTTGAACCCAATCAAAATGATGTGCTGTTCCTAATATTATTTCACGAGACATTGTTCCGACTCCCGATGACATTCTCAGGTCATCAGAAAATAATAAAATTTTCTTTTTCTTCATTGTCTATCCTTTTAATAACTTTTTTTCTTTAGTATTGACTTCAACTTTTCCACTTCGTTCAACAAAATATTTCTGAAGTGTTTCTAACTTACTTGTAGCACTATCTAACTTTTTAATGTATTTATTTATCTCTGCTAATAAATCTGGGTGTTCCCCAATTCCAACAGGATTATTAAGATACACATCAAGTGTTGCTAACGCTTCTGATATTTCTGCTTTACATCTGTCAATACTCGCTTGTAACAATTTATTCATAATAACTCCTATAAACTACTTCCACTTTCAACTAATTCTTCGTGTTCAGTAAGTAGTTTTTTATATTCTTTATCTTTTAAATATAAATCCATACTTCTATTTACTAATTTTTGAAGAGTCATTTCTGAATCTTCTTTTTTGAACTTTTCATAAAGTTCTTGTAAAATCTTTACACTCGTTAACTTTGTAATATCCATACTATATATAAATATCATCAACTTTTTAAAATTAACGATTTTTTTTGCTTTTCAACCAATCTTTTTAAATCTTTTATTTTAGTTATTTCTTCGTCTTCTGTAAAGAATATTACCAAGTCTACATACTCCACAATTAACTTATTTTGAACAAAAAAATGTTTCATATTATATTTTTTGTCATATTTAAATATTGGTAGATGACAATACTGGTTCCATTTATAATGAAATGGTGGAAATTCTGTGTATTCTATTCCAAATTCTAAACATATTTCTCTAACATTCTTTTCAACACCATATTTACCACCACCACTTACTATCTCTAACTTATCATAGAAATTTTCTTTCCAATTATAAATGTGTTTTTTTATCTTACCCACATTCTCATAAGTATCTTGTCCAAGTATAGCAACTTTATATGTTGTCATTTCTTTTTTGTCTTTTCATTACCTTTGGTTCAGTAATATACATCAAAATACTCTCAAAATGATTAATTCCTTTTAATAGATTTTCTCTATCAGTCTTTCTTAAAGTCCAAAACCAACGACCTGAAGAAGGCAGTTCGTCTCTAAATTTTTTAAGGTCATCAGTAGAAAATATCTGATACCACGCTACATCATTTATTTGTTGATACTCAGAACCTGCTATTCTTATACTGAACTTAACTTTTCCGTCATATCTTTTCGCGAAATCTTTTAGTTTAGAAGTCAAATTATCATCTTCTGAATAAAATAATCTAACATTAAATCCTGGATATTTTAATGCTATTTCATTGATTTTATCCATAATTTCTTTCTCATATGGTTTATCAATAAAATAAGAAAGGTTTGTTCGTAAATCATATCCGTTAGTCATTAGTTTTTTTTCCTATCACATAATTCTGGTTTGTCTTTAAACTCGCACCATTTACAATTCTTTGTTGAAACTACTTTTTTATAAGTATGTTGTTCATTGTGTTTTCCCTCATCATCAAAACACTCATCAATGAATTCTTTTAATGAAACACTCACTTTATTTAAGCTTGGTGTTCCATTGGCTGGAATAAATGTCTGTATTCTTTTCTGTGGGAAATCCATATTTTCATATAATTTTCTTTTAACAATAAAAAATTCTACATCAATCTTATCTATTGGGAAATTATATTGTTTAGAATAAAATTGTTTATATAATAATAACTGATTAGTTTTATTTTTATCGGCTTTCATCCACTTGTTCCAACCCATTGTAGAAGTTTTAATATCAATAATTTTAATTCTATCTCTGATTGTATCTTTCATAACCACATCCATAAAACCAACGAAATTAATATTTTTTGGTAACTTATAGTTTAGTGGTTTTTCAATACCAACTAACTCATATCCTTTCTTACTGAAATACTGTCCTCTCTTCTTTTTGAAGTCATCAATAATTTGACAACCTTGAAAATAAAATTCTTTCATTTCTTCTGGTGTAGTTAGTTCTTCCTCAAACTTATCTTTAGCTTCAAGATAGTTTTTCTTCATCTCTAACATTAACATTTCATCTAATGGTAATTCATTTGCTTTCTTTATACTATCTGCATACATTACTTTTAGATATGATTGAATACATTCGTGAACAGCTGAGCCAAACATTGTATAAATGTTGTCTGTAAATTGTCCATATCCGTCAATGTATTTTAATTTCCATTTATGTGGACATTGAACCCATTGTGAAAACTGACTATAACTAATTCTTGCCATTACTTACCCCACTTACCACGACTAACTATGGTTGCCATAATTCCATAATTAGAAATGTCAAGATATGCATCTTCTAATGGTTCATCTTTAACTACTGATTTTTTTTCACCAAGTAATAATGTTTTTACTCTCTGGACCTTATCATTAATCCTGAACCATAATCCTGTTAAAGATAATTTAATCTCTTCTTTGGTTTGTAAATTAGTTCCAACCGATATATTTCCTGGGCCATAATCGTGTTGCTTGTGTAAGAATAACACATATTGTTCTCGTTGAATTTTTCTAAACTCTTCGGTCATCTCTGGCCACTCTTGTTCCATATCTACTACAACATCTGTCGGGTCATATCGTTGACCTACATCATCAATGACTTCATTATATACTCTTTTATTAGACTCTTTAATGTCTTTACTCATCTTATCTCCTATTCAATTGGTAATCCAAGTTTTTTGATTTCTTTTGGTTCGGCTCCATATTTTCCGAATAATTCGGCTAATTCATACGCACCACCTTCAGTTAATAAAAACATTTCAGCATAATTTTTTGCTTCTTGTAAATTAACTTGATAGTGTGTTGAAATAATATCGAGTGCCCATCGCGGATATTCTATCATTTTCTTTCTCCCTTTAACATATTTTAACCAAATTTTTCTTTTTGGTAAAATATCTATGTATAGTTTATATAATATTTCTGGTGGTAAATCATATTGTTGAATTTCATTTACCAATTCTATCCAACTTGGATTCATTGATAAAAACCTATTTACCATAAAACTTGACCAAGTCTTCTTATCTTCATCAGACATCTTTTTAAAATAAGTTTTGTGTTGAACTGAAGTTATCTGATTGATATGGTCAAATAAACTTTTTCGTCTAATTGTCTGTTTTTTCATCTACAGCTTTATTCAATGTTGGATTTAACTTTGAATTAATGTGTCCACAATTACCACAACTATAAACTTGTATTGGTATAATCGCTTCTTGTCCAGTCGGTGAAACTACGGCTGATAACTTCTTTAAGAAAAATGATGGAATAAATAATCCATTTGAACATTTCTCACAAAGAATTGTTTCTGCTTGAGTTAAATCAACTTGAACATTTGCTTGTTTGTCTTTTTCTGTTAACATAATGTCTCCTATTTAATGGTGTTTAAAATTTCAATTAACATAGCCATAGCGTTGATTTCTTTATCAACCACTTGAGCATCTGACAACTCATATTTAGCTATTGTTAATATAACTTCTGCGATATGTCCTTTACCATATGAATCTATATCATCATATAATAATCTAAACAAGTCCGCATAATCTCTGATTTGTGAATCTGCTAATAATTGTCGTAAGTTCTTAAAGGCTAACTTCTTATCTTGTGTTTGTAATATCTCCAACACTTGTAGTTTATAATCGTTTTGAACGATACTTTCTGTATCTACAACAAGATTGTTATCTACTATATTTCGTTGGACTGCGTTAATAATTCTTCTAATATCAGGATAACCAGAATTTACCATTGTTACTATATCTCCATTATCAAAAGATATACCCTCAGTATCTAAAATATTTGATGTGTGTATTGCTACTTCTTTTTTTGAAGGTGGAATAATTTGATAAGATTGACAACGACTTTGTATTGGGTCAATAATTCTTTCAACATAATTACAAGTTAGAATAAATCTACAATGTCTTGAAAATGTTTCCATAAGGTTACGAAGTGCGGCTTGAGCGTTTGGTGTTAAGAAATCACACTCATCCAATATAATTACTTTTAAATCTTTAAAACCTACTGATGATGCGAATACTTTGATTTGATTTCTTACGGTATCTACTGAATTTGTATCAGATGCGTTAATATACATTTGGTCACAATCAATATTACTAACTAACAATTTCGCTAATGTTGTTTTACCTGTTCCAGCTTTTCCGTGTAATAATAGATGTGGAATATCTCCTGTAGAAATATACTTACTCACCTTTGTTTTCAGGTGTTCATTACCAATATAATTTTCTAAACTAACCGGCCTATACTTTTCTACAAATAATGTATGCTCTCTGTTTTTGTTCATCATATCTTTTTTCTCCTAAAACCAACCGTGTTTTTTGACTACAACTTTCTCTGATTTCTGCGTTGGTTTAAGTTGTAACTTAACATTTTTTGTTAACAAAGTCAAGTCTTTTTTTAAATTGCTTGGAATAGAATAACTAACATAAGGACTTTCGTAATTATCCTTTACTCCTATTTCTAATAAATATCTACGAATATATTGCCATACCGAATTTAATTTAATATGTGGTTGAACTTGTTCAATAATATCATTTTTAAAATTAATACCATTCTCAATACAATATAACCATTTAGATGCATCTCTTGGGATATGTTTCCTTTCTTTTGAAAGAATATTACTAATTTCTGTTGTAAGATTTTCTTCAAATTCTTTATCATAATTCGGTAATTCCCATTTAAATTCTTTTGGTAAATTTTTTAACTTACTCTGAAAATCCTCTTTTGTTTTGAAAAACAATGGATAGTCATCACCGACAACCTTTCTCATAGTCGGGTTGTCGTAAATCAAAACTGGTTTGTCTAATGATAATCCGTCTTGTATCGATAGATTCCAAGTCGCATAATTATCAACAAAACAAACACTACAAAGAGAATTTTCAAGTAAATATCTATATTTTGGTCTACTTAATCCTTGAGCTTTATATTCCTTTGGTGCTTTTGAATCGGTGCACCAAACATCATAATCTAACCCTTCCATATATTCTTCAAAACGATTTACACCAGTTGACTTAGCCCATCTGTGATTAAACACGATTGTGTTGGAAACATCTCTTATTAATGGAACTGCTTCTGGAAACTTATCATTTGATAGTGGAAAAGTTAATGTTTTATCTTTCACATAATCTGAATTTAATTTAGTAGTTTGTTCTGTTCTATAATTGTTTTCTAACCATTTAGAAGAAATATCTGTGTGAAAGAATGCTTTATCAGATTGTTGTATTGCTTCTAATTGTCTTAAATAAGACGGCGGTATTGCTGATGATGAACGACTTTGTGAACAATCTACCCAATGGAAGAATATGAAACGATTCATATTTTGTCCATATCTTTTATCATTAAATGAAACTAATATATTATATAGTTTTTCTGGTTGATGACAAAATACAAAATCAAAATCCATAAAACGAAAATCAAATAGATTTCTAAATGAAGCTCCGTCAAAGTGTGAACGATTTGATAAAACATCTCTCGGGTATTTGAAAGGAATAAGCGTAACATTTTCTCTATCATCAGGGATATTGTTTTTTTCTGGAACAACAATATAGTGATGACATTTTGGTAAAAATCTTACCGTCTTTTCCAATACCTTATAATTAGAATCAAACTCGTGCTGAAAAACACCACTACTATTAAATCTAACTGGGGATTGGAAATGTAATATCCGTAATCCCTCTATTTGTTTCATCTTAATTTACATTTTGAACTGCAACAAGGTAATATGTTGATTCGTAATCATTCACATTAAACTTAATTCTTGCTAATCCTTCAGAACTTACTTCTAAAGTAGCTGAATCACTTTCCTTGTTTGCTTCTAATACATCTTTAAATAAATTTGCATTAAAAGATATATTGTCAATTATATTATCATTTTCATTTTTTACCGGAATTGCTACACGATTAGTTGCAATAGATGAATAACCTATTACTACTTCTGTATTATTACCAGAAATCACTGTAAATGATTCTGTGTCTGGTAAAGCTCCCTTACCTGCTATGAATTTCTTAATGAAACTTGAATCTATTTTCAATTGTAATTCAAACTCAGGTATTTGCTTTAATTGTGGTGGTTGATTGATTACCGAAAGGTCTGATAACATATATCTTACCTTTGCTCCATCATCACTTGCATTTAATGAAATAACTTTTTCATCTGCTTTCACCAACTCTACTGAAATATTCTCATTTAATACTGAAAGAACTTTTAGTAGAACATCAGTTGTATAAACACCAAATTCGGCTTCTGTTAATGAATAGTTTTTCAATTTAACTTCACCTAATAGAGATTTATCACTCGAAACAAATCGTGTGTTTAAACCATTTCCATCAGAATTGACTACTACTGAATTAACATTACCACTTAGGTAATATTTGTTTATAAACTTAACTAACTTACTTTTATCCATTGTTATAACTCCTTATTGTATAACCTTTTACTTATTAATAAATATCATTTTGTATTCTCAAAATCAAAAAAACTTTTCAATTGTAGAACTTTTATCCACTGGTAAACTCCAGTTTAAACTCTGATAAAACATTTTAATTTTTTTCTCTAATGATTTCACATACATTTTCTCATAATCACCATATTGTTTTATAAACTTAATTAGTTTTGGTGAATCTTCGTGTCCTTTGAACGCGATAGTTTCCATACCGATAGGATTGTTTTTTAAATAAATCCATTTAATTTTGTCCCCGTCATAAATAAACTGATACTTTTTGTCATCACCGAAATATCTTAACAAATCATTATGATTGATTGATGACTTTACATGCACGGGTGTTCCTTTTTTATATGGTGTAATGACGGCTTTTTTACCAGTTGTAGTAAATGAATTTCTTTTACCTTTTTCTATGAACTTTTTTATTCTCTTAACTCCTGTAGGCATCGCTATCTCATCATAATCTTTTAATAATAAATCTCTTTTAAATATTAATATTCTATCATCAATTTTATCCTTTGGAACACTCAATAAGATATCTTCAAGAACTTCTTTCATCAAACTTCTCATAGCGTTTGGAAAGTTAGAACGAATAGTATCTAATCCCTTTACCACTGTCTTATTAACCTTAACACCATTATCATTTATGATTTTTAAACCATATCTTTTTTTGGTAATGAATAATCCTGATTTAGCGATTAACTCTTGTTTAATTTCAAATTGGTGTTCTTTACCTACATTACAAAATTTCTGTGCAAAATAATCATAACCTAAATTAATATACTTCTGAACCTCTGAAGCCACTTCTAAAATTCTTTGTGTCATCATCACTTCACTCAGTTGTTCATTTGGAAATCTTTTATCAATTAAAGGAAGTGCTGAATAGAAAACTGAATCTGTATCAATATAAATACAATAATCTTTATCATCACCCAATTCTTTATTATAGAAGTTATTTGCGATTTTCTTTGTGAATTTAATTAAAGATTGTCCTGTTGTTGTAACGGCTGTTGCGTTGTCTGTATCATAAAATCTAAACACACTCAATCCTAATACACCATAAATAGAATTTAATAATACCTTTTGTAGATATTGTCGTCTATTAAAGTAATTGTATTTATCGTCATCACCTTCATCAGAAAACTTCTTCGCTAAATTCCTATATTCAACTCTTTGTTGAAACCACTTTGTTAGAATAGCTGGAATTAATCCTACCTTATCAGTTCTATAAATTACACCATTAGATGCTATAGAAACTGGGTTACTATCAAAAAAATCTTTTAATTCTAATTCTGTAAATTTTCCTCTTACCTTTTCATCTTTCTTTAAAGTATAAGTTTTCTTACCACCACCCCTAATAAAGTTCTCGGCGTTCCAATTATCTAATTTACCAATCTTTGTTTCTGGTGAGATATTTAATGTTCTCATAATTGAAGGATACATTGAAGTTACATCTAAATCATATACCCAATCGTGTTTTCCGCGTTGTGGGTCTTGAACATACGCTCCCTCAAACATATCTTTTCCTAATAACTTTCTTCCATCTCGTCTTTTGTCAGGTGCTACTAATCCAACTTTTTTACAATATACTAATATAGCCCCCTCAATATATCGTGATGACCAATAAATTTCCTCATAAGGACAATGGCCAATATGACATATACCACGAGCAATATCAATATAATCTAACTTGTCGTCTAATCTTTTAATCAGTCTAACATCTTGAACATTATAGTCAATAAACTTCTGTATATCTTGTTCATACAAGTCATTAAGAGTTCCATCATATTCAATTTTCTTTTCACCCAATTCAAAGTCTGCTATTGCATCCAAACGATAAGATTGTCTTTGTGAAAATGTTAAATTTTTATAAAGTCGTAAATAATCCAATGATGATACACCGGCTATTTCATATTTACCTGAAATGGTGTTTAACCTAACTATGTTTATAGGTGATAAAGAGTTCGCAACATATTCATCTAAAACTTTACTTGCTCTGTGATATAAATAAGGAATATCAAATGTGTCTGTATTCCAACCACTTAATATTGTTGGTTGTATTTCTGAATACTTTGTAAAAAATCTCTGTAATAATTCTTCTTCTGTAGAAAAAACTTCTACGATTAAATCGTCTTTTTCATAACTTTCTATTTCGCCTTTCTCATCTAAGACATAACAATAATACTGATTCATTGTGTCTTCATAAAAAGCGATTGATGTGATTTTATTTGGGGCTGTATCTGGATTTGGAAATCCGTCTGTTACTTCTACTTCAATATCAAAATACATTCTTGTGTGTCCAAGTGATATTTCATCAGACTCATAATGTAAATCTACAAGAGTTCTAATTGCTGGAACAACATCACTTTCAAATGTTTCCATATCTCTATCAAATCTAAAAACTTTTTTTAATCTATCGCCATAAATAGAAACATAAGTTCCACCATTATCTTTCACATACGCATACCTTTTATAAGGCATAGAATAATATCCTTTGGTGTCATCCCAAATGTGTAGTTTTCTTTTCTCTCTATCGTAAAAAATATTTTGGTAAATAACCTACTCCTTTTAAGTGTAACCTTCTGTATATAAATATACAAATTAATTTTGTTAATGTCAAGTATTTTTTTGAAAATAGGGGGCGAGATATTCGCCCCTCTATAATCTTTCTAACTATTTAGAATCCGATAGATAATCCAATGTTTGCGTATCTTGGTGTTCCTAAGAATACTTCAGCGTTGTGAGCTGCGTGAACCTTAGAACCAAAACCATTGTATTGACTATTATCGACTGCGTCTTGGACATAAACTTCATCAAGAGCGTTGAAAATATGTGCTGTTAACATCATATCCAAGTCTTTGACTTTTGGAAGTTTATAAGACATATGTAAATCAAGTCTGTTATAGCTTGGTGCTTCCCATACTTGACTTCTGTCTGCGTCATCATTAGTCCCGTCAAATTCACGAGCTGATGGCGACCAGTCAGAGTAGTTTTTGTCATACATTTTATGTATTGCTTGTATACTCAAGTCCTTGATAGGTCTAAGAGTTACTCCTAATATATAAGATGTTTGTGGCATATCACCAGTAGTTTTATATCCGATTGCTTGACCTTCAGAATTATATTCAGTTTCCTGATAATTTCCGTCAGCGTCTCCATCAAATTTCCAATTACCGAAAGATGCTACGAACATTAAATCTAACATATCATTTACCATATAGCTAGTTTCAAGTTCTAAACCTGAGTGCTTTTGATTAACACCTGTTAGGAAGATAACATCTGTATCACCAGATGAACCTTGACCAGTTGTTACTGATTTAGTCAGGTTTCTATCTTGCCAATCTGTGTTGTATACACTTGCATTTAATCCAAGTTTACCGAACTTGTAATTTACACCAAACTCATTATGCAAAAACTTTTCATTTGCTGGGTCTGTTGCTACAGTTCCGTCAAAGTAAATTACATTGTCCATAATAAAAATACACTCATATCATCATTGACATTATACATTACTCCACCTTTAACTTGGTATGTTGAAATTGGGTCTGCTTTGATGACTTCATCTTCCACTGTGAAGTGGTCTTGGTAAGAGTATTCTATACTTGATAGTCCACCCATTCCATAAATGTTCATCTTGTCAGTTGTGTAATTTGCTTGAACAAATCCACCAAACCAATCTACAGTTGTATCATTGTGGTATGCTATCTCGTCTCCTAAACGAACGACTTTACCTTCTGGGGTGTTGTCATCTGAATAGTCAACATAATAATCACCACCTAATAAATCACGAACTTCTCGTGCGTGTTCAATAGTAGCCGCTCTCCAGTCAATACCTGCTTGTAGTTCTAATTCATCATTTATAACAAAGTTTAATTTAGAAATCAAACCATATGTATCTTGACGATTGATAGAATTACGAAGTATTCCTGTTGAACGATTTTCAGTAGTTGAGAAGTTTTCATCCACATTGTCAGAATTTTGTGCTATTTCAGCATTCCAATCCCAAGTCCACGGTGAACTCTTATACCAAGAATTACCTTCAACTGCTGGTATTCTACTTACACTTCCGTAAGTTCCTGTTCCACCACCAGAACCACCACTCCAATAAGCAACTGATGATAATCTCATCTTGTCATTTATGTTTAGGAAGTGATTTAGATTCACTAATGGTTTATGGAAATAGTTTTCTCTTTCATTTAAGAAAGTTGAACTATATCTATTAGTTGTGTTCGCTCCATACATATACCAGTATTGTTCACCTGTATATGAAGGGTCGATAGGTGCGACATTTTGATTGAACAATCTACCCGCTTCAGTTTCAAATTTGGCACCATCTGCGAAAGCATCTGTGTCATATCCGTCTACATCACCAGCTAACTCTTGTGAGTAAGTAGCGATATTCTGTTTGTATAGATTTTGTCCGTGTCGTTGTGGGGCACCGATTGCATATAATTCGAATCGTTGGTCATCACTTATTGCATAACTTGCTCCGAAGTTGTATGCCCAAGCGTCAGTCCAAGTTCCATCGATTAATCCATCACCTGTTTTACGAACAATAGTTCCACTAAAAGCTAACTTGTCATTAAATAAAAGACCAGTATTGTAGTTGAACATAGTTTTAAGAAAACCACCTTCTCCTGCTTCTTGTTTGAACTTACCACCTTTTTCAAAGGCAGTTGGGTCAGTTAAGACATTCATTGTTCCACCAATTGATGGCGTTGCTAAGTTTACTGCTGATAGTCCTCTTTGGACTTGAATTGAAGCTGCTGTGTCTCCAACTCCATCCCAATTAGACCAGTAAACCCAACCGTTTTCCATATCATTTTGTGGAACTCCGTTTATCATTACTGCGATGTTTCGTTGATTAAAACCACGAATGTTGATACGAGCATCACCCGCACCACCACCTTGTTGAGTAGCGTAAACACTTGGTGTTGTGTTAAGAATCATTGGAAGGTCTTGTGAACCAAGTCTTAATTCCAAATCTTCTTTTGAAACATTAGTGAAGGCTACCGGTGTTTGTTGAGATGCTCTTGAAGCTAATACCTCAACATCTGAAAGAATAACTACTCCAACTTCTAATTCGAAGTGGGTCATTACATCTTCCTCACCAACAACAACTGATTTAGTTATTGGTGAATACCCTATGAAAGAAGCTGTTAGGTCGTATGTTCCAGCTGAAACATCTAAAATTGCGTAAGCACCTGCTTCATTAGCAGTGTCGCCCAAAGATGTCCCAACAAGAACGACATTAGCGCCTTCAAGTGGGTTTGAGTTCACATCATATACGGTTCCCAATACGGCTTGTGAAAACAGCGCAGTGGTCATCATAAGTGATGCTAAAAGATTACGATAATTCATAATCATTCTCCTTGTTTTTGTTATCAACACATTTTTATCCAGGTGTGTTGCTTGCCTGTAAGAAATTTAATTTTATTCTGTTATTTCTGGAAGTCCAGGTAATTCACATTTATCTGAATTACAAAATTTATCAACTTCTGCTTCTTCGTTCTTAATCACACCAAATGATAATTTATTTAACTTCTTAATCTGTTTGTTATATTCATTTTCTTCAATAGCTTCATAAGGCATCTGTTTGTATGCTCCATAATCGTGTCTCGGTAATAATGAAATACCTTTCAAGTGGTATTGAAAGTATTTTAGGACATGCGGGATTTGGTCTCCCTCTGTTTCGGGGTTAAATGTCACAGTACAACTGACTTGGTTATCTGCCCAATGTCTTTGCATAAATGCTGCTAATGAGAATTGTTCCCATATAGATAATTCACTTGCGGTTGCAATTCCTTCTCCAACATCAACTGGTATTTCTACCACTAATGTAGAGTCTTCTGAACCGAAGGCTGGTTCTATTTTATACCCAGCTTTCTTTAATGGTTCTATCAATTCTGAATTGATTGATATTCTAACTCGTCTTATATAAAAACGACTTTCAGGATAATGTAATCCTGGTGTTGCACCTGCTAATAATGATACAGTTCCGCTTGGTTTTACTGAAGTAGTTTTAATGGACTTTGGAATAGCTAACCAATCGGAATAATGCATATCCCATTCTTGTATTGTATCATATCCCTCTTCTAACCAAGTTCTCAATTCGTGTAAACCACGATTTGTAATAAATTGTGCGACACCACTTACCGAACAACCTATTCTTCTATTTCTCAACATAACACGATTGGTATCTGACCAATGTGTTCTACCTAATGTGACCGTTTTTGCGTATAAATAAGCAAACTTTAAAGTTCTTTTAAAATCCTCTAATGTTTCGTGATTGTTTGGGAATGTTTCCACTAAACAACACAATTCATAAGATTCCAATGTCTGTTCTAAACAAGGATTTCCACCCATTGCTCTGTGGTCTTTGTTATCACCACCATTTTTCATTCTTGAATAATATCTCATATTCTCTAACCACGCGAAACCAGGTTCTCCATTATCTACAATTCTTTTTGCTATATCGGTATAATCCATACCTAATTCTGCAAATACTGAATTGTTTGAAGTCCAACCAAATTGGTCTCTATGTGGATTAACTTTGTAATTCTTTAAATCTAAATATTCCTCGTCTGTTGGGTCACCAAATACGATTTCTGCTGTTCGTCTTACATTACCTGCTACAACACATTTTCCTATAAGGTTCATAATATCAACGATTGTAGTTACGGTAATCGGACTACCTGAATTTTTTTCTAATACTTCTCTAATATCCTCGTGCACTTCTTCTAATGGGTCTGGACCACTTGAAACACCACCAAATCCTTTGATTGGCTCATTAGCTAACCTAATCTTACTATAATCAAACTCTACTGAACTTGTTCCGTGAAAGTAACTTTCTAATAATAATTTAAGTGATTTTACCCAACCTTCTCTTGTGTCTGGAATTTGATATGTGGTTGTTTTTTTATTAGTATTAATACCTTTTACAATAATTTCACCAGCACCTTTTGTATCGAATCCAACACCAACACCTAACATACTTGCATCCATTAAGAAACAAAATGGTTTTGCGTAATCTTCTTTTAGTGTTTTTGTTGATACGAATGCACAATTATTCAATGCCGCATACAATTTCTTTTTTTCTGTGATTGCTGTTCCCATAGCCCATAAACCACGACCAGGCGGTAGGAATTTCATAGTGAACATTCTTTCATACATTTCTTGTGCAGACTTTTGTGCTTGCCACGGGTTCCAACCTAATTGGTGAGAGTCAATCCATTTCTTTTGCATTGAATAAGTTCCCTCTACTACTCGTCTGACAGTTTCCCACCAGCGTTCATTTTTTCCATTTTCTTTGATACGAGAATAGGTTCTCATATAAACTAATTCACCTAATCCGTTGAAACCGAAAGGTGGCTTTTTTCTTTTGTATTTGTCTACAAAATTATCAGATAACTGAAATTGCATTGAAACTCCTTATTAATTTTTTAATGTCTTTTCTTAATATAAATATTAGATTACTCAAAACCTTCAACCTCTTTTTGATGAATTTTTAATTTATCTGCCAAAGTTTTTCGTAAAAACTCCTCAGAGTTGTTCATCTTCTTTTGTTGTTGAATTCCTTGTTTTGAAGTTGATTTATAAATGTCAATTTTACCAAGTTCAGTATCCATTTTTGATGGAAATGTTATTCCATCAACACCAAATCTATTCTTGATAATATGAAATCTTGCTGTCTTACCGACCTTGTCTTCTACTTTTCTGGACATACTTATTACAAAGTCTGCTATCATAATTTTAGAATATGCTTCTGATACTTTTGTGGCATCAATCACCTCTTCTTCTAACGCTGAACGATTTGCTTGTGAAGCAGTCCATATTGGTATATCCATCTCTCCCGCTAATCCTCGTAAGTCTTCATATATTGACTCTAATACAAATCTTTTTTCTTTACCATACCCCATTAAAATATCAGCATAATCAACTAATACGATATCGGGGTTTATTTCTTGTAATTCTAATTGTTTTAAGTGTGAAGCTATTGTCTGAACTGACGCTGATTTTGTTGGATAATACTTAATCATCAACTTTCCAGGTAATTTTTTTAATTTTTTCTTGACATCTTCAACATAATACTTTATATTTGATGTTGTTATTCCTGTAAATATTGTATCATATCTTAATCCAACATAGTTTTCATTTAACTCTAATGAATAATGAACTACTGTTTTACCTTTTCTTAAATTGTGTGCTCCAATGCATTGTAATGCCCAAGATTTACCAATACCAGCTGGTGCAACGATTACACCTAATTCACCACCACCTAATCCACCATCCATAATTTCATCTATTTCACCCCAACCACATTCAACAGTGTCTCTTGCTGATTTAGATAATCTTTCGTCTAAACTTACTAAATAATCGTGTCCGATATCTCGTTCAGTTCCGGCTCTCATCGCATCATCAACTTTCTTTTTGATTCCATCATAATCTTGATTTTCTAATAAGACTACTGAATCGATAATAGCATTTTTTAATTTTTGATTTTTACAAAATTTAATCGTTTCTTTCTGAACAAATTCTAAGTCGGTTGATTCTCTAAAATTCCAGGCATCTTTTAACTTATCAACAATTGATACATTTAATACTTCATCTTCAACATCATTTATTTTTATCTTTAATACTTCTAATGTAGGACTTGTTTTAAACTCATAGAAATAATCTATAATATTTTTAACCAACCATTTATTGGCATCAGAATCAAAATATTCTTGTTGTAGAATATCCGAAATAGTCTGTATAAATGTTTTCTTTGTAATTAACGAAGAAATAACTTTAGACTGAAATGAATTTCCGAAACGCGTTAGTTTATCATTCTCCATATAAATTTTTTCTGGCCTCTTGTTCTTTTTGTTGTTTTAATCTTAAACGATATCGTTTACGGGCTTGTAACCTAATATCTTCCTTGTTTCGCTCATAGTGTTCTCTCTGCCACTGTAATTGAGCTTCTTTCTTTTCTTTCTTGGTTTTATATATTTTATATCTACCCATAATAAATATCAAGTTCTTTTCTATAAATCAAATAAATTTCTCCCACATCTTTACTGGGTATTCTAATTTATCTACACGAGCTTTTGCAATCTTATAATAGTCTTCTTCATTATCAATACCAATATATTTTCGTTCTAATGAAATACACGCAAGTGGTGTAGTTCCACTGCCCATAAACGGGTCTAATACCATATCACCTTTACGACTACCTAATGTTACCAAATAGTTCATTAATTTTAATGGTTTTACGGTCGGGTGTATGTTTCTACTTGTGGTATCTCTATCTTTGAACATTTCGTTTGGGTCATCTTGACTACCACCTCTACCAACATATGCTCCTGATTTCTTTTCTTCCATTAATTCTAATCCATCATCTTTTTCACTACGACTTGCTTTTGGAACAATTAAAAATGGAAATGTTTTCTGAACTGGTTCTGGTAATGATTTGATGTTTTTATTCCACCAAGCGTCTAAACTATAATATCTACTAAAACCACCAGTATCATTATATTCTGGTGTTTCATCATTTGGCATACCCATCATACCTACGGTATTTCTATTTCTTTTAGTGTCAGAAGCTTTTCTAATCTTTCCATCATCAATAATATTATCACTTACTAATAGATTAGCTGGAAATCTTCCCTTTGGACTTGCGTCTGCGGTATCATTATCTTCACTCTTAAATCCACTTGTTTTAAATACTGAACCCTCTGTTCTTGGTTTTCTATTGGTGGTTTTATATGGTTTTCTTTTTGCATTTTGAACTTGTCCAAAACTTAATTTATCAATACCGATTGCTTCTTTTGATTTTTTACCAACATCTCGTAGGTCTGGCATTGTTTGGTTTTCTGGTTCTACATAACCTTCTTCAAATGGTATTCTACAATCATCAAACCAAGTTACACCCTTTCCATTATCTTCTGCTTGTTCTAAATAACCTTTTTTATCTAATGGTTTCATTGCTACAATAACTACTTCAACTGCTGGTTTTGGTTGAAATCCTGCATAACTTCCCTCTAATTCTGAACTACCTTTTGATATTGTTCTTTTGCCACTTGTTTCATCATTAATTCTATCACCAGTAAATACATTGGCTGAATATTCTTTACTTCTATTTTTTCTACCCCAATGTTCTTCCTCTACTTCTTCTCTTTTGTTTCCATATTTTTTATCCAACATCTTACCCATATTCATTGCTTTTGGAAACCCACTTGCGTAAGTCCAATAGATTGGTGTGTAGTCAATTCTGAATCCAACCCTTTCTAACATTTCTGCCATACGATACTGAACATCACTTCTTGGTGCAGACATAACGAATGCCATACTACCAGGTTTCAATACTCTGAAACACTCTTCGAATATTCCAATGTCTGGAAGAACTTTATCCCAATCTCTACCCATAAATCCATAGCCGTATGGTGGGTCTGTGCATAATAAATCTACTGAGTTATCATCATACTTTTTTAATTCTTGTAAAGAATCACCTTTTACTAATTCACTTTCCATTATTGTCCTATAAATTTTACTAATGTTTGAAATTTTGTTTGTAACCAACTTTCTAAATTAGGAAGTGCTGAATACATCTTATCTTCTAAAAACATTTTCTTAAATACTACTTTATCTAAATTAGGAATTGGTTCTCTAATTTTATCTATGGTTTTTGTTTTGGCTGATGCTGATATATCTACATTGTGTAATTGCATCAAATCAAAGTTTCTTTCCATAAGTTCTCTATGTTGTTCTAATTCACCTGATTCTTTTATTGCTTCATCTACTGAAAATGTTTTTTCTTCTTGTAAAAATGGTAATTTCTTTTGGACGGTTTTTAATCCATATCCAAATACACCATTAATATTATCTGATTTATCTCCATCAAATATTCTATACATTAATAAATTATGTGAAGGAATACCATATTCTTCTAACACATTTTCAGGTTTGTATAGTTTTTTCTTTGTCGGCGACCATACTGAAATTCTATCATCAACTAATTGTAGAAAATCTTTATCCGAAGACATAATCGTTACTTTACTATCTGTAAGAACTTGTTTGGATGCGTATGCAATAATGTCATCAGCTTCCACATTATCTATCGATAACATTGTTATTGGTAGAAAATTCAAATACTTGATTGTTCTTTGGATTTGTCGTATCATATTTGCTCGTTCTTCTTCGATAGTTTCAAAATCATAAGCTCTATTCAAACGAATATTCGTTTTTCTTTTTGCTTTGTATTCTGGATACATTTTTCTACGGCGACTTGACCCACCTTTTCCATCCCATATTATGATGCAACGGGTGGGTCTAAACATATTGATTGTGTAACCTATTGATTTCAGAAACCCAACTATTCCACCAATGTGTGTCCCATTATCATTGGTAGTTGGTATAACACTAAATACTCTAATAAAAGTATTCAGTCCATCTATTATCAATATATTGTCATTAGGATTTTGTCCTTGTTCCGAGCCGCCTTGATTTTTAATGTCGTTGAGAATTGATAAGTATCTCTCTTTACTCATCCCCAATAGCTTCCTTCGTGAATTGAACATCATCTATTCCAACATTACCAGTTTTATATTGTAAGATTGCTTTTTCACATATCTTTTCATATAAATGATTACGAAGTCCATCATTAGTCTCCATTAATTCTTTGAAGTCTTTTGATTGGAATTTATAATCTTTCTTGCGATAAGTTAGAGTATACCAAGCACCTGCTTGTTTTAATAACTTGTGTTCTTTCATTACACCTAACCAACCACCATAATTATCTATTCCTGAATCGAAATACATATCATAGTCTGCGTGTCTTAATGGTGGCCCTAATCTATTCTTAATGATTTGAGCTCTACATTTCATACCAATAGTATTCTTTTTAGTATCCTTGATTTGACCAAGATTTTTCAAACGAATTCTTGTTGATGCGTGAAATGGTAGTGCTTTTCCACCACTTGTAGTCCACGGGTCTCCAAACATAACACCTAATTTTTGTCTTAACTGATTTGTAAAGACAAGTGCTACTTTTTGACGACCAATTAGTTGTGTGATTTTACGAAGTGCTTTTGAGATGATAATTGCTTTGGCTGTTGCCCAACCATCTTTGTCAAAATCTGCTTCTAACTCTACTTTTGTAGTAGCTCCAGCAAGTGAATCGACCAAGATAGTTACTAACCTATCTTTATCTGATTCTCTGACTTTTACAATAATATCTTCTATTGCTTCAAAAATATCCTCAACACATTCTAAGTGTAGATATAATAATTTACTTACATCAACACCAATAGCACCTAAGAAATCAACACTTACTGAAGTTTCTGTATCCATATAAACTGCGATACCACCTTGTTTCTGTGTTTCTGCTAATATGTGTGATGCGAGTAATGATTTACCACTTGACTCTAATCCGTTGATTTCCGTAATTCTACCAACTGCAATACCACCATTAGTTCTGTTTGATATTGCTAAGTCTAACATTGAAGAACCTGTTGATACAAAATCTTTAATGTCTGTTGGTGTTATATCACTTCCATCTAAGAAGTAAGCTACTTTGTTGTCTTTGAATTTATTATTCAGATTGTCGGCTATTACATTAGCCAAGTCATCTTTTACTGACTTTTTTGCTGACATATTTTACTCCTTAGTTATTAAACAAATCGTCAAATTGTGAACTTGCGTCTTTAACTTTTGATGATGTTTGTTTCTTAGCTTTGTCTTCTGCTAATTTTTTATCAAACTCATTTACTGGTTTTTCTTCCTTTTTTTCAGATGATTTTTCATCATCAGGATTTAACCATTCGTTTAAGATATCTGTTAGTTCCTCATAAGATAATTCACTGTAAATATCAGTAATTTCCTTTTGAGTCTCTTTAACTTTCTCTAATACCTTAGAGTCCTCTGTTAATGGTGTCTGGTTTGGTTTAACTCTAATCGTAGTAGATGGAAACGATGCTCCAGTCTCTTCGGCAGTTTTAAACTCCAATGTAACATCACGACCGTTTGTCGGGTCAGAAATGTCACCATAATCAGGGTCTGCTATGATTGAAAGAAGTTCTTGATAAACTGTCTTTCCGAATCCCCAAAACTTTACACCCGCAGATTCTTCACCACGAACAATAACTGGTGCGAAAGTTCTCATTTTTGCTTCAAGTTTTCTACCTAAAGTGAAATCGTCTTTGCTTCCTGTTGTTTTTAGTCGTTGTGAAAATTCTTCAATAGGGTCTGGTCTACCGAAGGAAATCGGTGAAAGATAGTTCTTACCTGCCAAATTATAGTGAAAAAATAACTCTATAAATGGTGTATCTGGATTGAATTTGTAAGGAACTATTCTAACTTGTTGTTTTCCTGGTTGCGGTTTCCAAAGATTTGAAGTTCGTGTGTTTGTTGATTGTAACTGATTTAACCTTTTTTTTATTGCGTTAATATCCATTTTTTAATCTCCTGTTTTTTTATTTTTATTTGTTATTTGTTATTCAGTAATAAATATAAAGAAGTTTTCTAAAATACCAAGCTATTTTACCATTCTTGAACATTTATTATTTTAAATATTTTTGTGGGGATAATATTCAAACCCGATTCATTTGTCAATAATAAATTGTTCTGATAGTTTTCCCAGGGTATTGGAAAAG
>LWDU01032358.1_pt1 | contig 25368 bp, 23 predicted proteins | sample 727161 | NCBI WGS metagenome assembly LWDU01 (sample SAMN04566230, study PRJNA314399) | hydrothermal vent metagenome | isolation source: deep sea hydrothermal plume seawater | place: Mexico: Gulf of California, Guaymas Basin | collected 2004-07-11
ATGTGCATTGGATATGTCCTGATATTAATGAAGATTACCCGACACCATTGGTGGGGCCCCCTTTGAAACGACGGGTGTCGTATGGGTACCCATCCGATTGACGTCCAAGCAAAGGGGTGCCCATGCGTTAGGCATTATTTCTAGTCTCAGGAAATACCTAATGAATGCGGGAGAGGCTCTTTTTCCAAAAAAACCCTTTAATTTTAATGCATCATCCTTAAGGTCAGAATAATTATTCCTCATTAGTAAATTGGCTAAATCATGAACACTCAAAATTGATTCAAAGGGGTCAGGAAATTTTGCATCTGGGTCTATTTCATCCGGTTTGGGAATTTTTCTATATTTTTCCAGTATTCTTGAGTTTTACAAACTATTTCGGCCACCGTTGGGGCGAGAATAATCTCCACTGGAAATCATCCCAGTATGTTCAGTAGCAAACGCCTCTTGGCAGACGCTACCATGACCTCTCAAATCGTCCTTATCAATGCACAAGGAGTCGCTTTAGCCTCCGACAGCACCGTAACTATGGGCGATGGAAGGACATTCGACACGGTGAACAAGGTATTCTCCTTGGATTTGTTGCATTCGAACGAATCTAAACACCAGATCGCCTTCATGATTTCAGGTGGAAACTCTTACACCCCTGGTAGTATTCTATGGGAGAGGGTAATAGGGTTATTTTCTAAACACCTCGAAGATACAACCCCCGATCTTTTTACGGTCAGGCATTACGCCGATCAATTCATCAAGTTCGTGAACAATGATTCAAGCCTAAATCTTTCTTCTCAAAACAATACTGCAGTACAAGGAGATTTGTATAATTGGTTCATGTTAGCCCCTCCTGTTAAGGCCAAACTGCAAGCGAATGACGCAATTGCCCAGTTGGACTCCTTGTTTGGATATGAAGAAGTAATTAATTTGGATAATGTGAGTGCTTCCGCAGACGAAAGCATAGCAAAATTCATTGATGCCTTACATCAATCCATATCCGATGAAAAAAAAATTCGAGAGGAAGATGATACTTGGACCCAAAGGTTGCTGAGAATTGACGAAGAAAACGGCCACAATTCTAATATTATAGCAAAGGCGTTTGTCGAGATCCTAAAATTGAAACACAAACGGGAAAACACAAGAAAATTAAAGGAAATATTCAATTTTCATTTAGCAAATAATTATGATGAGTATGATTGGGGTAGGAACAGCACCGTAATCGCAATCGCCGGCTTCGGCCAGGATGAATTGGTTCCAATGATGGTGGAGTTGCAATCAGGTTCAAAAATTGATTCACAATATGGCTCTATTCGCATTAGAAGAAGGTATGAACTTCGTCTGCAATCCAAAGCCTCTGATTGGGGTGAACTGGAAGAGAGATGTGACGAATGCGGAACCGTACTCAATCCAAGCGAATGGGTGTGCCATAATCATGACCCCCCTCGTCGTGTACCACTAGAAATTCTATCGGCAGCAGCTTTCCTCAAGCCATTTGCTCAGCAATCCGAAATTCAGAACACCCTAAATGGATTCCATGATGACCTATCTTTCTTATACAAAGAGAATCTATTCCCTGCTGACCTCGCAAAGGAGATTAATGAAAAGATAAAGTTGGAAATGGCAGCTATCGAAGGCATAGGCCCTCGATTGATGGACAAAATAGACAAAGCATTTACAGGACACATAACGAAAGACCTGCACCGCTTTATCACCTACAAATTAACGGATGCTGTTGTTAACTATGGATGGATAAAAAGAAGACAGAGGTTTAGGCAAGTAGTACGAAGTTTGCCGATGAACGAGATGGAAACATTCGCCAAAACTCTCGTCGAACTACAAGCCGAGATTACTCACTACTCAAGTAAGGAAAGAGGAGTAGGGGGCAACATAGACGTTGCTAGAATCACCAAAGAAGAAGGATTTGTTTGGGTGAACCGGCAATAGATAAGTCAACTCTAAATGAGTCAGTGCCCCGACAGACGAAGCCGTCTTCCTTGCTGGCCTTTAGTTTGACGAATGGCATGAAATCGATAACCGCGCAGGAACTTTCCGAAGACATCTCGACAGCATCACCAGGAATACCAGGGCCATTGTCTTGAGCGATAAGTCGAATTTAATCTCCCTTTAATCGGTCGTTATGAACACAAATGTTTGGAAGGATACGAGCCTCTCCACATGCATCAAGAGAATTATCCACTGCTTCTTTGACAGCGGTAATTAAAGATCTTTGGAGGGAAACAAATCCAAGTAGTTCAAATTGACTCCGAAAAAAGGTTCACATTCCAGGCCGTAATATGGCCGGATGGGTACCCTTTGAATGAGTAATTAATTATCTTTGACTTGAAAAATAATATTTTCTTCAAGCCTTATTGGATATTCCAGCGACATACCTTCTTCAGAAATAAAACTAGAACAATCTATTTCAGTATCTAAAAAAGCCTGACGTAACGCAGCAAGGAATCTTCCTCTTGCTCCAACCCAGGCAGTACTCGGTTGGTCATGATTAAATGAACTAACTAATTCTTCGATGGAATCATCAGCTAACCTTGCCGTATATTCATTCTCGATTTCTTGATTCGAATCAACTATCCTTATTCCGCCCATAAAAATCAATATTAAATCTATTACTTGAATCCTGTTATTCTGCTTCTCAAGCGTCAAAGCCCTTCGATAACCCTCTGAGCTTCCTGGCACGTCGAAGGCGTAGCCGGCCCAGGAGTCGAGCGAGTCGTTCAAGGCTGGCACCCCCTGGTCGAACCATGTCTGGGGNCTCCCCCTCGCACGGGCGATTCTGGTGGCTCCAGCCCATCGGATTCTTCCTTCTCATGCTCTGGTGGGCATTTGGAAGCCCATCCTAGCCTTATCTCGGACCCCGCAGCCTCGAGCAGAGTCAGCAGCACGCCCACTCGCTCGGGCTCGCCGCGCTTCAGGCACCCGCGCACCTCACGCGTGACGCCTGCGACGATTGACTCGAGAGGGGCAATAGACCCTGGGATAAATCCGGGCAGGCAGTTCTAATCCTCGTGGATCTAAACCCCTGAGTTTTCGTCCTCATTCGACATACCTGCTGCTGCCCATTCTTCTTCGGAGATATAACCATCATTATCAGTATCTAATTCTACCGACTTACCCAGAGCTAACCTCCTTTTTTTCCATCTTAGGAGAATTATTATCAGAAAGCAAATTACTGAAATTATTACAGTAAATTCGGCTTGGGATTCAGACATGCCTGCATTTACAAGAATTGCTATAATAGTAAATATGATTATATATACAATTATTTCAAATAAAATCTGTCCACACACTTCATCCAACAATCTAATCATCACTCAATACTAACTTAGGTTTATTTGTTTTCCTACGGCATCAAAGGGTAGCGTCTAGTTCGGCCCACTGAAAGCCTCTGCCACTCGTGCGACAGACGCCCGACCCCCTCTTGAAGAATCTTCTCAGTGATGATGAGCGTCAGCGCCTAACCCCCACCTGAGAACGGTAGGAGGGGGCAAGTATTCTGTAATATGTTCAAAAAGTAGTTTCTCTAGGGCGTAGTGTGGAAGATAAGTGGTGGGAAAAGGACAAGCCCCAGTGGCATGAGGAAAATCAGCAGGACCCACCATCCGAAGCCAACCTAGCGGAGCAACAACGCATCGTACAGGAGCGTTATCGTGAAGAACCCTCATCAAGCAATGCAACAGACAATGCAACAAACGACATGTTTCCAAAATCTATTGTTATTGTTGCTGTTGTTGTCGTATTGGTAATAGGCGTCATACTCATCGGTTTTGCGGCTTCATCTGTAGGTGATCAGGGGTCTGATGAAGAATGGTTACCCGTGGACTCAAAAATTGATGCAAAATACCCTGGATTCGACTGGATTGAGCGCGAAGATTGCTACACTGACGATTGGGGTGATGAATACTGCGAATATTGGGACGAATTGGAGTGCTGGGTTGATTTGGACGTATCCTACATAGTGGAAAATACCACTTATCATTCCCAGTTCGAACAATATCATATCAGAAACTACGAGGAAGCCGAGGAAGCCGAGGAGGAGTGCTTAGAATATGGCCAGAATGGAACTATGATGGTGGGCACCAACTTAGAGATTTTTTACAACTCCAACGACCCAAGCGATGCACGCCTTGAACCTCCCCTGGGCGCTGCTGGTATTTTGTTGATATTTTGTGGGATTGGAGTTCTTTTTGGGATTCTAGCTTTGGTAGGCGCGATGCGTGGGGGTTGGGGAACGAGTGATTTTAGAAGGGCAAGTCCAGGAATTACCTTCAACATAGGAGGCCGTGGTTCTTTCATAGGAAGAGGAAGAAGACATCGGAAGAGAAGTCGTAAGTCACGAAGTGGTTCTAGAGGTAGGTCTGGCGGCGGCAGATCTGGCGGCGGCGGTCGTTGATTTTCCTTATGTTCATTCAATATCATGTCCAACATGACCCATAGTTTCACCCCAGCATTCGTCTTCATAGTCTTCGATCAGTCCTTCTTTAGCTAGGCACGGGTGGTGATTGGTGAATACATCCTCGTGAGTGAGCCATGGTCTCACTATCCACGCATGAGCCATCCAAAACTCGTGCAACGCCACATTTTGTCCATCTCTATTGGAGCATGTCTCTTCCTCAAGATTCTCTCCCATTACGACCATCACATCTACCTGGAAACAAAGCGAATCATGTCTATGCCACCAGTCGTTATCACCTGTGAAGCCAGCAGGAGGAGAGTCAATAGGTGCCTGCACATACCAAGCGAAGCCAACTAGCTCGGAATCTTGATCTTCGCCTGAGAACATCAGAAACTCTGGTTGTGAGTAGTCGAAATCTGCATCGATTGCAGTGCCAATGAACTCAGGGTCATTAAAATCAAATATCTCGTTGGACATATTGAAATCTCCGAGACGAGCATGATGTGTGCCCATTCCCTCAGTGTAGCCAACTAGCATATGGAATCCTGCATCTTCTGCATCTCCCAGAGTCGGCCATTGAGATGCCCACTCTATTGCTTCTTGAAATTCCCCTGTAAGAGTTTCACAATCGGAATTCGATAAAGGCCCTTTCGTCATACCATCATAGGCAGGATCGACATGGTGTCCACCGATTCCAGAAGAGTTACACCACCAAGGAGTGGTCTCAGGGACATAACCACTGAGAGGACAGTCCAGTTCACCATCTCCATCTAAATCTCCACAGAAATCAGCTTCAACTAGATCTAATTCTGAGTCCTCATCAATGTAAATTTTTTCCGGGTTATCATCTGATAAACATCCAGATAGAGGTCCGCATAACAAAATTAGTACAACCGAAATACAAACTGTCTTCATGAATCATAGTCGTGCATTCAGGCGATAAAGTAATCCCTGCAGGCATATGACCAAATTAACTTCAGAGGCTACCCTTACGCTCGTCCGTAATCTCAAGGGTTAGCAAAGGGGTCATACATTTCTACGTTTTATTATTCAGCCATCGAGTATAGGCACATGAACCCAATGAATCAGATTTCTGAGCGATTGGAAGTATGACAAAAACAATTCATTAAATGGTCGTCAACCATTCCTGCAGCCTGCATCATCGCATAGCATGTGGTCGGCCCGATGAAAGAGAATCCCATTTTTTTCAAAGTCTTGCTCATCTGGGTACTTATTTCGGTAACTGCCACGATATCCTCCATGGTTTTGCGTTGATTGATAATTGGTTCACCATCGACAAAACCCCAAAGGAAGTCGCTAAAAGCATCCTCATCCACACCAAAATGTTCCACAAATACCCTCGCGTTATTGATTGCTGAGTTGATCTTCGCACGGTTGCGAATAATACCCGCATCGCCCATCAATCGCTCGATATCATTCTCATCATAGGCGGCAACTTTAGCCGGGTCAAATCCATCGAAAAGTCGTCGATAATTCTTTCGCTTTTTGAGAATAGTAATCCATGAAAGCCCAGCCTGAGCGCCTTCGAGAATAATTTTCTCAAATAGCCGGCGGCCATCTCGATTCGGCCTGCCCCATTCTTTATCGTGGTATGCAATGTAAAGAGGGTCTTTTGTCGACCACTCACAACGAACTAATTCCGTCATTGCGTATCCTCGTCACGATCGAACTCTTCATCCAATTCTCGAGGATCAAAATTCGACCAAGATTCAATCGTCTCCAAATCCTTCTTCATCTCATGCCGGCGATTTGCCGAATAGACCATTCCAATAATCGTTAATATTATGATTAATCCAATTAGAACCGGTAATCCACTACCCAATAACCATGCCAAGAAATTTTCATCCTCACCAGAATCAATTTGAATAATTTCTATTTGGGCGGGGCTAACAATATCGCCATCGACCGCCCAAACTTCTACCCGAGCAGATGTTCCTTCGTCCACGGTCCAAACGGTTTGTAGTGTCCATATTCCGTCTCCTGCAACTATGTCCCCTTCAAGTCCATCATCACGTAATTCGTACTCATGTATCTCACCTCCGGCTTTCAATTCGCACAGCACAATTTGTGTGGTGCCATCTAGGTCGTCGAGACGAACCGTTAAGAAAATTGGATTTGGCTCGCCCTTCTGAAGCTTATTTGGATTGATGGTTAATTCAAATAATTGAGGAGTGCTTGAGCCGATAATCAAATTGATTGAAATTGAATCACTCGCACCTCTCGAATCTTGAACATATAGAGTGATTTGAATCGGTCCTGGTTGGAAATTAACCAGCACCGTTTCTTTATCGCCTAGGTCAGCCCCGTCACTTGTCGACCATTCGTAAAGCACGATATCATAATCATAATCGTATGAGGCTGATCCATTCAATTCAATCTCAGTTCCCGGAGGAATATACTCACCTTCGTCTAATCCTTCGATACCGGCAACTGGTGCGGTTTCTTGGACGGTGAGAATTTGTGTGTGTATTCGTATTTTTCCAGTTGTATCGGTTAATTTGAAGGTTAATTCGTGAATTCCAGCAGGGATATAATCGTTGTACCAGTAGTCAATTGTTTTGTCGATAAGAATCGGTTCTGCTATCAAATCGGAAGTGACAGTTACCGTGAAATCATCACCATCTGGGTCAAAAGAGCGACGGAAATCGAATAGTACTGGAAGGTTCGAAAAGACTTCTGCATCAGGCTGTGGCGAGTCGAGAATTAACACCGGAGCAGCCTGTTCGACACTAATCTGAATCGAATCGGTTCCAACCTCACCATCACCATCATCGAGGATTAGAGTGATGGTGTGCTGACCTTCTGGCAATCTCGCTTCAAAGCGCCAATCTGCTCCAAGGGGCTCGCTCATCAAATCCGATTGCCAGATAACTGAGACCAAATCTTGGCTAACATCTGTGTGAGGATTGCAGATTAGTCCAGATCCATTGTCAACAAGGTCTGTGCAGGCGACATCCCAGTCGCCTGATCCGGTCGCATCGAATGAGACCAATTGGCTGGAATCGGTCGCGAGAGAATTCGTTGGAGCTGAAATTAATGCGACCGGCGGGGAATTTTCGACTGAAATTAATTCGCTAACACTCGTCCATCGGCCAGCATGATTTGGCCGATCGTCACTCGCATACATGGTTATCTCATGCACGCCTTTTGACAGAGTTCCAATCCATTCAACCACATCGTCAGGCGTGATACCAGAGCCGAGTAATCCATCGATATCACTCCAAAATTCATACTTAACTTGATTATCTTCAGGATCCGATGTATTAGTCCCATCGAGGCGAACGAGGTTCTGAGAAAGTAATCCACTACGCTCAATATTCATCATCGCCTCAGGAAGTTCATTGAATAATTCGACATTGAATGTCCAAGAAACTGGTGCATTGATATTATCACTGGCATAAACTGTCACTTGGAATTTATTCGGTGCTCCGAGGAAGTCACGCTCGATTAGCATCGGACAACCACTTGTCTGGGTATTTGTCTCGTAGGATGCGACCACCCAACAATCCAATTGATCACCTTCAGGATCAATCGTACCCGTCAAATCGATTGAGATGTTTGCAGTTTGTCCAAGATATAGAGTCCCCCAAGCAGAGATATCAGGTGTTGTGTCAACTGAGAGCAATGGTGGCCGATTGACCAATTCTATCGTCCTCGTTTCAATAACACAATGATTGTCAGTATCGCAAACTTCCAGAGTTATTTCATGTTCACCATCCGAGATACATTCACTACCATTATTAGCGATGAAAATCGAAGAATTACCAGTCATTCCACAAAATAAATCGCCATCGATATTACTGCTCCATGAATAAAATAAATCATCCTCATCCAAATCCCAAGACTCGCTCGCATTGAACAAAATTTCTGAACCGCTCGCGAAAACTTCCTCATCTATTGGTGTACTAATACAGAGAATTTCAATGTTAGAATCGAGGAATTCTATTGAGGTGTTATTGTGCACACCATCATAATCACAGCCGCCGTATACAGAATTTACACTCGACCAAGATTGCTGAACAGTCCATCGTTTACCAACGAATGGGCCAAGGATATCAACGCCAGAATACGGCAATATTGTAGAAAATTCTGGCTCGAATTGGTCGAATGTCAAATTGACTTGAGAATATGGAATATGATGCAGTAATTGATTGACGACATGGGCTTCAACCATCCACATCACGTCGAGTATGCTATCATTCGCCGTCGAAGATGGCGTTGCAATCGACTAGTGAAAAAGTATCAACGGTTGCCCCGGAAGCGAAGGAAGAACTAGTGAAATTTACGAAACTATTCGTAATCGTTGGTAGAGTGGAGGAATTACAAAACAGGTTCAGATTTTCTACAAGTAATTCTCCATGTTCCCAAACATCGAAGCATGATGAATCACCGCGAATTACTGAATTATTCAGATAAGAAGTCAGAGTCGAAGCTGCCCTCCAACCGAATCCACCGTTCGCACCATTTAGGTCTAAGTTGGCTACTTTGGCATCGACCTGGTCGAAATCCAATGCATAGGTCGATGAATTTGATTGAATCAATAAATCGTCGATTAGAATCGTGCCTGCATGAGTTAGTCCCGAATTATCGACGTCGAGAGCCGCGCCAAAGGTTGGGTCTCGAATTTCCATCGAAAGAAGTTGAAGATCAATACTATCACGTACGATTACTCCATACTCATTTCCTATCGAACTACATTCAAAGCAAGAGACATTTTTTCCACTGCTGATGACATCATTCGCCTCTTCAAAGTAATATCCTGCTCCAATCGAAAATGAATCGCCATCGAAGCCATTTCCAGAGCTTAGAATATAGGAGAGTTCGACATTGCTCGAATCCCTTACAGAAATACCGTGACCTTGGTTATCGGTGGTTTCAATATTGCTAATTTGAGGATGAAACTCTCTGAAATCGACTCCACTCGCACCATTTCCGCTAATTTCCCAATCCGTCCCATATGCTCCTCCTTTCCACATTAAAACCCCAGGGCCAGTAGAATTTTTGACGACTAAATTCGTCAAGAGCGGTGGACCGCCCGAACCCCAATTTGCGCTTCTCCAAAATAGCCCTGCTCGGTCGTTGAATGGTGTAGATATACCATCATCACCACTTCGTAAAATTGTCAGACTGTCGACGATGGTCGAGGAATCTATCATGTAGGCGCGGAATCCTACGACGGGATTATCTTCGATTAATCCACCATCAATTTTTATTCCGCTCGTGTTAACTTCGAGAGCAGACATCCCGAGACCAGGGGTTTTTGCACCTGCTCCGCCGGTGCCACGAATCTCTAAATTTTCGAAAATTGCATTGATTGGGAGATTCGAGAATTGGCTATGATTGTATTGTTCGACCATCACGCCTCGATATTGGCTGTTTTCGACTCCGAGGCGCTGGAAGGTCGGTCGAGTGCTCCATCCTTGCGTAATGTGACGAATGTAGACACCGTTATCGCAGCGACTAACATTTGCATCAACGATGAGTGGACGAGAATCTTCTATCCAAATTCCTGCGGAAATTGCGGTAGTCGCTCCCGAAACATTGGAAATTTGCAAATTGGATAGCAAGCCTCCTGAATTACCCCAATAATTGATTCCTCGCGTCGTCAATTGATTGATTGTGACGCCATTCACAATCGGCGCTGAACCGGCGCCGATTGACAAACCGATTCCTTTGCGCCAAGATGTGTCGAGAGGGATATCTTGGCCGCCACCGATGATTACCAAATTTGTGATTAGAGGTGAAGCGGAATCGAAGAGATCGACTGCTACCCGGTCGGCATTCTCGACCCTCAAATTAGTCAATACTGGGTCGCTGGAATAAATTGTCACACCATATTCTGAATTTTTAATCGTTAAATTATCAATTTTTGAGCCTAGTCCTGAACTGGTATAATTGAAAATTATTCCATCATGATTACCAGTAGGTGCATCCAAAATCACCGGACTAGTCGATGTTCCCTGCACAGTCATTCGACCGGCGACAAGAATATCTTTATCGTCGCCGAGGAAAATATTCGTTCCGGCTTGAACGATTAAAATATCGCCGCTTTCTACCGTATATCCATCAGGTAAGGTAACCGAACCAGACCATACAGTCGTCGTTCGAGTACTCGCTGCCATATTTGCCGTCGGCAGAATTGCTACCGTCGAACTAAGCATCAAGAAAACTAGCATTATCGCATGCCGCCGACTTCCACTAAGGCCGCAATGCATGGCTTGACGGCACTGCAATTGCATATTATCCCTAACGCTCTCATGGACACCAAATAAAAACGCACAATAAGAGTCATAATAAACGGAAATCGGTCGGAACGGTTCATCGAGGAGGCTATTCAATGAGCACAGCGTTCGTATTATTCAAGTGTCAACCACAGATGGAGAAGGATGTTTTCATCGCTCTTTTAAACCTCGATTGTGTCACTGAAACACATGTTGCCTATGGTGAATATGACCTCGTAGTAAGAATTGATTTCAATAATGAAAAAGAGATGGCTAAGACTTTAATCGGTAATATGCGCTCAATTCCTGGAGTTATCCAAACCGAAACTCTGATCGCAGTGGAGGCTTGAAAATGGCAGTAGGATTCGTTTTGATTACTACTGAGCCAGGCTGCGAAGTTAAGGTTCGAAAAGAAGTTAGCAAAGTTGGCTGCGTCGTCGGACAATGGATCGTTTTCGGAATGCACGACCTCTTCGTAAAGGTCGAGGCTGAAGATGAAAGTGAAATGACTCGAGCAATAGTCAAAGATATCCGCTCGATTGAGGGAATTTGTGAAACTCGCACCTTAATCGGCGCTGAAATTTGATTATACAGATTGTGTTAATCTGTCAAGCAATTCTCTCGCTGCATCACTACATTCTGCAGCCCTAAATCTATGAATCGATTCCTGCCAATGCGAGAGCCGGTTATGTGGTTCTAGAACGCCACGCCAGTACCAGAGTTGCGCGCTGAGGCGTCTAAAAATTGCCAAATCATCGCGAATCTCGGCGGACACTTCTCGCTTGTGAAGATCGATTAACCACGATGGCGGTTCATTTCCTACCGCCTCTAAAGTTGTATGAATCATCGAGATTCGCTGTAATTGGTCATCACAATTTTCTAAGAAAATTCTCGATGATTCTATCGCATCTGAAGTTGCAATTCCATTCGTTCTAATCGTCAAACTAGCCTTCAAATCTAGTGAAGTCAAGCTCGGATGATCTGAGCCGAGGCTAGATTCAATTTCTCCACGTGCTTGGGCAGATTGAGAAATATCGCCGGTTTGAAGAGCAATCGCGTGCTTCATCAGATTTAGTGATAGGGTCGCAGTAGCACGATCTGAATCAGATAATTGCGAAAGAGAAATTTTTGAAATCGATTCAGATAATTCATTGGCAAGTTGCGGATCAAGTTTTCCAGGTAACCTATCGTCGTATCGACGAACGATGCTTTTGATTTTTTGACGAATTTTCTCAGCGACAGGAAGGTGTTCGAGGGCTTCCTCTTCTAATTGATTTGCTGTTTGTGAATCACCTCGAATTCTCGCAAGTCTTGCTTGACGCAATTTTTTTGCTGGCCCATCACTTAATTCGCCGAGATGGGATTCTGCAATTCTTCCTTCCCCTCTTTCCAATGCAAGGTCTACCGCTCCTTCTCGTAGAACTTCATCTCCACTTCTCTCGACTGCGTCCTCGATTAGAACCGCGGCTGCAGCGCTGTCAAAATTTGCGATTTGCTGCAGTCGATCTGAAAGCCATTCAGAGTCAAACTCGGACGAATTCAATCTGTGATGAGCTTCGATTTGCAAGGCTCTTTCACCCTCTCTCTCCCCCCATAACGATGCTCTGATAGAATGCAAATCGGCCAATTCCTCTGCTCGCCAAATTCCACGACGGACGTTGCGAATCAAATGATGTGGCTCTACCATCGAATCTGTCCAACGAAGAATTGCAGATTCGTCGAGTTCTTGAATACCATGGAAATGGCGCTAAACATAATTCCTCGAGAGTGGATGTTCCGTCCTCACTTAGTCGACGAATTACCATCTCTTTGACATATTCTTGAACCGCCTCTACTCGAGCAGGTAATTCATCATCGGGCGACCATAAATGAAGTGCTAATGGATGGCCGCCCAGAATGGTTGAAATCTCTGCAGCTTCATTTTCATCAATTAATCCAGATATAATTTGAGACCCACTTTCGGCAGTTAATCCACCCAATATAATCTCCGAATATCCTTTCATTTCACCTAATGGGCTCGGTGCTCGAACAACGACGAGAACCGAACTCGGACCTCGTTTCAATTCCGACAATAATTCCTCCACGCCAGCAGCATGACGAACATGCAATTCCTGAACCTCATCGAGCACGAGGATGGTTCTAGAATTAGATATCGAAGAAGCGATTGCAGTGAGGCTTTTCGGAGCAGATTTAGCCGACCATTGCTCAGCTAAATTTGCTGGATCAGAATAATTATGGCATGTTGCCCATCGTACGGACAAGCCGGATGAAATCAATTCATCAACCACACTTCTAGCAAGGCTGGTTTTTCCAACCCCTGGCAGACCTGATAGAATCACACAACCCCCCTCAGATAATTCATCGATGACCTGAGAAATTTCGATTTCGCGACCATGCAGAATTGAACTATCGGGAATCGAACCAATTATTTTTCCGAGTTTTTCAGAAACGGACCCCACACCTTCAATCCGTTTCCGACCTTCCTCAGTGATGTGAACGACGGTTCGGCGGCGAGAACCACCGCCGATAACATGCGCCGACCTTGTCGATACAAACTCTGCTTCTTCCAAAGCGTTGAGAGGCGCATGTATGGCTGAGCGAACAACTCCAAGAGATTCTGCAAGCCCAGGAAGAGATAGTGCGCGCGGAACATCCCAAGAGTTTTCTACCTCGGTTCCGAACTCGGCCAAGCGAGCCAATATCCGAAGCTGGGCATCGCTGAGCATGCACGGCGAGCAGGTCATGGGTTCATGGGCATTCACCTGCACCGCATCAACTGAAGATGCCCGTCGACGCTAACTCTGTGAATCTCCCGGATAAGCCCGGAGTCTATCTTTTTCGTCAAACTGACGAGCGTGTTTTGTATGTGGGAAAAGCCACGAATATACGTGAACGTGTCAGATCTTACTTTGCAAAAAATCCTGAGCGGAAAATGATTCCAAAATTGGTTTCAAAAGCGGATAAAATCGACTGTATTGTGACACAAAATCCAGCTGAAGCATTGATACTTGAACGCCAGCTTATCAGAAAGCATAAGCCGAGATATAATTCGATGTTAAAGGACGACAAATCCTATCCATTCATCGCCTTAACCTCTCATGAACATCCACAAATAATCTACACTCGGCACCCTCCTACTGATGCCGATAGATGGGGGCCATTTCCAGATGCGGGTGCAGCGAAGAAGGTCATCCAATTATTGCGTCGGCAATTCGGCATCAGAGATTGCCCCGAACTCCTTCCAGAGGGCTGTCTGGCGATGCATATCGGGTTGTGCCATGCACCTTGTGTATCGCCTGAGGGATATGATTACCAAGTTCATGCTGCAAAGGGGGTTCTGAATGGAGATGCTGGAATAATAATCGAATCTTTGCAAGAAGAAATGGATGATTTTTCGGCCGCACTTGATTATGAAAAAGCGGCCAGTGTTCGCGATCTGATCGCTTCAGTTCAAGCTACGGTGTCTCAGCAAGTTATTCATTCAAGATTCTATCAGGACTGCGATGCTGTTGGATTCGCTTCACGTGGTGATACTGGAACTGTGATAATTCTCCACGCAAAAAGTGGAGTCATTCAGGGTCAAGTCGAGTATCCATTGATTCATCGCGGGGATATCGCTGAATCTACCGCACTAGTATTAGCAGAACATTATACAAATCAAAAACCACCAAAATTGCTCTTGATTCCAGCTCCTCTTGGCGAATCAATCCAACATTGGTTGAATGAGAGGCGGGGGTCGAATGTTGAGATGCGAGTCCCACTTCGTGGTGAATTAGCTAAACTTCGTCGAATGGCTGATTCAAACGCAGAAGTACAGGTAGTTCGGCATCAGCAAAAGCGCTCGGGAAGTTTAGAGAAAGCCGCCGTTGCTGATGCCGTAAAATTGCTTCAATCTGATTCACTTGACCACATTGTCTGCTTCGATATGGCTCAAATTCAAGGTCATGAACGGGTTGGAGCATCGGTGGTTTTCCGAAATGGAAAACCATCGAAAAAAGAATACAGAACATATCGTGTGAAAACCGAAGCAAAAGATGATTTGGGAATGATGTCCGAAGTTGTCGAGCGCTGGCTTAAACGACAGGATGAATGGCCAGACCTTTTGCTCCTCGATGGTGGTGAAACCCATCTCAATACAATCCTTGCCATGCTTGAAAATCATGGTGTCGAAAATAGATTTTCGGTCGCGGCTTTAGCGAAGCAATTCGAAACATTGCATCGGCAAGACCATGAAAATATCGTTTTAGATCGTCGCGGAAGAGTCTTCATTCACGCCCGCGACGAAGCCCATAGATTCGTTAATCGCTATCACAGAAAACGCCGAGATAAAACAGCGCTGGTAAATCCTCTCGAAGAAATCGATGGACTTGGCGCTAAAAAAATTCAATCTCTTCTTCGACACTTCGGCGGCTACAAACATATTGAGCACGCGAATGAATGAAAACAAATGGCGGCAAGAATCTATGCGCATCTTCGTGCTTAATTTGGTTTCAAAATTTTGCAAAAAATACTAACAGAAGACGTTCATTTTTCTTCAAAAAATGATTCTTCGACCATTATTATCGGGCTTGCCATCTCACCGAACTCAGCCACGGCTGCAGATTCAGTTTCAATGAGTTCTTTCTCATCCAGCAGCTTTTGTTTTGTTGATTTTCTCTCATTACGCCTGCGAATAAATCTACTCACCATCATCGTAAGCCCTATGCTCAACAAAACTAGGTAAGGTACTAATTCAGCAAATATAACTGACCAACTATATTCAACATTGTAGGTGATGGTATCGGAGTTTTTCTTGCATATTGTCCATGTCGCTGCATTGGGGCAAATCGGTGTTAAATAAGTCAAAACTTGGCGGCCATCCTCCTCGCTTAAACTTGCAAATCCAGTCCTACTTTCAAAAGAAATAAATCGGATATCATCCGGCATATGAATTATGATTAACGCCGATGAGCGAATCGTGCCGAATTGAGTATGCTCCATTATCGGCATTATTTTTTGCTTCATTTTTGCTTTTTCAAAACCCACACCAAAATCATTGGTTATCGGTTCACCGAAAGGCCAGCCAAACGACTCTTCAAAAATTGAAAAAATACTTGATTGGCCGATATTTAAGTACATATCATCTTGCTCTGAGGTAATTGTTGCACGAGCATTATCAATCCTTGCTCCGACTTCAAATGCGACATAATCCGATGGCTCGATCGAAGTTGGAAGTTCAAATTCTTCGACCTCTGCATAGAATGGAGTCGAGACCATATCGACGTCCATGGTATATTTTGCAAAGCCAAAGTCCATCGGTAAATTAGTAATTTTATTGTCATCAAAAAGTGCTGCTGAACGCTGGCTAATCGTCTCTGCTAAACTAGCCATGCCAGCGTTCGAAATTTCTAAATCGATGATTTCACCAGTGCCTATATCGAGGGGGACTGAGAGTTCGGAACCGGCGAGTAATCCACCATCTTTTCGATCGCCGAGTGCAATCGCTCGGCGAATCAAATCTGCTGGAAGAGGAGAAGTCACCAATCCATCTTGATCTAAATCAAAATTTATTCGATGGATTGCAAGAGTGATTTCAGCAGAGAAATCAATTTCAATCGCACCAGAGGTCTCCTTCAGTCGAATATTCTCTAAATCGATTTCTACACGAGATGTGATACAGGTCGCCTGAGTAGAAGAGCATATTAAATCAGGCGAAGAATCCTCACATGGCACCGATTGAATACAGATTGGATGGCGCCAATCGTATTGGCGAGTGCCTGCAAATCGCAAATTTTCTGTTTGTGAGCCCGACATAGGTGCAGAAAGAATCAATTTGTCAGGTTCACCATTCGTCGATTTTAACCAATCGGGTAACATTAGTGTCAGAGCTGTTGTAACCATTCTGGATTTGATGCGAATTCAATTTCGACAACGCTCATTATGGCTGCTAAATCTTCATCGGTTAAAATCGAAAAATCGAGTGTCGAAATCGCCCCCATATTCGAAGCCATCATATTTTCAATAATTTGTGAAATCTGCATCTGCGTGGGCTGAGAATTTGATTCAATGATTACAGGATATTTTCCGGACATCGCATTATCTCCATCTAGACAATATTGAACTTCGAGCTGCTCATCACATGTTTGGCTCGGCTGATGCCTGAAATCTAAGCCAGAGTTCAGATCGGCATCAGCAAATTGAGGTGAAATGAAACTCACCTCTGTTCCTAACATATTCGAAAATCCCTCAGAGAGATCGGTGAGAGGTAAGCCTTCGAGCAAATTCGAAAGATCTTCATTGGTTTCAGTTTTGAACATTCGAATTCCATCAGAGGTGACCCAAGGCAGATTGAGCGAACCTCCGGCAAATTCGGTATTCCACTCATCTAATACACTCTCATCGAGATAGTGAATAGCCAATTCTAATCCAATATTTGTGCTCATTGAATCTCTAGCATCGATGACCAAATCTAGGGTTAAAGCGGGTTCGGCATTCATATTTATCGAAACAGTTTGAGTTTCGATTTCACGATGATTCAGGCGCAAAGTCAAATCTTCAGATCGAACTCCTACACCTAATTCAGCTTCGATCTGGTCAAGAAACAGCAGGCCATAGCCTTGCTGAACAGAATTGAAAACTCGAGTATATTTCTCCCCAGGAGGAATTACGTGTGTAGCGGTGGCATATTCTGGTGGGAATATTACCAGTTCGAGTGCGTGACCGGCTGCTGCACTAGCTGTGAAGGTAGATTCCATCGTCGCGCCCATTACGAGCAATCCTTGCATCATTCGGTCAAAATCTGTATTTGTCCCCTCTTGCATGCCGAGTTTGAGAGGATTGAGTACCAATTCGAAAACCGCTTCAAAACATAGAGGTGGATTGAACGGATCATTATCCATTCCATTGACTTCATCTATTGAATCAGCATCGGAATTATAGATGCAATCGACATTGTTTTGAGAATGAAAATCGACTTCAGAGATTGTTGTCACAACGCTACTTTCTGCATATTCAAAATTCTCTTCAATATATTCTTTCATCATTTCCTCGATTCTATCGATCATTCTTTGTTCAACGGTTTGGCCATCCCGTTCAAAATCCAAATAATTTCGGATATAGTCAGCGGGGATTCCATCGAGATTTGTACTATCCCCGCCTAAATCTAGGTCGGTCAAATTAAGATCGACCCTCGACAATTCATGAACAGCCAATTGAACGCTTAAACTAACAGATTCTGCTGATTCAACCTCAACCCTCAACGCAGAAGTTGCCCATTCATCGAGTGGAGAAGCATCGAGATTAGAATCGTAATCATCACATATACCAACAGTCGATTCCCAAGTTGAACAAATGTCATTCATAATCTCTGGTTGGCCGGGTGAAGGTGCGGCGAGTATTGTTGGTGAGATGATGAGCAAGACAAGCAAGGCTGCCACGCGCTTCATGAATTGCAGGCGAACACCATCTACCATAAGTCTGAATCCGGATTGCATCGGCGAAGAGTCGATGCACAGGGAAGACCCACACCTCCACCTGCGCGATGCGATGACTAATTTTTTGACATCAAAAATTGTTGAAGAAGATTTATTGATGAAACTTTTAGATGACTTGCCTCAACGTTGGGAAAAATTCTCAAACGTGGCACTGCTCCAAAATTCTGCTTTTAATAAACCACATTGGAAAGAATATATTTCAATCGAATTTTGGCTAGTAGTTTCATCAGCGCTTGGAGTAAATACCCTAGCAAGAATCGGTGAAATCATAGGTGAGAAACGAGAAAGTACCGTCGAAGTGCTCGTTGGCGATGATGATTGGGTAATCCGTAGAGAAAACGGTATTGATTATGGTTATAATTTGACAAAATGTATGTTTTCGACAGGGAATATCAACGAAAGAAGAAGAATGGGTGAAGTAGGTCAAAGAGGTGAAATTGTCGTCGACCTTTTCTCTGGAATCGGCTACTATTCATTACCAATGTTGGTTGCAGGAAAAGTTGCAGAAATTCATTGTTGTGAATGGAACGAAAATGCGATCAAAGCACTCAACTGGAATTTGAAACGAAATAAAGTCGAAAATTTATGTAAGATTCATGAAGGAGATAATCGAATCACTGTTGCTGGATTGAAAGGAGTTGCAAACCGTGTCATCCTCGGTCTTCTACCAAATGTTGAGCATGCTTTCGACCTCGGACTGGCCTGCCTTGTGGATTCTGGTGGAATCTTGCATATCCACGGGATTGCTCCGACGAATAATTATGATGAATGGATCGCCGAAAAGCTTGATGAATTGCGTGATATTGAACCAACGAAAACAATTGTTGAACACTCACGGATTCGAGTAAAATCTTATGCACCGCATTGGGATCATATCGTTCTGGATGTTTTGGTTTCATCGAAAAAAAAAAGAGTAATGGCTTTCGAAGATTCTGTCGATATTAATGCACTGTTAGTGAGCGGAGGAGTGGATTTGACAAAATTTGAATTTCACCAATGCTGGAATACGATGAATGCTATCGATAAAATTCGAGAATTCTCACCAGATATCTTGCTTCTAGACCATTTTATTCCTCCAATCAAAGGACTCGAAGTTCTAAATCTAGTCAACCAGAATGTTGAGGAAGCAGAACTGAATCGACCAAGAAAAATTATTGGGATCAGTAGTTCCAATTCTGCCAATCAAGATATGCTCTATGCAGGGGCAGACTCAGCCATTGTTAAATTCAAACTCGCTGAACATGAGGTGTGGCGAGCATGAGTTTGATAATTCGAGATATGAATTCGAGTGACTGCGAGACTTTAGTGAAAATTTATAATTCGATTGTTGAAGAGCGCGTAGCCACATTCAATACCGGGGTAATCAATATCGATACTATAGCAAGTTGGCCAAACATTGGCTCTGTTATTGTCGCAGATTACGCTGGAGAAACCGTAGGATTCGTCAGATCGTTTCCCTATCGGGATCGAGAATGCTACGAAGGCGTTGCACAATTCTCAATTTACATTGCGATGCGTGTTCGAGGAAAAGGCATCGGTGATCATCTTCTTTACCGCTTTATCGATGAAATGGAAGCGGCGGGAAAATGGAAAGTTCTTTCACGAGTTTTTCCCGAAAATACCGCATCGATAGGACTTCTTGAGAAGCATGGATTTCGTCAGGTCGGACTTTACAAAAATCACGCCAAACTCGACGGGAAATGGCGTGATGTTGTCATCGTCGAAAAATTATTGGGCGAAGCCGAGGATGCGGTCGGTGAGTGAAAGTGGTCGAAGATTGGTTGATAGAAGCCGCACGAGAGTATAATCTTGATTCACTAGCAAATCGAGACTCTTACGCCGCTGTGTTATTGATGCCAATCGAGACGATGGAGACAATTCTCGACTGGACTTTCTCTTCACTTCCAGATGAAATTCTCGTCGGAATGGATCCGAATCCTGCCAAATCAAATCCCGGCGAAACAATCGAAGCATATTCCGGCTCAGCAAAAAAAGACAATTTGTTTGCCGGCCAAGGTTTTGTCCTAGGTCAACCGCACTTTGTGAATAGAGGGAATTCCGAAGAGGTACACCATGTGCCAGAAGAATGGGTGGACGGGATTTTCGCACAAGAAAGAGGAGTTCGTGGTGGCAGATTTACTCATTGGTTGCACACACATCCAAATGCACCTGCAATTCCCAGTGAGGCTGACGCTAATGCTGCCCAATGGACCGAAGGAATCGATATGATTCTCGGTATTCATTTCTTCAATAAAAGACATTCATCATGGCTGAAAAACATTGGAATTAATGACCGAACAAAACTAAATCCAATTGGCCGAACCAAGACTGGACACAATATTTTGGGACTAGAAATGATTGGTTTTCATCGGACAGGATTTGGAGTAAATCTAGTAATCACCGATGAGAATGGCAATGCTATCGTATGATGAAATTTCATTTTTCGATGAAAATATGTTCGCGGTAGTGCTGTAATTCTTCGATGCTACCGTGAATATCATCTAGTGCTCGATGGCCAGAATTTTTTGAATATCTAGGAGCTTTTGGAAACCAACGCTTGACGAGTTCTTTGATTGAAGTAACATCCACACTTCTATAATGGAAATATTCGTGTAATTCTGGCATATATCGTCTCAAGAAGCGTCGATCCTGGCCGATTGTATTTCCACAGAGTGGGTGAATTCCTTTGCTTCTGCTTCGGCCATTGATATCTTCGAAGCTTTAACACGCTCAATTAAACCGTTTTCAGTGTGATGAGATACATTCCACTCATCCATTTTTACAAGGTCCTCTTCACTTGCCGAAATCGCAAGACTAGGACCCTGTGCGACAATAGTCAAATCAGCTTCAGTTACAATCGTCGCAATTTCGATAATCGTATTTTCGTCAGGATAAAGTCCTGTCATTTCAAGATCAATCCAAACCATCCTGTCCTCGACCATGATGTTGGCATCGATTGTTCAGTCATAGCCGTTACCGCTCAATGCAGACAATCAAATGGCTCTCTTACCACGCTCGTGGAGATGAACGCTCACATTGGATATGGCGAGTTATTGAAAACAAACAAGTCGTTCAGAAAATTATTCATCGCGGATTGGATTTCATATCTCGGTGATTGGTTCTCAGTCATCGCGATGTTTATCCTCGCTTCAAACGAATCTGATGGCTCGCCTTTGGCAATTGCTATGGTGCTTGTTTGTCGCATGCTCGGTATCGCATTGACCGACCCATTTACTGGAATGTTAGCAGACCGATTTTCTAGGAAAAAGTTGTTGATTGTTGCGAATTTATCAGCTATAGTCGTGATTTTATTTTCAGTAAATTTTGAATTGCTTAACAATCTTACAAATCTGTACATTTTTGCATTTCTATTGATGTTCTGCAGAGCTATCTATGACCCTGCTCATTTCGCCTATCTTCCAAATATTACTGATGAAAACGAATTATTAACAGCTAATGCCCTCTCATCAATGAGCTGGTCTGCTGCACTAGGTTTCGGCGCAGCTCTCGGTGGATTCGTCATCGCTGAGTTCGGAGTAACTACTGGATTATTAATCGATAGTAGTACTTTTGTTTTGGCTGTATTATTGATTATGACTCTACCTGAAGGTGGACCAACAAAAGACACTAAAAAATCTCGTAATCATGGTGTTTTCTCAGATATTCGAAACGGGCTACAAATCGTCATCAACACACCTCGAATCCGTCGCATTATCACTGCAAAGGGACTCTGGGCAGTTGGCGGAGGTGCACAGGTTTTTCTCTTGATTTTGATCGGAGCAGAAGCAGGCTTTAGCTCGGTTGCAGCAGGTGTGGGTGTGCTCTATATGGCACGAGGATTTGGGTCGGGAAGTGGTCCAATAATCGGTCGCTATTTATGGCCAGATAAATCGTCATGGCCCAGTTTAATCGGTCCTTTAGTTGGTCTTAGTGGTCTGTTTTATATTATTATTTCACAAATCGAATGGACTATGATATTATTACCATTAATCTTTATTTCTCACGGCGCTAGTGGAGCTAATTGGGTCTTTTCAAACACGATGATTCAACAACGCTCTGACGATTCTTGGTTAGGTCGAGCATCAGGGTTTGATTCATTAATTATGTCAACAACTTTTGCGTTAAGTGTATTGTTTTCTGCTTTGATTTTAGAGTTCGAATACGCCTCACTTCGAGAGACGATATTTATCACTGGAATCCTTCAAATCACTGCTGGAATATTATGGAATATTTTTGGCTTACCAGCAGAAAATGAGTGGATAAAATCTCAAACTCCCAATTGATAATATTCAACCAAAAATGCTAGCCAAAGCGATGGGAATGATGCCCAAAATATATTCCATGCCACGCGTTTTGTCGAAATTAAATCTTCAGGTAAAAAATTGTTCAAATTATTGTTGAGTTGCTCGATTGATGAATCAATAAGTTGCTCTACTGATTCACGGACCATGTCGATAGGGGTCTGTAATATATTTCGGATAAAGTTTGAAACTTCTTCACCAACCGTGCCTAATATTGGAAAAAAATTCTTATCTGGAATTTTATTTGAAACCGATTTTATAATCGATTGAGTAAACAGCATTTTTTTCCTTAAATTCACAGCAGCCTCAAGTAAGAAGATGCTATAATCAGAACCATCGATTGGCAAATTAAAATTTGGCATTTTAGCTACCTTAGCCATCAGCCCTTCAATTAAATCCAATAATTTGTGAAATGTCACATTCATGGCTAATGCGATTTGGATGTCTAATAATAACCATACAGTCAACCCAATTGCACCTAAAACGGACACATTTGAAGGAATATCGTCAAGGGTTAATTCATGAAGACCGAAATAATAGAGAATTGGTAATGAAATTATTATTGGTAAAAAAATCATCCAAAGTTGTTGATTGATGAATTTCTCTAAGCGTGGGATTTTTAGTTGAAGAACTAATTTAATCGCTTTACTTCGATTTTTTGGCACTAATTTTTTGAACCTATCATCCAATTTTTTAATAAAATATAACCGTACAATCAACGGTATAAAAATTAGAATAAATATCAGATCTCTAATTGAATTAGGAGGGATTTGAGGTAATAAGGCAAGAAGAATTTCGGTATTTGTCATAAATCCATCTCAAAGGCGCTCCAAGGCTGCCGCATTAGCCATCGCGGTTCTGACCAATAATAATGCTACGAATGCCGAAGTATTATAGAGGATCAAGAACCCACCGCTCAATGAAAGATAAGAAACCAACTGACAGAATCCAGAAATCTTATTCAAAACTTTGAATTCTGAAGCCATAATTCGATTAGGGTGTTCTTGAACAAAAGTATGAATCATAAAATAAATTCCTTGAAAGGGTAGAGCAATCGCAATAATCGTCAAGCCGGCAACCTTCAAGATAGGGTAGCCAGAATCTTCGAGAGAAAGTCCATGGAAGAGAAGATAACCTGTGTTCATCCCAATTATCGCTGCCATAATAGTCCATTGTGAATCGGTGAATTGAGCCTCCCCACTCGCATCAGCCGGCACCATAGCCAACTTTGCGATTCGATACACGGTTGAAGATTACCCTCACTTCGCTTGTAATCAATTGATTCTATTCGGTTGTATTCGTTCACCAATCACTTGTAGAGTGAGGCGTGCTTTGCACGAACCTTAGCAAGCTTTGGCGATACAACGGCCTGACAATAAGGGTTAGTTGGATTATTTTCGAAATAATCATGGTGATAATTTTCAGCGATGTAAAGTGTTGTCAACTCACTAACCTCTTGAAGATAGGCAATTACCGCCTCAGCATCAGATTTTTGTTTTTGATTAGAGAATAATATGCAACTTCGATATTGGGTTCCAATATCATTGCCTTGCCGATTCAATTGAGTTGGATCGTGGACGGTAAAGAAAACTTCGAGTAAAATTCGCAGTGGAATAATTTCTGAGTCGAATGAAACTTGAATCACTTCGGCATGGCCGGTTCTGCCTGAACAAACTTGTTCATATGTTGGATTTTCTGTATTTCCACCGGCATAAGCTGGCAGAACTTCACTAACTCCGTATAATCCTTTGAAGGCGCCCTCGACACACCAAAAACAGCCGCCGCCAAGAACGATTTTTTCAGACATTAATTCACCGACGATAATTCGGTGCTTCACGAGTAATCTCGACATCGTGAACGTGCGATTCGGAAAGACCAGCATTGGTTATCTTGACAAAATCGCAATTCTCACGCATTGCCGAGATGTCCCCGTTGCCAGTATATCCCATACTTGAGCGTAGACCGCCGGTCAGCTGGTGAATGACATGCTCGACCGGTCCTCGTGCTGGAACTCGGCCTTCGATACCTTCTGGAACATATTTTTGGGTATCGCCCTGTTCAGATTGGAAATATCTGTCGTGAGCACCCATAGTCATCGCACCAACGCTGCCCATACCACGGTAGACTTTGTAGGAGCGACCTTGGTAGAGAATAATCTCTCCTGGTGCCTCATCGGTGCCTGCCAAAACACTGCCAACCATGACGCAATCTGCCCCACCAGCAATCGCCTTCGCAATATCTCCGCTAAACTTAATACCTCCATCTGAGATTACTGGAATACCGGATTTTTTACAGACAGAAACAACTGATTGAACGGCTGTTAATTGTGGAACTCCAACGCCCGATACGATTCTTGTTGTGCAAATTGAACCTGGTCCAATTCCAACTTTAATCGCATTCGCGCCGGCTGAAATCAACGCTTCAGCGGCCGCACCAGTCGCAACATTACCTGCAATTATCTGAGCGCCTGGACCTGCCAATTCTCGAATTTTTGCAACCGAATGAATCACTCCATGTGAATGCCCATGAGCCGTATCGACGACTACCACATCAGCACCCGCTTCAAACAATGCCAGCGCCCTTTCGACTCCAGCATCACCTGTGCCGGTCGCTGCAGCAACTCGAAGTCGACCGTGCTCATCTTTGCATGAATTTGGGTTATCACGACTTTGCTGAATATCTCGCACAGTCATCATCCCTGTGCATTTTCCATCTCTATCGACAACAAGCAACTTCTCGATTCGATGTTTGTGAAGCAATATTTTAGCATCTTCTGGATCTACATGAGGTTCGACAGTAACAAGATCAGTAGTCATCATTTCAGAAACCAACATATTGTCATCATTGACGAAGCGAATATCGCGATTTGTAATGATTCCGACCAAATTATCATCGGCATCGACTACCGGTAACCCAGAAAATCCGTGTTCTGCCTTCAATCGACGCAACTC
>LWDU01042380.1_pt1 | contig 25355 bp, 21 predicted proteins | sample 727161 | NCBI WGS metagenome assembly LWDU01 (sample SAMN04566230, study PRJNA314399) | hydrothermal vent metagenome | isolation source: deep sea hydrothermal plume seawater | place: Mexico: Gulf of California, Guaymas Basin | collected 2004-07-11
CGATGTAAATCGTTTCATCATCGCCCCAATATCTGAAATTTGAAGTCACTCCTAACGGAATTTTCTGAATGGCTTTTTTAAAATGTTCGTTACTTTTATCTAATAATCTTTTGCTCATACTTTACTCTATTTATCTTAGTTGAAATGGGATGTTGATAGGTAGGCTCCCAAAAAACCTATAAATGAATTAGGACTTATTTATTGAATAAATAATGTTGAAAGATGATCTTAGAAGATATGTCATGGCAACATACTAATAAATTTATTTAAAATTGGAAAGGATAATTTCACATAACATCACACGTATAATCAGAGTAAGATTGATGTTTTATTAAAATTAATTTTGGAGAAATAAATGCACATCAATTTACCTGGTAACGCTGAAGAGTGGGCGGCTAGTGCACAAAAGTTTCTTGACACAACTATGCCCTGGGAAGTTGAAGCTGAAATGAACGAAGGCAAACTTCCTGATGACATTGACAAAAAACATCGGCAGATGGCAATCGATATGGGTTTGAGCTGCATGGATATTCCTAAAATCTTTGGCGGTAAAGAATTAAGTATTATAGAACAAGTGGCAGTTTGGGAGGTATTGGGTCGGAGCACCAATGCTTTAACATGGTGCTTTTCTGAGCCACAGGCTTGGATGCTAGAAGCTTGCAATGATGAACAAATTAAAGAATACATTTTACCACTCATGGACGGGAGTCGGCATGAATGTTATGCCATAACAGAGTCTGAATCAGGCTCTGAACTAGATGTCAAAACTACGGCTAGGAAAACTGATGGCGGCTACTTGATTAATGGAGAAAAATGGTTTGTCACTGGTGCCAATCATGCTGATTTTTTCTTTCTCCAGGCAGTAATTGAATCAAACAATGAAACAATAGGCGATGCTATGTTTTTATTAAACATGGATGAAGCAGGTATTGAGCATGTCAGAACTCCTCTCTTCTCGCACACCTTTGATAGTCATCATCCAATCTATAAATTTAATGATGTGTTTATCCCAGAAAAAAGTTTAATAGGCTCTGAAAATGCTGGAATGAGTTATGCCCTAGCATGGTTCAGAAGAGAACGTCTAATGATCGCTGCCAGATGCTGTGGAGCTGCTGCCAGATTAATTGAGGAAGCCACAGACTTCGCTACAACAAGAAAAGTAAAAGACGGTAAGCTGTCTGACCAACAAGCCATTCAATTTATGTTAGCTGATAGTGTTACTGAATTGTGGGCAGCTAGATTAATGCTCTATGAAACAGCAAATGCCCATGATCGTAATGATGACTTAAAAGCTCTTCATTATCGCTGCTCTGCAGCTAAATTATTTGCTTCTGAAATGGCTAATAAAGTAGCAGATCGTGTGGTACAAATTTTTGGCGGTAGAGGTTATATGAGAGAATTTACCGCTGAACGCTTTTACAGGGAACTAAGAGTTGATCGTATATGGGAAGGAACTTCTGAGATACAACGACTTATCATTGCTAAAGGCTTAATAAACAAAGGCCTGAAAAAGTTATAATTTAACCTTCTTCATCAGGAGTTAAAATCTTGGATCAAAAACCATCTATTCTGGACTGGATTTATATTTTTGGACTATCGGCTGTTTGGGGAAGTGCCTTTGTTTTTATTAAAATTGCAGCCCCTGAAGTAGGCGTTATTGGCTTGGTCTTCATGAGATTAGTTATTGCTTCTTTGCTCTTAGGTATTATTTTTCTTAAAAAGCATCATTGGTCTATTTTTAAGAAAAACTTATTGCCCATTATAATTATAGGAGCAACTAATGTTGCTCTGCCTTTTTATTGTTTTGCTTATGCAGCTTTGTATATCAATGCCAGCTCTATGGCAGTCATTAATGGCAGCACTCCGTTATTTGCTTTCCTCTTTTCAATGCTTATTTTGGGGTTCAAATTTAGAATCATACAATTTAGTGGGATAGTGATCGGCTTAGCTGGCTTAATCATCTTTGTTGGATTCGAATCGCTAGATTTTAATCTATTGCCTATATTAGCTGCAGCAATGGGTGCTGCTTTTTATGGCATTTCTATGGTTTATATTTATAAACTCAATATAGTTGACACAAAAGCAATGGCGGCTATCACGATGATCATAGCAACTGTTTTAATTAGCCCCTTTTTATATCTTGAGCCGCTCAACTTAATGGATTTAAATACCAAAGTTCTCTTCAGCATCCTCTTTCTTGGGATTTTTTGTACTGGTTTAGCTTATCTTCCCTATTTTATTTTAATCAAGAATATTGGGCCTGTTAGTACCTCAATTATCGCCATGTTAGTTCCAGTCTTTGGTATGCTTTGGGCTTACCTTTTGTTAAAAGAAACGATAACATTAACAATGTTAGGGGGATGTTTGTTGATTATTATGGGCGTTCTTCTCACTAATTTTTATGGAGACAAAAAACAAGCATGATAACAATATCTAGTTTTAAAGGATTAAAGGCAAAATTTATTTGCTTTAACTTAGTTTTGATTTGTCTCGTACAATCCACTGAAGCCCAAGACAAGAGGATAGTAAATTTCTTCAATTGGGCTGATTACATAGGTGAGGAAACCATCGAAAATTTTCAGAATGAGTTTGGAATAAAGGTCAATTATGATCAATATGACTCTTCAGAGATGGTTGAAGCAAAGCTTCTCAGTGGTAACTCTGGATACGATCTTATTATTCATTCAAGCATGTACTCTAAGAGATTAATGCCGCTTAATATTTTTCATGAAATTGATACCTCTAAATTAAAAAATATTAATCTACTTGACCCTGAAATAATGCAACTGATGAGTAAGTTTGACCCGGGTAATCAAGTTATGATCCCTTATAGCTATGGTTCCACAGGCATCGCTTATAATGCTGATATGATCTTTGAGAGATTTCCAGATGCACCCATTGGCAGCGGTGACATGCTTTATGATCCTGAGGTTCTATCAAAATTTGCTGATTGTGGGGTCAGTATATTGGATTCACCAACAGATGTGATTCCTCAGGTGCTAATATATTTAGGCTATCAAGATGACACTAAAGACCCAAATGCACTCAGAGAAGCAGAAGATTTATTACTTGGTACAAGGCCTTATATCAAAAAATTTACATCAACCACTTTTCTGAATGACTTACCTAATGGGGACCTTTGTCTATCAATGAGTTGGGCTGGAGATTATGCGACTGCTAAAATGAGAGCGAAAGAAGCTGGAAAAGATGTTGATCTACGATATTTTGTTCCGTCTGAGGGTGGTTTAATGTGGTTGGATATCCTTCTCATTCCAGATGATGCACCACATAAAGAAAATGCCTATCTTTTATTGGACTATCTTCTAAGACCAGAGGTAAGTGCTGATTTTGTGAATCTCACACACTATGCAAGCCCCATACCAGCTGCCGATGAATTCATTGAAAAAGAAATTCTTGATGATCCTGCAATCTATCCAACACCAGATATAATGAAGCGTTTACAACTGTCTGAAGTTCTGCAGCCAAAATATGAAAGAATGAGAACAAGAGCATTTACTAGGTACAAAATTGGGTATAAGAAAAAATAATAATTTGAGAAGAAATTATGAATGATAATGAAAAGGCATTTATTGAAATAAGAGGGATCAGCAAATATTTTGGTGATTTTGCTGCTGTCTACAAAGTGGATCTCGATATCAAGAAGGGTGAATTATTCTCAATTCTTGGAGCGTCAGGGTCAGGGAAAACAACCCTATTAAGAATGATGGCTGGCTTGGAAATTCCCACTGAAGGTAAAATTTTTATTGATGGAATAGACATGACAAATGTCCCTCCGTATAGACGCCCAGTAAATATTATGTTTCAAAATTATGCCCTATTCCCTCACATGACAGTCTTTGACAATATTGCCTATGGGTTGAAAAAAGAAGGTGTAGCCAAAGATATTATTCAAGATAAGGTGAGTAAAATGCTGACCCTGGTAAAACTCTCTGAGTATGGCAAAAGAAAACCCAATCAACTATCAGGCGGTGAGTCACAAAGAGTCGCCCTTGCAAGATCTCTAATCAAGGAACCAAAAGTGCTGCTTCTGGACGAACCCCTAGCAGCTCTAGATAAAAAACTCAGGCAAAGCACACAATTTGAACTCATCGATATACAAGAAGAACTGGGAGTTACCTTTGTAATCGTCACGCATGATCAAGAAGAGGCCATGACTCTTTCTGATCGAATAGCTGTTATGAAAGAAGGTGAATTTGTTCAAATTGGAGCTCCTAATTTAATCTATGAACACCCTAAAAATAAATTTGTTGCTGACTTTATTGGCAATATCAACATGTTTGATGCCACAGTTATTGATTCTAATGAACAAGATGTATCGATTCACTGTGAAGCACTAGGAGGAGACATTGTGCTACAAAAGCCTAGCCGCGCTTATAATATAAAAGAGATCTCTGTCGCATTAAGGCCAGAAAAAGTGATGATTGATAAGCAACAGCCCACTGATGAAAATATAGATTTTGTCACTGGAATTGTGGAAGATTTTGGCTATTTTGGAAATCTTTCAATTTATCGTGTTCGAACTAATAATGGACAGATCATTCAAGTTAGCAAACAGAATAGAATCAGATCAGAACATACCATCACATGGGCAGATGAAGTCTATCTCTCTTGGGAATCAGACAGTTTAATTTTACTGGAGAGCTAGTGTCAGGATTACTCATAAATCTGGATAATTCTTTCAGAGATAGGCTCTGGAAAAATACGATTGTTGCCATCCCTTACTTATGGTTACTGCTGTTTTTCTTGGCGCCTTTTCTGATTGTCTTAAAAATTAGTTTAGCTGATCCAATCGTTGCTCAACCGCCTTTTACACCCTTATTTCAAGAGAGTGAAAATGGATCATTCTCGATATTCACGACATTTGATAACTATCTTTATTTATTTCAGGATTCTCTCTATTTTATAACTTATCTAAGCTCCGTGAAATTAGCCTTTATTTCAACAATACTTGCATTACTGATTGGTTATCCCATTGCCTATGGAATTGCCAGATCACCACAACCCACTAGAAATATTCTGCTCTTGATGGTAGTCATACCGTTTTGGATTTCATTTCTACTTAGAGTTTATGCTTGGATGGGCATCCTAAAAACAAAGGGCCTATTGAATGGCTTTTTACTTTGGATTGGTATTATTGATCAACCTTTAGAACTACTTTATACCGATACTGCAGTATACATTGGGATGATTTATTCATATTTGCCGTTCATGATTCTTCCGCTTTATGCAAACCTTGAAAAACTAGATGTTAGATTGTTGGAAGCAGCATCAGACCTTGGAGCCAAGAGGTGGGAAGTCTTTAAGGATGTCACACTTCCACTATCGGTTCCCGGAATAATAGCTGGTTGTTGTCTGATGTTCATACCTGCTATCGGTGAGTATGTGATTCCTGCATTATTAGGAGGTGCCGATACACTCATGATTGGTAGAGTCTTGTTTGATGAGTTCTTCTTAAACAGAGACTGGCCAGTGGCATCAGCAGTAGCGATTGTTTTAGTGCTCCTCTTAGTATTACCCATAGTGTATTTCCAAAAAAAGCAGAATGAAGAACCTCTGACCGAGTCATGAATCAAAGATCAACATTTATCTTTTCAATGCTCTGCTTTGGGTTTGCATTTCTCTATATTCCAATTTTACTGGTGATCATTTATTCCTTTAATGACTCCAGACTTGTCACCGTCTGGGGTGGTTGGTCGATCAGGTGGTATATAGAGTTACTCAATAATGAAAATATCCTCAATGCTGCCTTACTGAGCTTCAGAATTGCAGCAATTTCAGCAACAGTTGCCACTATTTTTGGGACAATGGCGGGTTTAATTCTTGCAAGATTAAGAGCGTTTAAAGGTCGTTTGCTGTTTACGGGGATGATTGCTGCTCCATTGGTAATGCCAGAAGTAATCACAGGCTTAGCATTATTGCTATTCTTTGTGAGCCTTCAAAATCTGATTGGATGGCCGAGTCAAAGAGGAATGAACACAATTACCATTGCCCATATAACATTCTCCATGGCTTACGTTGCAGTGATCATTCAATCGAGACTAACAGAAATTAATGAATCATTGGAAGAAGCTGCCTTGGATCTTGGGGCAAGACCTGCAAGAGTAATCTGGGACATTACATTACCTATTATTCTGCCTGCCATGGTTTCTGGGTGGTTGTTGGCATTTACTCTTTCTTTAGATGATTTAGTAATCTCAAGTTTTGTATCTGGTCCAGGAGCCACCACTCTACCTATGTTGATTTTCTCAAAAGTTAGATTAGGCATTGCACCTGATATTAATGCTCTTGCGACAATCTTAATCCTACTGGTTACAATTGGTGTTGGTATTGCTGGATGGATAATGCATCGCCAAAAACAATCAAAAACTATATCCTGAGCCCCCATAATTTAATTTTATAGTATGGCTAAAGACCAAATTTCTGCTTTAAAAGCTTCTTTTGATAGAGCGAAAGCATTCCTCAATGCAGGCGACGCTAAAATGGCAGAGAATATCTGTCGTTCTTCATTAAAAAATATCTCTAGTGGAGACCCTAATATGCAAGTGCTTTTATGTGTTGCACTAATACGTCAAGGTCGATCTGGTTCAGCAGTTAAGCGATTAAAACACGCGCTCAGAATGTTCCCAGATTTTCCTCAAGCACATGAAGAATTAGGCAATGCTCTATTGGCACAAAATAAACCAGAGAAGGCTCTAGAATCCTTCAAAAAAGCCACTGAACTTAATCCTAACAATCCAGATGCATTCATAAAACTTGGAAAAGTATTTTCGGCTCTTGGTCGAAAAGAAGAGGCTGATGAATCTTATAAATCTGCATTAGCTCTTAACCCTATCCAGGAACAATTGGCAACAGCAATGCAACACTTCACGAGGGGGGAAATTGAACAGGCTGAACAAATTTGTAGGGAAGCATTAAAGAAACAGCCTGATGATGTGAATGGTCTGAGACTGTTGGCATCGATAGCTTCAAAAATGGAACAAAAAGAAGATGCCATAGTGCTTTTAGAAAGAGCTGTAGAACTCAAACCAAAATTTGCTGGGGCTTGGGGTGATTTAGCTGAATCCTATACGGAAATAGAAAGCTATGGTAAAGCTCTTGATGCCGTTCAAAGAGTTATACAACTTCAACCAGATCTGCCCTTTGGTTTTATGATTAGAGGCAGTATTCTTGGAAAAATGTCTGATCATGAAGGCTCCATAGAAGCTTATCATCAAGCACTCAAAATTGAGCCTGATCATTTAGGTAGCAATATGGGACTAGGAAACATACTAAAAACAGTGGGGAATTATGATGACTCTGTTGCTGTTTATAAAAAATGTATTGAAATTCAACCCTTATTTGCAGAAGCCTATTGGAGCCTAGCTAACCTCAAAACTTATACCTTTGAGGACTCCGAAATAGAAGCAATGGAAGAACATGTACAAAATGAAGTTATGCCTTCAAGTAACAAGGCATTTTTTCATATTGCTCTAGCTAACTCGAAAGAAAAAGAAAAACAATACGATGAAGCGTGGGCACACTTTGAAACTGGGAATAACATGAGGAGACAGGAAGAAATTTATGATTCAGTGCAAACACAAGTGACTCATGATGCTTTGATTGAAGTGTTTGATAAAGAGTTTGTTGAGTCTAAGAAAAATATGGGCTCTCAGAGTAATGCACCAATTTTTATAGTGGGACTCCCAAGATCAGGGTCAACTCTTGTTGAACAAATCTTAGCCAGTCACAGCAAAGTAGAAGGCACTAAAGAATTACCAGATTTATCATTATTAGGTAGGCAGCTTACAAAATCTAAACCCAGAGGTGTCAAATACCCTGATGCAGTGAAGGAGATGACAAATGAGGAATTCGTTGAATTTGGTGATAACTATCTCACCACAACTAAGCGATATAGAACTGATAAACCTCATTTCATTGATAAAATGCCAAACAACTTTGCTCACATTGGGTTCTTAAAATTGATACTACCGAATGCCAAAGTTATTAATGCGATGAGACACCCTCTGGATAGTTGTATTAGTTCTTATAAGCAATTGTTTTATAAAGGACAATCATGGAGTTATGATCTATTTGAGGTTGGTGAATATTATTTGGAATACCAAAGAATTATGGACCATTGGCACCAACTATTTCCTGGTGAGATACTGGACCTTCAGTATGAAAATCTTATAGCCAATCAGGAAAAAGAAACACGTCAGTTATTGGATTATTGTGGGCTCGAATGGGAAAATGAATGTTTAAAATTTTATGAAACAAAAAGATCCATTAACACTGCTAGTTCAGAGCAAGTGAGACAACCAATTTACAAAGGAGCAATGCACGCTTGGAAAAATTACGAAAGCCATATTGGACCATTAATGACAACGCTTAGACCCTTAATCGATCGATTGGATATAAAAAACTAGAACTAACTTTAACTCAGTGACTTTGCTTTAGATTTTATAGCTGGCGGCATGTAGTCGAAAATAAATGTAATTCTATCCTCATCGCCTCGATTCATAACACTGTGGGTGGATTGGTTGTTTACTTCATAAGCCTTACCAACCTTTAGATGAAAAGGTCGGCCACCTATTGTAAATCTCACATGATCATTGGTTGTTATCGGGATATGTATTCGGTGTGCGAGATGGAAGGACGGGTGTTTATCTGTGTGAGGAGTAATCCTCTCACCTGCAAATAACTTTGCAGCCATAGCTCTAATAATCATGCCTCCCGGCTCATAGTGTTTGTTAATAATCTGATCCATTAGTGGCACAGCACTGTCTGCAAGATAATCCCAAGCGACCTCTTTTGAAACAGTCATCTCAGGCCAACCATCGCAAAAAACTAACACCAAAGAACTGGTTTTTTTATGCACATCAAACATCTCCTGGCGACTTACATTCTCATCCCAAGTGTTATCGTCAAGAGAGAGAATCTTATCTCTTAAGGGCATATAATCTATATCGCCAAGTTCTTTTAATGGTTCACCTATGTTCATAATTCTTACCTAAAGTGCTTATTTATAAGAAGTTTACTTAAAGATTTGACCCCTGTAAAAAGAAACATTTATTTGCGAAACATTAATCAGTATAAAACTAATATTTATTATTTATTAACAACAACTTAAACACTGTCTGGCACCTATGTGTTGTTATCTTGCAACAAAGAATGCAATTAGTAGCTAAAATTAACAAAAGAAGACTATGGATTAATGGTTGTATTATGCTTATTATCCTATAGTATCTCGAAATAGAGTTATGTCTTAGGCTAAGGCGTAGGGCAATCTAAATTTTTAATATAAATTATTTTTTAACTAGGGGTTAAATTTATGTCAACATTAACTAGAACACAAAAAGTTACAGGTGTCGCGGCAGCTGTTTCAGCAGCACTAGCTGGTTACACTACAACACAAGCTCAACTTGAAGAGATTGTTGTAACAGCAACAAAGAAGGCCGAAAGCCTGCAAGATATTGCTGGTAATGTTCAGGCCATTACAGAAAGCGCTCTTAAGAAAGCTCAAGTTGTTAACATGGAAGATTACGCAAAACTTATACCAGCTATGAGTTATATTAACTACACTCCAGGGACTGGTAAGGTGTATTTCCGTGGTATAGCAGACGATAACGGAACTTTCATATCAGAAGAATCATCAGCTTTATACCTAGATGAGCAACCAATTACTCAGTCCGGTATGGCAGTCGATGTACGAATGGTTGATATTGCTCGTATTGAAGCACTGGCTGGACCACAAGGAAGTCTTTACGGTTCAAGTGCTCAATCAGGCGCTATTAGAATCATTACCAATAAACCTGATACCAGCGAATTCGCAGCTAGTGTCGATATGACATTGAGAGCTTCAGCAACATCCCCTAGAAATGAAGACAGCTGGGACATCAGCGGTATGGTTAACGTTCCAATATCTGATAATTTCGCTATCCGTGCAGTTGGCTTTACAGCTGAAGATGGCGGTTATGTTGATGTTATAGAAGGCGTTAGTGCAAGATTTGGTCTTAATAAAAATACGGACTTTAACCCTTCAGTTGTTCGAGAAGATGTTAACACCTTCAAAACGAGTGGTGGAAGAATCTTTGGTAAATGGACCACTGATGGTGGTTATGTTATGGGTGGACTCTCAGCACAAAATAACCATTCTGATGGTTATAACTACTTTGACCAAAGTAAAGGTGATCTTCAAAGGGTTTCTTTTTACGATGAACCCAGAGACGATGATTGGACTCAACTATCTTTGACGGTAGAACATGATCTTGGTTTTGCAAAGTTAGTCTCTGCAACATCATATTTTGATAGAGATGTTTTCTATCAACAAGACAGAACCACTTACTCTATGTATTTTGGTACCTTCTGTTACTACTACAATGGATACGCATCAACCAGTCGCTATTGTTTTCAACCTGTTGGAACCTCATACGCATACAATGATATTCCTGGTTGGCAAACTCTAGTCCAGTGGAATACATCTAAGACTCAAGAATTTAGATTATCAAATCAATCAGCTGATCTTGATTGGGTGCTAGGCCTTTTTTATCAAGAAAGAGAAGAAGGTTGGGACTTTGAAACTATGACTGTTGATTATAGAAATTCACTTGGTTACGCTAATCAAATGGCTTCTGTAGCAACTTACCTGCCTGATAGATTACCGGTAGCACCAACTGATGTTTGGTGGGCATCTTATGATAGAACTGAATGGCAAACCATGGCTGTTTTCGGTGAGGTCAACTATCGATTTAATGAAAAAGTGGAACTCACTGTTGGTGGACGTTTCTTTGATCGTGAAGCTGATAAGGCGTACTGGGTAGAAAACCCTAAAGGGGCTTTAACAGCTGATGGGATTTTACCTAAGAACAAAAGAGATAATGAAAGTAACAGTGACTTTGTCCCTAAAGTAAGCATTAAATATAATATCAATGATGACATGATGGTCTACGCTCTTTATTCAGAAGGCTATAGACCTGGTGGTGTTAATAGAGGTAGATCATCTGCACCTATTTACCCAGATAAATACGATGCTGACTTCCTGTTGAACACTGAGATTGGTTTCAAATCAACTCTTGCTGATGGCAATGTCAGATTAAATGTAACTTACTTCACCATGGATTGGGAAAACTATCAAATTGAATTGGTAGACCCAAGTAACCTCCCTTGTGGATCAGCAGAAGCATACCCTGCACCTGCATGCGGACAACCTTGGCAAAAAGTGGTTGCCAATCTAGGTGATGCAACATCTAGCGGTTTACAATTAGAAGTACTGGCAGCAATCAATGACAGTATTGAATTAGGCTGGAACTCTCAATGGGGAGATAGTAAAACCAACACAGAACTTGCTGATGGCAGTGCCCCAGCAGGCTCGAGGTTACCTCAAGTGCCGGAATTCAAATCCAATCTTTGGATTGAGAAATCATTGAATATTGCTGCATTTGGAGCAACTGAAAGCTTTGTGAGAGCCTCATTGAGTTACACGGGTGATACTGTTAGTGCGGTACAGCCTGATTATTCATATGATCAAGCCTCATTCACCATAGCTGATGTGAAAGTGGGTATTATGGGTGATGATTGGGAGCTTGATCTCTTTATAAATAACCTGACAGATGAAAGAGCTCAAATCGCTGTAAACGATTGGTACTTTGACTTCTTCTTCGGTAACGCTAGACAATATACTAACCGACCAAGAGAAATGGGAATTAGATACACCAAACGGTGGTAATATTTTTCAGTAAATAATAGAAAAGCCCCCACAAAGGGGCTTTTTTATTTTCTAAAGCAATATACAATGTTTTGAAATGTTTTTATTTAAGGCAATAACATGATTGGAACAGGACCATACGATTCACTAAGAGATTATATGGAGGCAATTGAGACACATGGAAATGTCATTCGAATAGAAGCCATTGACCAAGACGCGTATGAGCTAACTGGTTTTATGTATAAACTCATTGATAAGCATGGATGGCTAGGTGCTCCATCGGTGATAGTAGAGAGCGTTAAAATTTCAGGTGAATGGATTCAAGGACCCATCGTAATTAACCAATATGGGATGGCAGCTCATGAGGCCATGGCTATAGGTGTCCCACTTGATGATATTGAAGCAGGGCACCACGTTCAAAATTACAAAAAAGCGTTGAAAAAGATGATGGATATAGGAGAGCTGTCACCGATTGAAACTAAAACAATTGATCAAGCAGCTGCCCCAAGTAAAGAAGTCATCCTAAAAGAAAATGAAATTAATATCTTAGATTTTGCTTTCATCCAAACTAACCCTGGCGATAATGGCAGATTTATTAACACTGGTAATCTTGTAACTATTGACCCGGAAGCTGGAAGAAATGTTGGCACATATCGAATGCAGATTAAGGGCCCAAGAAAAATTGGTATTAGTCCTGAAAAAGGCCAGGATGGATGGAAATTTCTTATGAATATGAAAGAGAAAGGGGAAGATGTGGCTCAGGCTGCGGTGGTGCTAGGAACCGACCCCATTGTTTTTGCGATGAGTAGTTCAAAAACTGCCAGATCAGGACAAGATGAACTCGAGATTGCTGGAGGATTTAAAGGTAAGCCAGTTGAAGTTGTTAAATGTGAAAACAGTGATATTCTGGTGCCAGCTAATGTGGAAATGATTATTGAGGGTGAAATCCCTTTAAATGACCTGGAAAAAGAAGGCCCATTCGGAGAGATGTATGGCTACATGGGTTTACCTCATGAAGAACAATTCTATATGAACATCAAAACAATTACACACAGGGTCAATCCAATGATTGTCAATCAATTCACTGGGGTTACAAGAGGTTATATTACAACTCCAGGTGAAGCAGCTTCACTAAGAGGATTCTCCAAATTTATGCCTGAACTAAGAGGATTTCATATCCCCATAGATCATGTTGGATTTCTTTTTCTTAGCATCGAAAAAACCAAACCTCATCAGGCAATAGAGCTTGCTGAGAAATTTAATTTCTTGCCATTAGGAAAAATTGTGATTGTGGTTGATGAAGATGTGGACATCCATAACACCAAAGAGGTATTTCAAACTGTTGGCGCAAGATGGCAGCCATACCCAGGTGCAAAACTCATTGAAGATGGACCAGGTTTCTTCTTGGATCCAAGCGCTAAAACAAGAGGTAAGTCTTCAAGAATTCTCATCGATGCGACTAGACAATTACCAGAAGAAAATGGCCCTTCACCCTACCCTAAGTTAAATAAAGAACACCTGATTGAACATGCTCCAGAAATCTTTGCTTTAGTCGAAGAAAAATGGGGACACTTAATATAAAAAGGAGATCAATATGTCCAATGAATCTGATTTAAAAGCTTTTGAGAATGGAGATATTCTTGTTGGAGCAACAATACTAAATAACCCTGATGATGACCATGCAGGTGACGGACGAATTATCCAATATGATCATGATCTTAACTTAAAGGGAACACTCTGGACTCAGCACACCACTCACTTAGTGGGTGGTCTCAAGTTTGATAAGGGTAATAATCTCTGGGCTTTTGATAGTCAAAACTACTCGGTTATAAAGGTGGCTCCAACAGGCGAACAAATTGATCAAATAGATTTTGGAGCTCGTTCATTTTCAAACGCATGTTTTAGTAACAGTGGCGACGTTTATCTGGGTGAGCATCTTGTTGGTGATGAATCAAATAATAAGGCACTTGAAGGTCCGAGAAAGCTGGGTACAGTGCTGCCCTTTATGCCTGATACTGATAGATACGGTGACGGTAATTTGTATAATTTCTCATCAGATGGTGCCCTTAAAGAAACTTATGAAACAGAAACACATGGAGGGATGCCAGGGTTTTTAGGGGTTACTGCATCGGCCTTTGATCCCGATGAATCAAAAATCGTTTATATTTCTGAATTAGGTAATCGAATCTTCCAATACGATATTATTAATAAACAACAAATGAATGATTTAATCACTTATGAGCCTGACAGCGGTAATCTTGTTATTGCTATAAGTTATGCACCAAATGGTGATTTTTATTCCATTAAAGCTAACTTTAGAGAGGGTTTTGCTCTCTGCCAACATGACCCAAAATCTGGTGAGATTATTAAAGAGAAAGTATTACCCGGGCCTGGTTGGGCAACACTTTGTCTTTCAAGTGACAATGAAACAGCTGTTATTGGTAATTTCTTCAACGGGCAAATTGGAAAATTTGTTATCGAGACTGGAGAGATAACTGCTACAGCAGAAACCAATGTGGAGCGATCATTAGCAGGGATAGCTGAGTCTAGTTAATGCTAGGCTTAAACTACCACGGCACAGGTTTGCCATTATAATTAATATAAGCAGCGGTATTCTCCACAGTGATGTTTTCAATATTACGAATCATATCGGCTACAGCAACTTCAGGTTTTCTCATAGGAAAAGGAAGGCCAGTCATAAAATCAGTATCGGTAGCCCCAGGATTCACCATGCCTACAGCAATGCCCCTACTCTTAAGCTGAAGAGCGAGATTAACCATTAACATATTTAATGCAGTCTTACTTGATCGGTAAAAAAACAAGCGCCCGCCTCCACGTTTGAAAGCTGTTTCTATTGATCCTTCACTACTAGACACAGTAATAATTTTTTTCAGTTGGCTACCTTTCACATGAGGGTAAAAAGCCTCTGCCATTTTCAAAGGTCCTATTGTGTTAACTGCTAAAACATCTTCATAAACCTTGTAATCCATGGTGCCAAAAATTTGGTTACTTGATCCTCCAGAGATCCCTGCATTATTGAGCAGTACATCTACTGGAATACCACTAAGCTGAAGTGCTAGCTCGTCAATTCTATTATGATCCGTAACATCCAGTTGCATAATGCTTAAGTGATCTGGGTAATTCTTCTTTAGATTATTTAACTCATCTGCTCTATCTGGGGTACGGCAAGTGGCTATAACTTTCCAACCTTTTTGCAAATATTGTTTTGTAAATTCTAGTCCAATTCCACGGTTTGCACCTGTAATCATGGTGGTGGGAGTATATGGTTCTGATTCTGATCTAAGTTGATCATTGAACATTAGCCCTACAAATAGTGTAACAGTAAGAAGGTTGGTAAATAATTTTGATAGATTGTTCATGTTCTTGTATTGATTCATTTTAAATACATAAAGATTTAACTCAATGGAATTTTATCAAGCACCCAGCCTTTTTGCTTCTTTCTCTCTGGCGAAGGAATTGCAAATGCTTTTTTACCGATATCTTGTTTGACAGCTTCGGTGTTAATTTTCCATCCCTTTTTCTGCCATCCTGAAAGAAGTTTTCTATATTTAATACAAGGTTCATCAGCCGACACTAGAAATTCTTTAGTGTTAGAGCTTGGAGTTAATACCGGTTCTAATTGCTCAAGAACAGTAATATCCTGTTGTGCAATGACCATACAACGATCAGCTATTGGTTTATCCATATTTGGATCAAGCATCATTTTTCTCATATTAACCAAAAAGATTTTTACATGGTCTTCTTCAATTGGACATTCAAACATATATTGTCTAAATTCTGAATTCTCATTAAAAACAATATAGGTCCACATTTGATTAGGGCCGACAATACCTGAACCTGCCATTCTTTCATCACTAGCCTCTTTTATCTGTGGCCCTTCATTTTTTGAAGCTGGAGATTTAAACGCGTGCCAAAAACCAAATCCCCATTTCTTTGGGCCAAACATGTTGTCGACAAATTTAAACTCATTGACATGATAATCATCATCTTTGCCTTCATGGCCATGCGTTGGATGAACGAATTCATTATGAGCAGCATCTAGTCCATTTTCAATTGACCGTTCAAAATTAATTTTTGCCTCGTAAGTTAACCAATTAGCTCGCCAATTTTTTTCATCTTCAAGTTCAGCTATCGGCATAATAGGAGGTCTTTTGCCCTGTTCTAGATCGCCTAAAAATGCAAAAACAATACCGTATTTTTCCTCTGTAGGATACGCATCTATTCTTGTCCTTTTTGGGATTTTTGCGTCCTTGCCTAAAGAGGGTATACGCTTACATGCACCATCACCATCAAATCTCCATCCATGATAAGGACATTGGATACAGTCACCTCTTACAACTCCACCAGACAAAGATCCACCCCTATGAATACAGGTGTCACTTAAAGTGTGTGGAACTCCTTTAGAATCCCTGAAAGCCACAAAATTCTGGCCAAGCATCCTCACTCTAATGGGTTCATCTTTCAGCTCTTCACTAAAAGTTACCGGATACCAAAAATTGATATACACCCTCTACTCCTTTTAAAACTATATAAAGTTACAACAGACTCATATATTAATCTAATTTCTCTAACAGTAGAATACGATATATAAATCAAAAAGGATTTGTAACTGATATATTGTTTTACTACTGTTAAACATATAAGCGACAAAAAGAGGAAGGAATATGGCAATGATGCAAGGAAGTAATAAACCAAAAAATCAAGGCAAACCAGCTGGCGGGCCTCCATTAGAAGCTATGACAGCTGAATATTTAGCTCCACCCACTGGCATGGAAGGCAGAGAAGAAGACTTAGCTACAGCAATGCAGATATTGGTCAAAACAATGAAAATACAAATACCGTATCCCCATGATACAAATGATGCCCTGCTTAAAGCACATCTTAATGCGATTCAATTTGCGAAGAATAACAATTTACTGGAAGCATATGTTGAACATGATCTTAATACCATGAAACCGTTACTTGAGCGAGTAAAAGCTATGATAGAAGCCACTGGCGATAAAGAATTAGCTTTGGTAATGAATTTTGAAAGAACAGGATGCTTTTTCCAAATGTTCCTAGATCCTCATGCTGAACCTGGAAAGAGAACTTTTACTTTCCCTTTTAAGAAGGTTCTGAATGCTGCCAAAGGTCTAGGACAATTTGACCTAACTGAAGAAGAAATACTCGATAAATGGTGGAGACCTAGGTATTTAGGGTATGGCCAAGCAATGGGTGTCGAATTAAAAATTTCTGATATGGATGAAAATGGAAAAATTACTGTCGAGATCGCATAATCTACTATGAAACCAGCCCAGGAAGCTTCCAATCCAAGTTATATTCCTACCAGGAAAGAAATAACTAAAGCTGCAACTGATCTCATTCCAAAACTCAGAGAAAGGGCAGAAGAAGCTGAAGATCTACGGATGATGCCGGAGACAACTCTTCAAGATATGAAAGAGGCTGGGATTCATAAAATATTTACCCCTAAACGCTATGGTGGCTTTGAAATGGATTGGGGAACACAGGTGGATGTTGCAAGAGAACTTGGTAAAGGCTGTGCATCTGCATCATGGATGTCTTCGGTGGTTATGTCTCATTCATGGAACTTGGGAAGATTCCCTGCAGATGCTCAGGAAGAATTCTGGCCTTCTTGCCCTGATGCAATAATTGCCACTGCTTTCGCTGGAGGAGGTGAAATGCAGGAAACCGAAGGGGGTTATATTCTCAATGGGCTTTGGCGCTTTGCTAGTGGAGTTGATCACTCTGATTGTGCAATTGTGGCTGGTCAATTTAAAAACGCTAATAGCAAATCAGGAACGGTTCTCGATTATAGAATGGCATTAATTATGCCAGATCAATATGAAATTATAGACAACTGGCAAGCTGAAGGTTTGAAAGGCACTGGGAGTAAAGACATTAAGGTTGTTAATGCTTTTGTACCAGAACATCGAACCGTTAAATCCTTGGAACTTGGGGGTAAAAACCCACCAGGATCTGAGTTGCATAAGAATTATATATATCGTGTTGAAATGGGGATGTATTTCAATACCCTCTTATCAGGACCTATGTTAGGTGCAACCCATGGTTTGATGCTTGACTACTTAGATCAGACCAGATCTAGGTTTGGATCAATGTTTGGAGAGAGAGTGTCTGAACAAGCTGCAGTCCAGCAAAAGATAGGTGAATCCTATGAAGAATTGAGAACTGCTGATTTAATCATTGATAATCTTTGTGACTTCCTCCATCACCAAGGTAAAACTGAGCAAACTATTCTAGGTGAAGATAGGCTTAAGATCAGAAGAGAAACTGCAATGGCAACTCAACTCTGTATGAGTTCAGGAACACGCTTATCAGGTATGATGGGAGTCACAGCACAAACTGGAAGGAACCCAGTGCAACGACATTTTCGAGATCTTAGAACCATGTCTACCCATGGTGCAGTTCACTGGGATAACGCAACCACTCCGACAGGCCGTTATCTTTTGGGTATTGAAACCGGTGACCCACTCATTGATGAAAACAATGAGTTACTAACTACTTAGAGTTGTTTAGAAAAAATATAAACTCTGTAACGACCTTAATCGTCATCCTCATTAGTTCCTTGGTATCAGCTCCAAATCTAGCAGACACAAAAGCTGTATATCCAGAGAAACTTGCACATTTAGCACTTGAATGTGTTCATAAAGAATACCCAAATAAAATTTCACACACCATGCAAAGTGATATCGATCTTAAACCACCTAGAGAATTAACACCCTCTTTTTATGGATGTTTTGATTGGCATTCATCTGTCCATGGGCATTGGTTGTTGGTGAGGTTAGCAAAACTGTATCCTGAGAAAGATTTATCTGTGCAATCAATAGAAATACTTAATCAGAGTTTTGCAAAAGAAAACCTTTTGATAGAAAAAGATTATTTTCAAGGAACGGGCAGAACAGCCTTTGAGCGACCCTATGGGCTAGCTTGGTTGCTCCAACTGGTCGCTGAATTGGAAGAATGGGATGATAATCAAACAGCAATCCAATGGAGGGAAAATATTAAACCCTTAGAAAATATAGTGATGGAAAGAATTGTCAGCTGGTTACCTAAATTAACTTACCCAGTAAGAAGTGGTCAACATTCACAAACAGCTTTTGCTTTGGGTCTTTTTTATGATTGGGCAATAATAACCAACAATATAAAAGTATCTGAATTAATTAAAAACAGGTCATTAAATTTCTATTATGATGATAAAAATTGTCCATTAAATTATGAACCATCAGGTTCTGACTTTTTATCTCCTTGTTTAGCTGAGGCAGATTTAATGCGTCGAATATTAGCACCGAATGAGTTTGCACAATGGCTTGGTGATTTTCTTGAAATTCCAAGTGAAAAAAATACAGTATGGATTGAACCAGCTATTGTTAGTGACCGCTCAGATCCTAAGCTTGCTCATTTAGATGGACTAAACTTAAGCAGAGCTTGGATGTTAGAAGGAATAGCTACTGGCTTACCAATGGATGACCCGAGAAAAGACATTTTAATTAATTCTGCGTTGCAGCATGCCAATATTGCATTGGATGCAGTAACAGGAGAATTTTATGAAGGTGGCCATTGGCTTGGAAGTTTTGCAACCTACCTTGTCACACAAAGAGGTCTTTAATTTAGGGTTTTCTGAACTTTAATACAAAACGGCTTGTACGATCTCTAATTTCTTTTTCGAAAACCATTGATGTCAAACTATCATCATGATTTTCTAAACTATTCAACTCCTCTTCAAGAATAAATCCGCTCGCCTCAACTTCCTTGATAACAAAGTTTTTCTCTATTCTGTGAATACTATGACAATCATTGATACCGTGACCAGATTTAGCATGATGATCTAAAATTCCATAAATACCACCAGTAATTAATGCATCAAAAATACTTCTATTCATTGCAGAACGATCAGCTTTAGTCCAAACAGAATCATGATAGGTCATAACATTGAATATCTTATCGAGTTTCTCAGGAAAGTTTGGTGACTCCATTTCGCCAACAACCGGGATCAAATTATCTTGAGGAAACTCACTAAGTCTCTTCTCAATAGGGTTGCCCTTCCATCGTTCTACGCTCATTGGTGAAGTATGAGCATAGACTAAACCACCTTGTCGGAGGGCATAAGCCATGATCGAAGAAAAATACCCACGCCCTGCATTGATTTCACCAATTTTATCTGTTGTTTGAATTTTAAAAAAATCCAGAACCTCGCTTGGCTTTCTGTTCTGATCTCGTTGTCGGTCAGAATCTGGACGATTTTCATGCTCAACTGCAGTTAAGATATAGTCAGCAGTCAATTCTTACTCCTTGTTTTTTAATAAAAGTCTTCCTGGAAGTTCACCTGTGAATTCTCCGTTATTTAAAACCCTAGTGCCATTGACCCAAACTGAATCAATGCCCTCTGATTGCAGAGTTGAATTTGAGAATGTGGAGTTATCCTTAGTGTTTCTTGCATCAAACATTACGATATCTGCAAACGCACCTTCTTTAATTACTCCTCTGTCTTTTAGACCTATATTTGTTGCTGATAAATTTGTCATCTTATATATAATCCGCTCAAGTGAGCCCAGACCATCCTCACCACGGTATTGAGAAATGACTTTAGGAAATGTTCCACAACCTCTGGGATGAGAACACTCCAGTCCACCGTCACTAGTAACATTGCTGTATGGCCAATTAAGCAATAGGCGAACATCACTATCTATCATTCCTTTAGCGACCACATATTCTACTGCTGAGGATGCTGAGCCTAGTCTATAGCTTTCATCACTTAAATGAGAAAGCATCTCAACCTCACTTTTACCAGCCTCATTGGCTATATCTGCGACTGTTTTTTGCACATAATCAGGATGTAAAGAATGGTAAACAAAGGTTATATCTTCAGCAGAAGATAAATTTTCTAATATAAATTCCGTCTCTTTTATATCATTGAAATTTCTTTCTGGGTATAGACTGGTAATACTGCTAGACCATGCTTCATAGGGATAGACATCAGTGGTTATATGAACCTCATCTGTCCGACCCCAGTTAAATTTTCCATTCAATTTAAAGTGATCAATATTGACTGGAATTTTTGCCTGTCGACCTATTTCAACTGTCTCATCTATAGCTTCCCAATATTCCCTATCCTCACTTCTGATATGACTTTTGTATTTACCATCATAATTCGCAGCAACTTTAGCCAATTCAATTACCTCAAGTGTTGAAGAAAAGATCCCAGGGTCATACTCCAAACCTGTGCTTAATCCGTATGCACCTGATCTCATGTCTAACTCAATTAAAGAAGCCATGGCCATTATCTCTTTTGCAGTTGCTTCTCTTTTAAAATCTTCTCTCATAACTTCTAAACGAATACTATTATGTGCTGAAAAACTAGCCACATTAATAGCAACTGGGATTGATTGAAAATACTCTAAATACTGATTGACTGAAAAATAGTCAGCAGCTTCTGGTCCGTTAGAAAAACCGTCCATTCCTCTAACAATTGTAGTAACACCTTGAGTAATAACTGCAGCTGCATTTGGCTCCATATCCAGTCCTATATCATGGTGACTATGCGTATCAATAAAACCAGGAGCTAAATCCAAGCCTTTTCCATCGATTACTTGGTTATCTGAACTCAGTTGTGGTTGGTTGCCTCGTTCGACATGAAGAATTCGATCTCCCCTAATCCTTACCTGTCCTTTAAAGGGCTTGGAGCCAGTTCCATCATAGATCATGACATTGGTAATTAATATTGTTGGGGGACCATCAATAAGAATTTCTTCTAAAGCAGAAATCCTGTAATTTACCCCAAGCATTACTAGAAAAACAAAAACTGTCTTCGACTTGAAATGAACCACAATATTCCTCCTATAGTTATTGAAATAATTTAATATAATGCCGCTAGGATAATAATAATTTTAAATCTCATGGATGACAAAGAAAAAATTCTTGGAAAAGGCTTTAAAGCATTGAGGCCGAAATCTGAATATTCAGATGATGTCATTGCACCTCCATATGACGTCCTTAATTCAGAGGAAGCAAGAGACTTAGCTAAAGGTAAACCCTATAGCTTTCTTCATATCTCAAAACCTGAAATTGATTTGCCAGAAAATATAAAGACAGATGATCCCCGAGTTTATGAGAAAGGGTTGGAGAATCTAAATCAGATGATTAATGAAAATATTTTGATCAGAGATAATAAAGAAACTCTATTTATTTATAAGATTACAACAAATGATCATAATCAAACTGGTATTGGATTTGTGGCTTCAATTGACTCATATGAAGGCAATTTAATAAAAAAACATGAGCATACAACACCTGTAAAAGAACTGGATAGAGTGCATAATATTAAAGCACTGAATGCCCAGACAGGACCGGTGTTGCTAACTTATATTGATAACACTCAATTAGATGAAATGATTAATCAATACACTATTGAAAATCAGCCAATCTATGACGTCAACACCAAAGAAAAAATAAATCATAAAATTTGGCAAATCACAGACATTAATGAAATTAATAAAGCTACTACTGTTCTGAATAAACTAGAATCACTGTATATTGCTGATGGACATCATCGCTCTGCGGCAGCCAGCAAGGTAAGAGAATCTAGAATGAATGCTAATCCTGAGCATGATGGTAATGAAGGTTATAATTACTTTTTAGCCGTTGCTTTTCCCAAAAGTAGAATGAAGATTCTGGACTATAATCGTCTAATTAAGCACACAAATGGCAAATCAACTGATGAACTAATAACAATGATTGAAGATAATTTCAAATGCACCCCTTCAGACAAACCTGTTAAGCCGAACAAGGGGAAATCATTTGGTATGTTCACTGATGGACAGTGGTTCAACCTACAGCTCATAAGCGATTACAACAAGAATAGTCCAGTGGATTCACTTGATATAAGCATTCTTCATAATTTTATTTTAGATCCAATTCTTGGTATAGAAGACGAAAGAGTTGATAAAAATATTGATTTTGTTGGAGGGGCAAGAGGTTTGGAAGAGCTTGTGAGAAGAGTCAACTCACACGAAATGGCTATTGCTTTTTCATTATTTCCAACTCCTATCGATGCTTTAATTACAGTTGCTGATGCCGGTCTTATAATGCCACCCAAATCAACTTGGTTTGAACCCAAGCTAATAGATTCACTTCATGTTTTGAGTAAAATTTGACACAATCAATGTTAATTAATTTTATTTAAAGGAAAAAAAATGGACGCAGAAGCAATTAAAGAAAAAGCCAACAGCGCGGATGAGAACATTACGTTTACAGACGGCGCTTGTGAAAATTTAACTCAGGTACCTGATTTCGCAATGGATATGGCTATCAGTCACATGGTTAATGCAGCGAAAGATCAGAGTGTTGATACAATTGATTCTGCTTTCTTGGACGCTAATAACCCTATGAAGTAAATAAAGTCTGGTGGTGATGGGTGGACTTGAACCACCGACCTTCGCGTTATGAGTGCGACGCTCTAACCGTCTGAGCTACATCACCAATATTCTTTGAAAGATGGATTTTCAATCTGAAAAACCGTTCTGTCAAGCAGAAGAGCTAATTTAGAATACTTAATTAATAAAAGAATTATGCAAAATAGAAAAAAATATTGTTTTATAACACTAATCTCCCTGGGGCTGATAATCCCTATCTCAGTTGAATCCAAAGTATTCCCAGGTGATGAATGGACAACAAAAACTCCTTCGGAACTTAATATTCATCAAGACAAGATTGATCACTTATTCGACCTTTCCTTTGATGATGATGCAACACAAGCAGTAGTATTAATAAAAGACGGTTATCTCATTGGTGAGCGTTATGCAGAGGGTTTTGATAAAAATTCATTTGGCACCTCTTGGTCAATGGCAAAAAGTTTCTATTCCAGTCTAATTGGAATTTCAATTGAGCGCGGCGAGATCAATAGCCTAGATGATAAAGTCAGTGATTATTTAGAATACTTTAATGATGACAGATCTGAGATCACCATCAGAGATCTTCTCAATATGGCATCCGGACTCCAATTCCCTGAACACGAACATGAACTGATGTTCTTTGAGCAAGATCATCTTGCTTATGCAAAAAATATTGGTGTCGAGAAAGAACCTAATACACTCTTTGAGTACAACAATGTCAATTCAATGTTGTTAGGTGACATTTTATTAAAAGCCACCGGTAAAAAAGCCGATAAACTCCTCAATGAACGAGTACTGCAACCCATTGGTGCTGACAATTTAACTCTTTGGAGGGACAGTGCAGACAATGTGCTCACCTATTGCTGTATCGATATGTCAGCAAGGGATTATTCCAGATTTGGACTGCTCTTCTCTAGAAATGGGCAATGGAACCAACATCAGATTATTGCATCAGATTATGTAGATGAAACGTTCACACCTTATTGGAATTTTACTCCCAAAAGATTTACTGATTTAGATCGCGGTTATAGTCTTCACTGGTGGTTTTCTAAAAACGATGAAGAAGGACAAATTTTTAATGCCAGCGGTAAATTTGGACAATATATCTTTGTTGATCGAGAAAATGACGTGATTTTTACAAGAATAACAAAATACTATCCGATGCCTGGTTCACAGCAAGATTGGGACATCTTGGGACGATTTGATGGTAACGATGTAGAAAGTTTCTTAATAATTTCACGTTTTCTGGAAAAAATAGGTTTGCTAGATGATGTCAAAACACCGAATACGACAGCTGATGGTGAATCTAAAGAGTTTTATGAAAACTACAATGAAATCATTGATGCGATGGCAGATCTAAGCAGAGATTAACTAAACATTGAATCTGAAGTAAATCACGTCTCCTTCCTTCACAATATAATCTTTACCTTCAAGTCTTAACTTACCCTTTGATTTTGAGCCGTTTTCTCCTTCATACTTGATGTAATCATCAAACGAGATAACTTCAGCTTTTATGAATCCTCTTTCAAAATCAGTATGAATGACCCCAGCAGCTTGAGGAGCATTTGAATGCCTTTTAATTGACCAAGATCTTACTTCCTTAGGCCCAGCTGTAAAGAAGGTTTGAAGATCCAATAAACGATAAGATGACCTAATTAATTTATTGATTGCTGGCTCATTGAGATTAAGTTCTTTTAGAAATTCGTCCTTGTCGTTTGTATCTAATTTTACTATTTCGGACTCTAAAGCAATGCAAAGTGAAATGATCTCAGTATCTTCAGTTTGACCTACATATTTCTCCAATTGTCCTAAATATGGACTAATATCTGAAATTGAAGCTTCGTCAATATTGGCTACAAATAACATTGGTTTTGCTGACAGTAAGCATAGTTCCTTCATCCATTGATTTTGATCGTCACTGATTTTAAAAGATCTGGCAGGCTGATTAGCATTCAAATGATCTAAAAGATCAGTTAAAAAAGCTTTTTTAGCCAATTGAATCTTATCTCCTGTCTTGGATTGCTTTTCAGCTCGAAGTAGATTTCGGTCAAGTGTTTGAATATCTGCTAATAATAATTCGGTATTAATGATTTCAAGATCATCCAAAGGATTAATCACATCCGACACATGAGTAATATTCTTGTCTTCAAAGCAACGAATAACATGGATGATAGCGTCTGTTTCTCTAATATTAGCTAAAAATTTATTCCCCAAGCCCTCTCCTT
>LWDU01042314.1_pt1 | contig 25350 bp, 19 predicted proteins | sample 727161 | NCBI WGS metagenome assembly LWDU01 (sample SAMN04566230, study PRJNA314399) | hydrothermal vent metagenome | isolation source: deep sea hydrothermal plume seawater | place: Mexico: Gulf of California, Guaymas Basin | collected 2004-07-11
AATTCTACTAGCAATTATTCAGGGTCTTACTGAGTTTTTGCCGATTTCAAGTTCTGCCCACTTAATTTTATTATCTGAGCTTGCAGGATGGGAAGATCAAGGATTGGTATTTGATGTTGCACTTCATTTTGGCACCCTTCTAGCTGTAATTTTCTATTTTAGAGATGACTTGCTGAATATGTTCTGTCCTTCTAATTTTAAAAGTATTGACTCTCTTATTCATTCCCAATTGGGCATCATTTCAGTAGCCACTATCCCAGTAGTATTGTTTGGGGGATTGTTCAACCAGTTGATAGAGGAGAATCTAAGATCTCCTATGGTTATTGCCATCGCAACGGCTTTCTTTGGTTTGTTATTATTCTTAGCCGACTCGAGGAAGAACAACAAAAAGAACGTTGCTGCAGTAAATATAAGCATCGGTTTTTTGATCGGTTTGTCCCAAGTATTTGCACTAATCCCCGGCACATCAAGATCCGGGGTCACAATTACAGCAGGGCTTTTGTTAGGCTTGTCAAGAGAGGAGGCTGCAAAATTTTCTTTTTTACTAGCGATTCCGGTGATTTTTGCTGCAAGTGCATTCGAGCTCTATCAATTAAGCCAAATTGAAGTTTTAGTTTTTGACTATTTGGATTTGTTCTTGGGAACCCTTGTGTCCTTTGTTGTGGCCTTTTTTACCATCAAATGGTTCTTAAAGATGGTGCAAAAGATTGGGATGTTGCCTTTTTTTATCTATAGGCTTATTTTGGGTGCTTTAATTATATTCATTAGCAGTTATTACTAATTGCCATTTAGGTTTATCAGCAGGAGTATTAGGTAAATTTATTGGATTAATTCTTCTTTGATTTTATTTAATCTCAGCTCTCTTAATTTTTCCCCAATTACACTTCCCTCGAGACCATCTTCTTGTAGGTTATTGATTTTTACCGATTGAGCTAGGACCAGAGATTTTCTAATCAGTGAAACAGTTTCTTCTACATCACTGTAATTTTTTTTCAAACTAATTACTTCTAACACTTCTTCCAGATTACTGGGCTTTCTTAGAGCATCCAGTTTTTCAATAATGCTTAGACATTTTTCTGCGTTGAAAGCATTTATCTTGCTAGCCTTTCCATTGAAAAACATTGGATAAATACTGTCAACCAGTAGAGCCAAATTCTTAAAATCATTGGGAAAATTCACCCTTTTTTGCATTGTAATTACAGCATTTTTTACAGTTTCACTCCCTTGTTCAAGCATGACTAAGAAGAGTGAGCTAAATTTAACCTTAGGAGTAACACCATTTTTAATCGCTGCTTGAATGATGTGATTCTCACTGAAATTAGAATTCATATGAGTGATTTCAGGAAAAACCTGATTGAGGGCTTTAAGGTTAATCAAAGTTTGGAAATATTGATCAAATCTCGGTTCGCATAATGCCTTGTAAGTCTCTTGCCAGATTCTTTCTGGCACCAAGGCTTCCAATTCACCTGATTCCACTATTTCTTCTAAAAGTCTGATAGTTTCTGGAGCGATTTCAATTGAAACTCTAAGCAGCCTAAGCGGATCCTCTGCAAAGGCAGCAGATACATGGCGCAGCACCCTGTTTGAGAGATCTTTTTGCCCATTAAATGGATCAATAATTTGACCCGTATTATCCTCTGCCATGGCATTGATTGTTAGATCTCTTCTATACAAATCTTCTTTAAGCGTTACATTTGGGCTTGAATCAATTTTAAAGCCATAGTAGCCCTTACCAGACTTCATTTCCTTTCTGGCCAATGCATATTCCTCGCCTGTTTTTGGGTGAATAAACACAGGGAAAGACTTCCCAACTTGTTTGTATCCAAGTTTAGTTAAATCCGAAGGTATGGCATTGATAACAACCCAGTCTTTTTCTTGTGTTGTCAGGCCAAGGAGCCGATCTCGAATAGCTCCACCCACTAAATAAACGTCCATGATAGCTACAAAATAAATATAAATTGACGGTGCAATTTATTTTCTCATTTGAATAATAAGTTGGCGTCCGTTTCTGTTGACTCTTAGAACCAGTATGTTTTTGTCTTTAATGCTGGCAGCAAAATCATCAAGGTTTGCAATGGAGTTTTTGCCGTCTGCCCAAATAATATCGCCTTTCTTTAATCTAGCGTTTGCAGCATTACTATTTGGTTGGACGGACAGGATAACTACTCCTTGTGGTTTAGTTTTACCTTCTGGGATAAAATCCGCTAACTCAGCTCCAGCGAGTAATGAATTCAATTCATCTGCTTTAACAGGTTCTTGGGCAACCAGTTCACCTAAGGTAGCTGATACAGTCATTTCTTTATTGTCTCTGAGAATGATTAATTCAACTGACTCCCCACTTCTTTTAAGCCCGATCGCATTTCTGAGATCATTGGAAGTCTCAGTTTTTTCTCCATTGATTTTGGTAATGACGTCCCCGACCAATAAACCGGCTTCTTCTGCGGCTGAATTAGGTGAAACTTCTTGAATTAAAGCACCTTTTTCAACTTCCAGGCCAAGCTGCTCAGCAATATCTTTGTTGATGTCACTGATGATGACTCCCAACAACCCTCGCTTGACTGAACCAAATTCAATAATTTGGTGCATGATGTTTTTTACGGTATTTACAGGTATCGCAAAGCCAATACCAATATTGCCCCCGCTTCTGGTGTATATTGCGCTATTGATCCCAATCAGTTGTCCTCGCAGGTCCACCAACGCTCCTCCCGAATTGCCTGGGTTAATAGCTGCATCGGTTTGTATAAAATCTCCATAGCCATCAGAACTCATTTGCGGTCTTCCCAATGCACTGATAATGCCTGAAGTAACAGTTTGACTCAGTCCAAACGGTGCACCTATTGCCAATGCAAAATCTCCAACGCGAAGGAGACTTGAGTCACCTAGAGGCATCTGTGAAATTGTTCTAGAAAGGTTTATTTTCAATACTGCTATATCCGTACCAGGGTCGGAGCCAATTAACTCAGCTAAGTATTCTCCACCGTCTTTTAGGAATACCTTAATTTCCTTAGCTTTTTCAATCACATGGTGATTGGTGATAATGTACCCTTGAATGCCATCAACGATAACTCCTGAGCCACCACCACCAAATTCTCTTTCTCTCGGGGGTTGAGGTTGTCCGAAAAAACGTTCAAAAAAAGGATCGTCAAAAAAAGGATTTTGCTGAACCTTACGTGTTCCCTTTATCGCAATAGTAACAACTGAAGGCGATGTGGAATCCACAAGCTCAGCAAGAGAAGACTGTTCAAGATTTCCTACATCATGGGCATTCAAACGATGTGTTATTAGACCTGGATTAATCAAGAACAGGAAAAATAATGTTAAAAGCTTCACCTTTAGTGGGATTTTTTTTGTGTATTGCATACAAATCTACCTAGGACTCTGAATAAAGAATAAAATTTCGCAAATGATAACTTAAAACGCCAACATACAGTATTCATTTTAAATGTATTCATAATATCTTCTTATTTTTTGGGAATAGATTTTAAAAAGATTGTTGATAATCTGTGAATAAATATTGAATTGTAGGTGGATATCATAAACACAACATGTAGTGTTTTATGTTTTTTGATGTAACTTGAAGATTTTCTCAGTAAATTATTAATATATTTGGCTAATGTTTCAATTAAGGCATTGATATATATAAATAAAAAGGTAAATCTAACCTGTGTAGAAAAATCTTGACATAACGCAAATTTTCGTAATAATTTAATATTGTCTGAACACAATATCTTGTGCTATTGATTTTGACTTTTTTGTGCTTTTAGACGCGTTTCTGTAGTATAAATTTAGAAAAATGGGGAATAAATAAAATTTTGAAATCAGCATCAAAAAAAGAAAACCAAGATATTTTGCATGTTGATTATCAATCTGCATCACTGGATATTTGGGATAAAAAATATCGTTTAAAAGATATCTCTGGAAAGTCCATTGATTTAAACATCGAAGATACATTGAAGCGAGTTGCCAAAGCCTTGGCCGGGGTTGAGCATCCAGATATTCAAGATAAGTGGGAAAAAGAATTTTTTCGGGCACTGAGTTCGGGCGCTATTCCTGCTGGAAGAATTTTGTCCAATGCAGGAGCAGGCGAGCATAAGCCTGCAACATCAACAATAAACTGCACCGTCTCTGGCTCGATACCAGATTCAATGACGGGGATTTTAGAAAAAGTAACCGAAGCAGGACTGACGCTAAAAGCAGGATGTGGTATTGGCTATGAATTTTCAACTTTGAGGCCCAAAGGTGCATATGTAACTGGCGCCGGTGCCTATACTTCTGGACCGCTTTCTTTTATGGATATTTATGATAAAACCTGTTTTACAGTCTCTTCTGCAGGCGGCAGAAGGGGTGCTCAAATGGGTACTTTTGATGTCGGGCATCCTGATGTTGAAGATTTTATCAAAGCAAAACGAGAGAATGGAAGGCTAAGGCAATTCAATCTATCTTTGCTAATAACCGAGGAGTTTATCAAAGCCGTTAAAGAGGATAACGACTGGCCTCTTGCATTTCCTCTAGATCCAAATCTACCCGAGGCAAAAGTGATAAATCAAGAGGACCCAAAGCAGATCATTTGGAGAGAATGGACAACAACTGAGGGTTACATAACCAATGACAATGGTCTGGTGGCTTGCAAGGTTTATAAAATCATACGAGCGAGAGAACTTTGGGATCTTATCATGGATTCGACTTACAACTATGCTGAGCCGGGATTCATCTTGATAGATAAAGTTAATGAAATGAACAACAACTGGTTTGATGAAAACATTCGTGCCACCAACCCATGTGGCGAGCAACCGCTGCCGGAATATGGCTCGTGTTTGCTGGGATCAGTTAATTTGACGCAGTTTGTCCAGAACCCTTTTACTGATGAAGTAATTTTTAATTGGAAAAGCTTTAGAAGAGTTGTCGGTGTATTTACAAGAATGTTGGACAATGTGGTTGAAATCAATGGATTGCCGATTGAGCGACAGAGAGAAGAAATTTGCAGAAAAAGAAGACATGGTATGGGATTTTTAGGCTTGGGCTCAGCGATGACCATGATGCGGATGAAGTATGGTTCCCAAGAATCACTCGAGTTTACAGACCAGGTAAGCAAGGAACTTGCGGTCACCGGTTGGAAAATAGCTTTGGAGTTGTCTAAAGAAAAAGGACCTGCACCTATCTTTTTCGAAGAGTTTACTGTTACAAAAGAGATGCTTAAACAAAGACCTGAAATGATCAATGACGGTTGGCAACTTGACGACAAGATACCCGGAAGAATTTTACATGCAAAATATAGCCGTTATATGCAAAAAATTGCAGAAGTAGAGCCCGAATTAGTAGACGAGCTATCAGAAATTGGCGCTAGATTTACTCACCATAGTTCAATTGCGCCGACAGGAACTATCTCATTGTCCATAGGCAATAACGTCAGTAACGGCATTGAACCAAGTTTTGCGCATCATTATTTTAGAAATGTCATCAGAGAGAAGAAGAAAACCAAAGAAAAAATTGATGTCTATTCATTCGAATTGTTGTCGTATATGAACATGGTTAATCCAAACGTTGATCTCGAGGCAGACAGTGAATCAGACAATAAATTACCCGAATACTTTGTGACAGCAGAAGATATTACCCCGAAAGAACATGTCGATGTCCAAAGCGCGTCACAAAAATGGATAGATTCTTCAATCTCGAAAACTGCTAATGTACCTACGGATTTTAAATTTGAGGACTTCAAAGATATTTATCTTTACGCTCATGCTCAGGGCTTGAAGGGTTGTACTACATTTCGTTTTAATCCAGAAGCTTTTCAGGGTGTGCTGGTCAAAGAAAAGGATCTTAAAAATACTCTTTATACATTTGTATTGGATGATGGCAAAGAAATTCAAGTAGCAGGCAATGAAGAGATAGAATACGACGGCGAAATCCACACTGCAGCAAACCTATTCGATGCCTTGAAAGAGGGCTACTATGGAAAATTTTAAAACACACTAAAATTTGATCATTTTATGAAGAGAATAAAGATAAAGAAAAAAATTGTTGATTACAGGGTCAGCACAGCTGAAACAGTGGAACCCAAAGCTGTGAAAAGCCCAGAGACGAAAGTGGTTCGAATGCACGAACGCCTGGAAAGACCAGGTATGCTCAGAGGTTCAACCTATAAGATCAAGACACCAATCTCTGATCACGCGATGTACATTACCATCAATGACATTGTCTTAAATCCTGGAACTGAATTCGAGAAATACAGGCCCTACGAAATTTTTATCAATTCGAAAAATTTAGACCATTATCAATGGATTGTTGCACTGACAAGAGTGATGTCTTCCGTCTTTAGAAAAGGCGGTGACGTTGCTTTTTTGGTAGAAGAATTAAAAGCAGTATTTGATCCAAAAGGAGGATATTGGCAGCCTGGAGGGATATTTATGCCTTCAATTATTGCGGAATTGGGTTACGTCGTCGAAAAGCACCTTCAATCCATAGGAATTATTCCCCTAGAAAAATTAGATGAGCACCAAAAAAAATTAGTCGAAGAAAAAAGACAGGAGTTTGAAAATAGAAATAGACAACAAGATGTGTTTGATCAGGGTTCCTTTCCAGTGGGCGCACAGTTATGCGGACACTGCAATACCGTCGCAATGGTTATGATGGATGGTTGTTTGACTTGTCTTGATTGCGGCTATTCAAAATGTGGTTAACTCAACTTTTAGTCGAATTTTGGTACTTTTTTTAACTCAATAAAAATATACTCTGTGATAAGATCAAGAATTATGAGATAGCTATTCTTGATAGTATGAAACTCCCAAATTTTTCCAGAATCAACTCAAACGTTATTGGCAAGCTGTCATCGATCAATTTAATTGAGAAAATTCAATCTTTGTATTTTAGTTACACATGAATACTAAAGCATTAATAAGGTTTGGTTACGTTGTTTTCACCTATTTAACAATTCCTCTAATTTGTTTGCACCTTCTTTATAAATCTTTGGGTGATAGCAACTATTTAAAAAGGATAAACGAACGGTTTGGTTTTAACGGGGATCCCCTGAATACAGAAATAATTTGGGTTCACGCCGTTTCTTATGGTGAGGTTAAGGCAGCTTCCTCACTTGTTTACCAGTTGATTAAACGGTATCCAAAAAAACAAATTCTTTTAACTACATTTACACCAACGGGTTCTGCATTAATCCAAGAATTATTCGGTGACACGGTACACCATGTCTACCTTCCTTATGATTTGAATGGAGCGGTTGCTAGATTTTTCAAATGGGCAAACCCTGAAATTTCAATCATCATAGAAACGGAACTTTGGCCAAATATCTTCCATTATTGTGGAAAATTAAATGTCCCATTGGTTTTAGCTAGTGCCTGTGTATCCGACAAATCAGTTAAATTATATAGACTGCTTCTTGGCCTGTTTCAAGAAGCAGTTTCACATGGAATTGTTGTTGGTGCTCAAACTGAGGAGGAAGCGAAAAAATTCATATCAATGGGGGCCAGTGAGGGCAGAACATTTGTAACCGGAAATATTAAATTTGATTACTCAACGCCTGATGGTCTTGTCGAGGAGGCAAAAAAATTCAAAAAAGAATTTGCTTTAAATAGGTCAATCTGGGTTGCCGGCAGTACTCATAATGGAGAAGAAAAAATTATCCTGGATGCACACAAGAGAATTATGGAAAGCTATCCCGATATTCTATTGATAATTGCTCCCAGGCGCCCAGAGAGATTTCAATCAATTCGCAATCTTATTGATAAGAGAGGATTTTCATGTGTCTCAAGAAGTAAGGACAGACAAATTTCTGCGACTACGCAAGTCATGTTGGCGGATACACTGGGCGAACTTCCCATGTATTACTCAGCATCCAGGGTTTCATTTGTCGGTGGCAGTTTATTTAAAACAGGCGGGCACAACTTATTAGAACCTGCTTCTTTAAACACTCCCATCATCACCGGACCGATATTATTTGGAGTTGAAGAGATTGCAAATTTGCTGCGAGCGAATGATGCTTTAGAGATCATTCATAACGCTGAAGAATTGAGCAAAATTGTATGCCAGTTGCTTGCCGATTCTGATCGACACGAAAAGATGATTAAAGCAGCCAGAAGTGTGGTCGATAAAAACAAAGGATCGCTGCAAAAGCTATTAAGCCTCATTGTTCCATTGTTGAAATCTTAGCTATTGGAGCCAATTATTGATCTGTGTTAAATCTTCTCTGGAGAGCGTTCCAGCCGCTTGTTTCAGACGAATAATATTTTTCAAATAATCGTATTTGCTAATTGCTAAATTTGTTTGTGCCGAATAAAGTCTCCTTCTCGCATCTAATACATCAACGGTCGTTCTAGTGCCTACTTCGTAGCCAGCTTCAGTTGCCTGAAGCGCAGTGGTAGAAGATTTTACAGACTGTTCTAAAGCTTTAACTGTGGCAATTCCAGAAATTATCCCTAGGTAAGCGTCTCTAGCTTTTCTGGTTGTTTCTCTTGCAATTCTTTCTAATTTTTCTTTTGCTGCTCTATGTTGGGCAACTGCTTGCCGGACTCTGGATGAGGTTTGGCCACCACTGTATATAGGGATATTTAATTGCAGCCCAATACCTTCACTAATATTTTCAGTATCTGCAGGTGAAAAAGGACTTCCACTGTCCGAACGCAAGCTATTATTATCCATATCTCTTTTTGATGCTTGAAGTCCAAGCGTTGGGTAATGTCCAGATTTTTGGATGTTTACTTCGTTTCTTCCAATCTCTGTTCCAACTTGAGCCGAAAGTAGATTTAAATTTTGTTGCAGTGCAGTATTGACCCACTCATTTTCACTTTGTGGATTGGGCATTATAAGTGGCATATTTGTGTTAGGCTTTTGCAGTTCTTCTGGATAGCTGTCGGTTATTTCTCTGAGTAATTCCTTAGTGGTCGCAAGACTTCTTTTTGCTGAAATTTCACTTGCTATTGATTGATCAAATGCTGCTTGAGCTTCTTGGACATCTGTAATGGCTATAAGGCCGACTTCGTATCTTTTTCTAGCTTGATCAAGTTGCTTTTCAATAGCAGTTCTGGCAGCTTGTTCGGATTCTAGTGTGTCTTGAGCAGCCAACACGTCAAAATAAGCATTGCAGACTCTCACCATCAAATCTTGTTCTGCTGATAAGTAATCAACTTCTGCTTGGGCAACGATTTTATTTGCTTTTTTAAGTGTCATCCAGGCGCCCGCATCGATAATGGATTGCTGCAAAGTAACCTCCCATTGAAAACTATCTGTTTTCTGAACGAATTGAGCATTGTCTGTTGTAACTGCAAGTAAATCACCAGTTATAGGATCAAAAATTCTTCTCTGAAAAGTGCTATTACCATCTGTATCTGTATCAGAAAAAACACCACTGGCAGTTAGCTTTGGCAACAGCCAACTTAAGGCTTGAGGTTTGGATTCAATAATTGCCTGCTTGTTTGCATAGGCTTCTTTCAATCGGGGATCATTAATCAAAGCATCTTCATAAATATCAATGAGGGAAGCTCCATTTGTTACCAAGGGCATTATGAGGACAGCTAATGCAGTTGTTAATTTTATGAATTTATTTCCCATAACTTCTTATAATATTCTTCCATTTAAAGCAATATTCGAAAACCGGTAATGATCAGATTGTTTTAGACGCTATAGATTATATATTACACACATCTCTTACAAGCTGATTGATGTAACGAATTGTAACTCCGTGCTATCAGTTACTAGAGGCTCGCAACCATCAATAATGCAACTATATTGATGATTTTTATCAAAGGATTTATTGCTGGACCGGCAGTATCTTTGTATGGATCCCCAACAGTATCTCCAGTAATTGCAGCATTGTGTGCCTCAGAACCTTTGCCACCGCAGTTCCCAAGCTCCACCACCTGTGGTCATTGAAATAGCTACAAAAAGACCCGTAACGATTGTTCCAATCAATAATCCTCCAAGTGCTCTTATTCCTCCATCTTCAGGCATCATAGCATTCATTATTAATGCAAGAGCTATAGGAACAACAACCGGTAATAATGAGGGAAGAATCATTTCTTTAATAGCAGATTTTGTTAAAAGATCCACTGCTTTCGAGTAATCGGGTTTACTGCTACCGTCCATGATTCCAGGAATCTCTTTGAATTGACGCCTAACTTCAGTTACTACTGAACCTGCAGCTCTGCCAACAGCTTCCATTGCCATAGATGCAAATAAGTAAGGCACCATTCCTCCAATGAATAGACCGATAATTACTGCGGGATCATCTAAACTGAAGCTAACAAGTTTTCCTTCTGCTTCCAGATTATGTGTAAAGTCAGCAAAAAGAACAAGTGCAGCTAGTCCGGCAGAACCAATAGCATAACCCTTTGTCACTGCTTTGGTTGTGTTGCCTACAGCATCTAGAGGGTCTGTGATTGCTCTAATTTCGGGAGGTAGCTTAGCCATTTCAGCAATTCCTCCAGCATTATCTGTAATAGGACCAAATGCATCCAAAGCCACAATCATACCAGTCAAAGAAAGCATGCTAGTTGCCGCTATAGCAATCCCGTACAATCCAGCAAACATGTAAGCACCCCATATACTCAAACACACAGCAATTACTGGTAATGCCGTAGCTTTCATTGAAACACCTAAGCCGGCAATAATATTAGTTGCATGTCCTGTAGTTGATGCCTCTGCAATTTTCTTTACAGGGCTGTACTCTGTGGAAGTATAGTATTCAGTTACTACTACCATAAAGGCAGTTAAAGCTAGTCCTATTAGTGACGCATACCATAATTCTACTGACATATTCATATACAATACTGTTACGGGATAAAACGCTGCAGCTGCAATTATTCCTGAGACAATTACTCCTTTATAAAGAGCGCCCATCACGCTGCCACCTTCTTTTGCTTTAACAAAAAGCATTCCTATGACAGAAGCTATAATGGATACTGCTCCAAGAACTAATGGATACAGGATGGCATTATTAGCATTTTCAGTTCCTGAAAAAATCAAACTACCCAATAGCATGGTTGCAATAATGGTAACGGCATAAGTTTCAAAAAGATCAGCTGCCATACCGGCGCAATCACCTACATTGTCGCCAACATTATCTGCAATGACTGCTGCATTTCTTGGATCATCTTCTGGAATTCCAGCTTCGATCTTTCCGACCAAATCTGCACCCACATCCGCACCTTTTGTAAAAATACCACCGCCTAAACGAGCAAAAATTGAAATCAATGACCCACCAAAAGCAAGTCCGATAAGTGCGTGTAAAGTTTCATCTGTTGTGATGTTCAAGGACCTTAGGAAAAGGTAGTAACCACTGATTCCCAATAGACCCAGACCAACAACCAATAAACCCGTTACAGCACCACCTCTGAATGCAATTGCTAATGCAGCATTCATCCCTGAATAAGCCGCTTGTGCTGTTCTTACATTTGCTCTTACAGAGATGTTCATTCCAATATAGCCAGTCAATCCTGAAAGAATTGCACCTACCAGGAAGCCGCCAGCTGTTCTCCAATGATCACTCAGAGCAAAACCCAACACTAAGAAAATCAGTGCACCAACAATACTGATCGCTAGGTACTGCCTATTGAGAAAGGCATTTGCACCTTCCTGAATAGCGCCTGCTATCTCTTGCATTTTTTCACTACCAGCAGGTTTTTTAAGAATTGCCAATGCAAAAATAATTCCACAACTTATAGCCACTACTGATGCAGTTAGTGCCATCCACAATGCTTGGTTTTCATTCATTTTTTAGTCCTTTTTAAAATTCCCTGTCGGCTGTTTTTTTGAGTTTTTTTATGAATTTTGAGTATTTATTTTTCAAAAAATTTGGCGAATCATACCACAAATTTTGTTTTTAACCTTTTAGGAACGAGATTATTTTTTAATGTCGTATAACGAGGCAATCCATTTTCATAATTTGGATAAGCTTCTCCCTCGATTAAGGGCGCTAAATATTTTCTACACGAGTTGGTAATGCCGTAACCACTTTTTTTGATAAACGATTTAGGCATCTTTTTTTCATTGTTAGCAACCTTTGACAAATCTACCGAGCCAATGCTCCACTTGTAAGGGCTATCTGAAAGTCTCTGGATTGTGATCATGAGGGATTTTTTTCCGTCAATTGCCATTTCCACTGCTGCTTCTCCTACAGCGTATGCCTGATCAAGATCTGTCTGTGAAGCCAAATGCCGGGCGGATCTTTGAAGGTAATCCGCAATTGCATAGTGGAATTTATATCCCAGTTCCTTTTTTATCGTTTGTGCCAATACCGGGGCAACGCCCCCCAATTGTTTATGTCCGAATGAGTCTTTGGTTCCCGCATCTGCTAGAAATTTACCATTTTTATATCTTGCACCTTCGCTGGCAACAATGACACAAAAGCCGTTGCGTTGAACGTTTTTCTTAACGTGAGACAAAAAATCTTTTTGATCAAATGGGACTTCAGGGAATAAGATCATATGTGGTGGGTCATTTTGTTTTTTGGCAATAAGCCCAGACGCTGCGGCGATCCATCCTGCGTGTCTACCCATGACTTCAAGAATAAATACTTTTGTAGACGTTTCTGCCATTGACAGAACATCCAAACTTGCTTCGTGAGTTGAAACAGCAATGTATTTTGCTACAGAACCAAAGCCAGGGCAGGAATCAGTCACGGCTATATCGTTGTCGACCGTTTTTGGAATACCAATTGAGATTATTGGGAAATTCATTTTTTCTCCCATTTGAGAGACTTTCAATGCCGTATCCATAGAATCACCGCCCCCGTTATAAAAAAAATAACCAATATTATGGGCTTTAAAGACTTTAATCAGCCTCTGGTATTCTCTTTGGTTTTCCTCAAATCCTTTGAGTTTGTACCGAGCGGATCCAAATGCTCCTCCAGGTGTGTACAGCAGCGCAGCTATTTCTTTGTCACTTTCAAGACTCGTGTCAATCAGATTTTCGCTCAATGCACCAAGAATTCCATTTTTCCCAGCATAAACTTTTGCTATTTTTGTTTTGTGTTTTTTAGCAGTTTCTATGACACCACAAGCACTTGCATTGATGACTGCAGTTACCCCTCCGGATTGAGCATAGAACGCATTTTTGGTGAGCATTTTCTTTTTCATATCTTTGACGTTTACATATGATAGCGATAGATTAATTCTATTAATACAATATTGCCAACAAGAATTGGTACTGTGATCTTATGAGAATCATTTTATTAGGAGCACCTGGATCGGGCAAAGGCACTCAAGCAGAAAAATTAATGGATGATTTTGGTTTGCCTCAAATTTCAACTGGGAATTTGTTGAGGCAGGCAATTGCTGACGATACTGAAATAGGTAAACAAGCAAAAGAGATCATGGCTGCTGGCAATTTGGTTTCCGATGAAATTGTTCTTGATTTGATAAGAATTTCACTTGATAGTCCTTCCAGTCAGTCGGGCTTTGTCCTAGATGGTTATCCAAGAAATATTGCCCAAGCAGAATCATTAGACGTACTTCTGACTTCAATAAACCAACCATTGGATCATGCGGTCTTGATTGATGTTGATTCTGATACCTTGACCAAAAGGCTGTCTGGCAGACGCATGTGTTCTCTAACAGGAAAAATTCTTAATATTTATTTTTCCGATCAATCTGAGATAGACGAATGCCTGAGTTCAGGCGGTGAATTAATCCAAAGAAGCGACGACAATATTGAATCAATTACCAATCGTATCAATGTTTATAGGGAGCAAACCGAACCCTTGTTGGAGTATTATAAATCTATTGGACTCTTAATTATTGCTGATGGCAATGGCGAAATTGATGAGGTATACAAACGCGTACTGAAGTTAACAAACATGATGGATTAAAGATTTTTCAGGAGTGAGTTTAATTCTGCTCCTATTGCTTTATTTCGCCAGCCCGTTAATAGTTTTGAGTCGCTGTTTTTTTGACTAAGAGCCAACAGGTCTTTTTTACCAGCAAGTACTTCTGGAAAAATATTTAATTCCTTGGCTTTTACACTGATTATTTTACTGAGTTTTTCCAGCAAATATGGATCAGAATGAATTTTATAATTCTTATTAAATTTTGGCTTCAATTTTCCTACCCCTTCTATATTTTCTTTGTGTTGCTGAACCAATTTAGATATTTGTTTTAGTTGTGATTTTTTCAAATATCTATTTTTAATCCCAATACTTTCGAGGCGAGTTAAAGAAACTAGCTCTTTTTTCGCCGTTTCTATCAAAGACTTGTCGCTCAGCAGCCATTGTCTAGGTAGATCCATTTGTATTGCGGTTTTTTCTCTCCAAGTTGCAAGTTTTACTGCTAAGTATTGATTTTTATTTTTAAGATTTTTAATTCCTGGAATTCTTTTCCACGCACTGTCAGGATTAAAAAGCTCTTTTTCGTTTGTTAAAATTCTTGATGAATCCTCCATGGCCCAACGATACCGTTCCTTTTCTTTCAATTTTTTTTCTAAAGAATTATGTAAATTTAGAAGATGATTTACGTCTTCGAGGGCGTATTCAATTTGTTTTAAATCAAGAGGTCGTTTACTCCAGTCACTTCTGGTTTCTGTTTTACTTATTACAATATTAAGTTCATCTTTTAAAAGCTGTTTAATGCCCACCTGAGGCGGATAACCCAGTAAAGCTGCACCAATTTGAGTGTCAAATATATTTTCTGGTATTTGGTTCTTGATAAGAAAAAGGATTTCTAAATCTTGTCTGGCCGAGTGAACAATTTTAAGTCTTTTGGGATTAAAAATTAGTTGCCAAACTTTTTTTAAGTTATTTTCTTGTAAGCAGTCAATGCATCCTGTTCCTAAGTTAGATGAAATCTGTACTAAGCAGAGTTTGGGGTAATAAGTCCTTATGCGGACAAATTCAGTATCCAACCCAATGGTATTTGTCGATGAAATCATAGAAACGAAATTATTGATTAAATCTTCAGTTTCTAAAACATTTGGTAATTTTTGAGTATTATGCATAATCTTTTCTATTAAGAGAATTATAATAAAATCGGTTAGCTATGATTAACTTATTGAGTGTTTTTTGGAGAATAATGCTTAGGAAATCCAGTCCTGAGGAGCTTCCTGGTTCAAATTTTTTACTGCTCAGTACGTTTGTTTTTTTTCTTCTTTCTCAAATCCCAGTTGGCATTAGGCTGTATGAGTCTTTAGGTGAAGTTTTCCAATTGTTATTTCTCGATGCTATCTTGCTGTCAGTTTGGCTGAGAATTATTGTGCAATTATCAGGCAAACTGGATCGATTTAAACAAAGTTTAATTGCGCTATTTGGAACAGGTGGCTTATTCAATTTAATGGTTGGGCCTTTCCTTTTTGTTTATGCGCCATACTTAAAAGAATTGAGCTCTTTAGATGAAATACAAATTCCAGCATGGATTACTTTGATTATATTCATCGTAACCATCTGGTCGGTATTGGTTATGGCGCACATATTCTCCAGGGCAATAGCAAAAACACCAAGTGTTGGGTTAGGGCTGGCCTTAGTCTACATGCTTATTAGTTTTTTAATATCGTCCTCAATTTCAGCACCTTGAATTCCAGAACCTGATGCACATCCATATTTTGGGAATCAGCGGCACATTCATGGGCAGTTTAGCTGTCTTAGCAAAAGACTCAGGGGCTACGGTTACTGGTTCTGATCTTAAGTCTTACCCTCCCATTAGCGATCAACTGGAAGACTTAAATATTAAGGTCATACCAAATTATGATATTGATCAGCTGCAACTTAAACCTGATCTCTTTGTCATAGGCAATGTGATGTCGAGGGGAATGCCTATTATTGAACAAATATTGACACAAAACTTACCCTATACTTCAGGTCCAAGGTGGTTGAAAGATAACATTTTAGACCAGAAACAAGTCATTGCAGTAAGCGGCACCCATGGTAAGACCACTATTGCAAGTCTAATCGCTTTTATTCTCAAGGATCTAGGGGCGGACCCAGGTTATTTGATTGGTGGAATACCGATTGGCTTTGACCGGTCATCGAACATTGGTACAGGTCCTATTTTCATTGTCGAAGCTGATGAATACGACACAGCATTCTTTGATAAACGATCCAAGTTTATTCATTACAAGTCGGATGTTTTATTAATTAATAATATTGAATTTGATCACGTAGACATATTCAACGATGTTGACCAAATTATTTGGCAATTTCATCAACTGCTTAGGACTCTTTCTCCACGAACAAGAATTATTGCTAACGGGGATGACTTAAATATTCAAAAACTCTTTGCATTAGGCGTATGGTCAGAGATTGATTATTTTGGTTCTAGCTTCAGTGATTCACAAAAGTGGACTTGTGCTCTTGATGATCATGGCCAATATAATTTATCCCTAAAGGGCAAGAAGTTAGAACCAATACACTCCAAACTTTTTGGCCAACACAATATGCTGAATGTAACCGCCGCTATCGCATCTCTTTCAAATTTGGGGTTGAACCCCAGAGAACTAATGGCAAGTGCACAAAATTTCATCGGTGTGAAAAGAAGGTTGGAATATCTAGGGAAATTTTCCAACATCCATTTGTTTGATGATTTTGCTCATCACCCAACAGCGATCAAAGCATCAATGGCAGCTATGAAAGCTAAATTCCACTCATCCCGGCTTTATGCAGTTGTTGAATTGGCTTCCAATACCATGAGGAAAGGAAGTTTGAAATCTGATTTAAAAGAATCTTTTCATGATGCAGATTTCGTCTGGATATTAGATTTTGGGGATGCCGAATGGGATATACAGAAAGAGTTCTTGGGCATTAAAAATGTTGGCATCGCAAAAAATATGGAGGATCTATCTGACCAGCTATGGAGCAAGTTAAAAGTTGATGATTCCCTCGTAATTATGACCAATAAGGATTCAGTTGGGATAAGAAACATTTTAATCAAAGGCCCACCAATCTAAGATAAAGTTTGATGTCAGATCAAAGGATACCAATCTTCCCCCTTAGAACCATTCTTTTTCCTGGTTCAAAGCTTCCTCTTAGAATCTTTGAACCGAGATATCTAGACATGGTTAGTGCTTGCATGCGTTCCAAGAGAGAATTTGGAATAGTATTGAGTAGAAAAGTCCCACAACCAGGCATGCTTGAAACCTATGCTACGGGAACCTTGGCGACGATTATCGATTGGAATCAGGGGAATGATGGATTACTGGGCATTACCGTTCTTGGTACAAATAAATTTGAATTACTGTCTATGATAAAACAGGAAGATGGGCTAAATATTGGGGAGATAAAGATAATAGAAAGGGAAGAAGATTTTAAAGCACCACCAAATTTTGACAACATGATCAGCTTACTGGAGGCTATATTGGATGACATCGATCTACACGATGACAGAGAAAAGTTTTTTGAAAGCGCATCTTGGGTAAGTTTTCGCTATGCCGAAATTTTACCGCTGAAAATTGAGGATAAACAGAAATGTCTGGAAATTAATGATCCAATTTTGAGACTGAATTTCTTAGAACCTCTTATAAAACTGATAAGAGAAAAGTCCCAACAATGATTACAATTCAATCTATGCGAACCACTTTGGTTTCCAATTTTCCTGACTTGAATAATTTGATTTGCCTATAGCCTGGTTTGTTTGTATCTGGCTTCTCTGCATTTCCGCAAAATTGATAGCATGTGGAGGGGGTTGATAGCATCTTAATTGATCCCAATGCACTCTCGGACTCATGGTGAACGTGACCCCAGACAACAGCCTTTACATTGGATTGATTGGCAATTGAAGCAATAAATTGATCTGAATTTTCTAGCCCCACTTGATCGATCCAGAAACCCATTTTGATGGGTTGATGATGAAGGCATATAACTAGACTTTTATCTTTATTGTTTGCAATCAATTTTCTGAGTGAATGCATTTGTTGTTTTGTTATGCAGCCAGATTCTTTGTTCATTGAAGTGCTATCTATAGTTATTATCAACCAAGATTCTGACAGGGTTATTTTTTCAACTGATGAAGATTTTGTTCCAAAAACAGCGTGAAAATTCTTGTGGTTATCGTGATTACCTAGAATGGTAAAAACCGGTTTTTCAAAACGTTCTATTCCTTTCTGATAAGCCACATAACTTTTCTTGGTGCCATCTGCTGATATATCGCCCGAGACTAATATGAAATCTGGATTTTCATTGGTTTTAATACAATCTACTGTCCTTTGAAAGGATGACAGAGTATTCCACGATCTAACTTCAGTTTTTTTATTTTCGGTTAAATGTAGATCAGTGATTTGTATTAAAGAAATCAAATAGATTTGGAAGTAATGTATGTCTGATCAATATCGGTAGTAATCCGCTTTATAAGGTCCTTGCTCTGATACCCTGATGTACTCAGCCTGTTTCTTAGTAAGCTGTGTTAATTTTGCTCCAACTTTGTCCAAATGGAGACGGGCAACTTTTTCATCAAGTAATTTTGGAAGAACATAAACTTTCTTTTCATATTTGTCCGGATTCTGCCACAGTTCAATCTGTGCAAGTGTTTGATTTGTAAATGAATTTGACATCACAAAACTTGGGTGTCCTGTAGCACAGCCTAAATTAACCAATCTTCCTTCTGCCAGTAGAATAATTTTTTTACCATCTGGAAAAACTATATGGTCAACTTGTGGTTTAATATTGATCCATTCAAACTTTTTTAAAGATTCAACATCAATTTCATTATCAAAATGGCCAATATTACAAATAATGGATTGGTCTTTCATTTGTTCCATATGCGACAGGTTAAGGACATGATAATTTCCAGTTGCTGTAACAAAAATATCAGCCTCTGAGCAAGCATCCTCCATGGTTACAACACGATAACCTTCCATGGCTGCTTGCAGAGCACAAATTGGATCAATTTCCGTTACCCAAACCGTTGCACCGAGTGAGCTGAGGCTTTGAGCACAGCCCTTACCAACATCTCCATACCCGCAAACAACAGCAATCTTGCCAGCAATCATTACGTCTGTTGCCCGCTTGATTCCATCAACCAGGGATTCTCTACAACCGTACAGATTATCAAACTTAGATTTCGTTACAGAATCATTCACATTAATTGCAGGACATAAAAGCGTTGCATTTTCTTCCATTTCATAGAGTCTTTGTACGCCCGTTGTCGTTTCTTCAGAGATCCCTTTGACATTTTTTAAAAGCTCGGGGTATTTTTCATGCATTACCAAAGTAAGGTCGCCGCCATCGTCAAGGATCATATTAGGAACCCAACCATCGGGTCCTTGAATGGTTTGTTCAACACACCACCAATATTCTTCATCAGTTTCACCTTTCCAAGCAAAAACGGGCACGCCTTTCTTGGCCACAGCAGCAGCAGCATGATCTTGTGTAGAAAAAATGTTACAGGAAGACCATCTTACTTCTGCACCCAATGCAATCAATGTTTCAATTAGAACTGCTGTTTGAATAGTCATATGCAGGCACCCAGCAATTTGGGCTCCTTTGAGTGGTTTTTTTGACCCAAATTCTTTTCGTATTGCCATCAGGCCGGGCATTTCAGTTTCTGCTATTCCTATCTCTTTTTCGCCCCATTCGGCCAAAGCAATATCTGAAATTTTGAAATCCTGATTCCTATTTTTTGCTAACTCAATCACCATATTATTTTTCTCTATCAAAGATCATTACCCATTTTACTAGATTCTTTGCCTAATTATAAACCTGCTTGTTCTTTTAAAAGCTCAGCTTTGTCGGTTAATTCCCAAGAAAACCCTTCATTTTCCCTCCCAAAATGGCCATAAGCAGCTGTGTTCTTGTAAATTGGTTTTAACAGATCCAACATTTTAATAATCCCAAAAGGAGTTAAATCAAAATTCTCTTGAACCAATTCAGTAATTTTCTCATTGTTTATTTTTTCTGTATCAAATGTTTTGACTCTAATCGAAGTTGGCTCTGCAACGCCGATGGCATAAGAAACTTGGACTTCACAACGATCAGCAAGACCAGCAGCGACAATGTTTTTGGCTACGTATCTTGCAGCATAAGCCGCAGAACGATCCACTTTTGAGGGGTCTTTTCCGGAAAAAGCACCACCGCCATGTCTTGCCATCCCGCCATAGGTATCTACAATGATCTTTCTTCCAGTAAGGCCACAGTCTCCAACTGGACCGCCTATTACAAAACTCCCTGTGGGGTTTATCAAGAATTTTGTATTTGATGAGATAAGGGCAGGAGGGAGTGTAGGAGCTATAATTTTTTCCATTACTCCTTGTTGAATATCCGGTGCGCTTATGTTTTCATCATGTTGTGTAGATAAAACGACTGTGTCTATGTACTCAGGCTTTCCATCTTTATACCTGATCGTCACTTGGCTTTTAGCATCAGGCCTTAACCAATCTAATTCATGATTTTTTCTTACACTCGATTGTTTCTTGACCAATCGATGAGCAAAAACTATTGTTGCAGGCATTAATTCTTTGGTCTCACGTGTAGCATAACCAAACATTAATCCTTGGTCGCCAGCTCCTTGGTTTTCTTCAGCATCACGATCAACACCCATTGCAATTTCAGGAGACTGCTTGCTAATCGCTGACAATACCTCGCATGATTTATGGTCAAAGCCCAATTCTTCTCTGTTGTAGCCGATGTTCTCAATGGTATTTCTAGTTACTTCCTCGTAATCAATTTCAGCTGTGGTTGTAATTTCGCCAGCGATAACAACGAGTCCAGTTTTAACCAAAGTTTCGACTGCAACCCTGCAGGTTTTGTCCTCACTTATAATCGCATCCAGAATGGCATCTGAAATTTGATCAGCCATTTTGTCAGGATGTCCTTCACTGACCGATTCCGAGGTCATGAGGTACAAAGATTTACCCACTTAATCTCCTTTTATTGTTGCAGCATGTTTAGAAGAAAATGAATTATATCAGCACATTTTGCTAAGTTAAAAGTTTATCTGAAAATCTCTTGCGAGTGATCCTCTAGTGTTAGAAAATGGTTTTGTTTACATACAATCACACTTAATTAGATATTTGCAAAAAAAAAGATTAAGGTTCAATCATCAATAAGCTTACATTAGCCAACGCAATACGAATGCTTTCTTGTGATGCCGTTCAGAAAGCAAATTCTGGGCATCCTGGGATGCCCATGGGCATGGCTGATATTGCAGAGGTTCTCTGGAACGATTTTCTAAAGCACAACCCAGCAAATCCACACTGGTCAAATAGAGATCGATTTATTTTGTCCAATGGCCACGGCTCAATGTTGCTTTATTCCTTGTTATACCTTTCAGGCTATGGCCTTTCAATTGAAGAAATACAAAAGTTTAGACAGTTGAATTCCAAAACACCTGGACACCCAGAATATGATCTGGACCTTGGTGTAGAAACAACAACTGGGCCGCTTGGACAAGGACTTGGAAATGCTGTTGGTATGGCATTGGCTGAAAAAATATTATCGGAACAATTTAATGAAGATGATTTTCCAATTGTGGACCATTTTACGTACGTTTTTTCTGGGGATGGTTGCATGATGGAGGGAATTTCCCATGAAGTATGTTCACTTGCCGGAACACTTCAGCTAGGCAAACTGATTTGTTTCTACGATGACAATGGGATCTCAATTGATGGTGAAGTCCAAGGGTGGTTCACCGAAAATGTATGCCAACGATTTAAAGCTTATGGCTGGCACGTAATTAAAAACATAGATGGCCACAATCCTGAGCAAGTAAAACAGGCCATAAGGGAAGCACAAGATATTGAAACACAGCCATCATTATTGGCCTGTAAAACTATTATCGGGTTTGGGGCACCTAATAAAGCAGGGACGGCAGACACACACGGCGCTCCTTTGGGGGAGGAAGAAATACTGGCTGTTAGGGAAAAACTGCAATGGGATTACCCACCATTTGAGATTCCAGATGAGATTAAGAATGAATGGAATGCCACAAAAAAAGGGCAAGCAGTGGAACGGCATTGGATGGATTTGTTCAACAATTTTAAGAAAAATTTCCCTGCGAAAGGCAAAGAATTGCAAAAGAGATTGGATGGAAAATTTCTAGATAGTTGCTTTCAAGGACTCGAAGTTTTAATTGATGATTTACAAAAAAATCCTGACTCTGTTGCAACAAGAAAATCTTCTTTGATTGTTTTGAATGCCTTAGAAAAAGGCTTACCAGAGTTAATCGGTGGGTCAGCAGATCTGACAGGTTCCAATTGCACCTATCACCGAGCATCAAAAGCTGTGACTGCCGATGATGTAAATGGAAACTATATTTTTTATGGTGTTAGGGAATTTGGCATGGGCGCTATCATGAATGGCATTGCTCTTCATGGAGGTTTTATTCCCTATGGAGGCACGTTTTTAACATTTTCAGATTACAGTAGAAATTCCTTACGAATGTCAGCACTGATGGAATTGGGGGTTATTCACGTCTTTACCCATGATTCTATTGGGTTGGGTGAAGATGGGCCGACACATCAACCTGTAGAACACTTACCCAGTTTGAGGCTAATTCCAGGGATGAATGTTTGGCGACCTTGCGACACTTTAGAGACTTCATTTGCATGGCGTTCAGCGGTTGAGAATAGAAAAAACCCCACAGCATTGGTCTTAACAAGACAAACACTTTCTCAATGGGAGAGGTCTGAAGAACAAATCAAAAAGATTTCCCGAGGAGGGTATGTGCTGAAAGACGGTGCCAATGAACAACTCGATGCTATTATCATTGCAACGGGATCGGAGGTTCATCTGGCTATGAATGCCGCGATCAAAGCTTCTGAGAGCGGTCACAGTGTTAGAGTTGTTTCAATACCTTGCTTGGAGATTTTTCAACAACAGCCCCAAAAGTATCTGGATGGAGTTTTGCCACCAGATTTTCAAAAAGTAATGGTGATTGAGGCTGCAATCACAAGCAGCTGGTTTAGGTATGTTGGACCAAGAGGTTGTATGATTGGAATGGAGTCTTATGGTAAATCTGCACCGGGGTCTGATTTATTTAAACATTTCGGATTTTCAAATGAAAATGTCTATAAACACTTAATTACAATGATTGAAAATTAAATTAGGAGACTGGAATGGCGGTAAAAATTGCAATAAACGGTTACGGCAGAATAGGGAGAAACATCTTAAAGGCACTTTTTGAAAGCAACCGTACTAATGAACTTGAGATTCTCGCAATTAATGACTTGGGCGATGCGGACAGTAATGCCTATCTGACAAAATACGACACAGTACACGGTATTTTCCCGTTTGATGTCGAGGTCAAGGGTGATGCTTTGGTCATTGATGGCAAAGAGATTAAAGTATTTGCAGAACGCGACCCAGAAAAACTCCCTTGGGGCGATTTAGACGTAGATGTCGTGCTTGAATGCACGGGATTTTTTAGAACTCGTGACCTAGCCAGCAAACACCTCATAGCAGGAGCCAAAAAAGTGGTTCTCTCAGCACCTGCCGGTTCTGAGATTGATGCCACGATTGTCTATGGTGTGAACCATCACACCCTTTCAAAAGAGCATCAGATTATTTCCAATGCTTCTTGTACCACCAATTGTTTAGCCCCACTGGTCAAGCCTTTGCATGAAAAGATTGGTGTTGAGAGCGGGATTATGACAACGATTCATGCATACACAAACGATCAAGTTCTAAACGATGTCTTGCACAAGGATTTGAGACGAGCACGTTCGGCTACACAATCGATGATCCCAACCAAAACCGGTGCGGCCTCAGCTGTTGGGCTCGTATTGCCTGAGTTACAGGGCAAACTGGATGGCTTTTCAATTAGGGTGCCAACGATCAATGTCTCATTGGTAGATTTGAGCTTTGTCGCTTCAAGGGCAACAACTGTGGAAGAGATCCATGATGTTATGAAAAAAGCGTCTTCAGGAGACCTAAAAGGGGTGTTGGATTACAGTGACGGACCACTCGTATCGATTGATTTTAACCACAATCCTGCCTCATCAACTTACGACGCCACCATGACTAAAGTTCAAGAAGGCACCTTGGTTAAGGTCTGTTCTTGGTATGACAATGAATGGGGCTTTTCTAATCGCATGTTGGATACCACCTTGGCATTGATTAATGCCGATTAAGGTCTAAATCAATGGACATGCAAATCCCTCTAATGCAGGATCTGGATCTGCAGGGTTTGCGAACCATGATTCGCCTCGATTTAAATGTTCCAATAGAAAAGGGAGTTATTATCAGTGCAGCTCGAATCAAAGCTGCATTGCCGACTATTGAGATAGCTTTATCAAAAGGCGCCAAAGTCATCCTCTTATCGCATCTAGGTAGGCCCGATCCAGAAGCATTGGACGGTTCTTTTAGTTTGGAGCCGGTTGCCAGAAAACTCGAAGAGTTAATGGGTAAACCTGTCTGTTTCCTAGCCGATTGGATCGAAGGGATTCCAGATATTAATGATAAATTAATTTTGTGTGAAAACACACGATACCTAAAAGGCGAGAAAACTAACGACGAGTCATTATCAAAACAAATAGCCAATCTTTGCGATGTTTATGTGATGGATGCATTTGGTGCTTCACATCGTCAGCATGCCAGCACCTTTGGGGTAGTGCAATATGCTGAGCAAGCCTGTATTGGGCCATTATTGAGTAGAGAGATTGAATATTTAACCAAGGCTTTATCAGAGCCGGAAAAACCGTTGGTAGCCATTATCGGTGGAGCTAAAATTTCTTCAAAGCTAGGTGTAATCGAATCTTTGTCTAAGACGTGTGATCACATCATCGTTGGTGGAGCAATAGCCAACACGTTTCTTCTCGCTGAAGGAAAAGAGACAGGCAGATCTCTAATAGAACCTGAGATGGTGGAGCCTGCAACAAGAATACTCAATCTGGATGGTGTTAATGTACCTATACCAATAGATGTGACAGTGGCAAAAGAGTTCTCAAATGAAGCTATTGCAGAGACAAAATCAGTTGAGGAGATAGAAAAAGACGATGTGATTCTGGATATCGGGCCGGAAACAGCAATAATCTATAAAGATATTATCAATAAAGCTAAAACCATTATCTGGAATGGTCCTGTTGGTGTCTTTGAGTTTGACCAATTTAGCAATGGCACTCGATCTCTAGCAAAAGCAGTTGAGAAAAATTCAGGTTTCAAGATCGTAGGAGGAGGTGATACGGTGGCCGTTGTTGAGAAATACGATATAGCGGATTCAATCAGTTATATTTCAACAGGAGGAGGAGCCTTTTTGGAATTCCTTAAAAACCGAACCTTGCCTTCAGTTGAGGTTTTGAAGAACCGCAACAAAGTATAAATAAAGGTAAAAACATAATGCTCATGAATTTTTTAAAGCGTATTGCAAAGACAGCTGCCAAGATTGAGGCAAACGAATTACGCGCAGTGCTGCTGTCATTTGCATTCGTTTTTACAATCCTTGCTTCGTATTACATTCTCAGATCAATCAGAGACGGCTTGGCAAGTGATTGGGATGA
>LWDU01041128.1_pt2 | contig 25346 bp, 23 predicted proteins | sample 727161 | NCBI WGS metagenome assembly LWDU01 (sample SAMN04566230, study PRJNA314399) | hydrothermal vent metagenome | isolation source: deep sea hydrothermal plume seawater | place: Mexico: Gulf of California, Guaymas Basin | collected 2004-07-11
AGCTCAGCTCCAGTAGAAAAATTATCAAAATCTTCAACTCCTGAAGCAGATCCGTTTAATATAACATTCCCCACAAAATCAGTAATAGTATATGCTAGGCCAGCTCCATTAATACTTTGTAATGTATAGCACTCATTAAAAGTTAAATCTCCTAACGTATTTGAAACATTAGTCACTCCACCATATCCTGATGCTATTTGAATATTAGTACTTACTTGTTTTAAATACCATGAGTTTTGTTGACCTCCAGCAACAGTAATAGACAAAGGCCCATCCCAATATGCATTGTCGAAACCAAGGTCTACAATGAAAGTTATAGTCTGATTATTTGTTGGATCAGCATCAGCAACTCCATTTGGCATAGTAACATCAATAGTAATCACATCATTATTTGACAAACCTGTTATAGGATCTAGCAGTGCATCTGCCATTTCATACGTCTGTAAATTAAGGGGCTGATATGAATTTGTTGAGTTACTCCATACTTGATTAAATATAGATGAATACTGGAATACTCCATTAAGAGACACATCAATTTTTACTTCTGAGAGATTATCAAAACCATAATTCTGTATAGTTATTTCTGGAGTCATAGAAGAACAACCAGTTGCAGCAGAAGTGCTCATAAAACTTCTAGCGTCAATATCATAAGCAGGCGGAGGTAAACAAGAGGTTACTAATGAATAAGGAGAAGCGGTTTGACCGCATTCAGATAAGAGTCTATCAGGACATACCTGATAAACAGTTGGCCAATAGCCAATTTAACTGTTCCGTCTGTACAAATAATAGGGTAAGGAGTTCCGGCAGTCCAATCTCCTTGTGTGCCACATCCAGTACCTTCAATACATGAAATTGGATTTCCATCACCTTCAATAAAAATCACCATTACATCATTTGTAGTAGTAGCACTTACATTAGGCAAACCTGTAGGACCATGGTTTATATATAAATCTTCTAATGCGCCAGAAGTGTGATATCCCCAACAAGGACCACACCATACAGCAGAGAAGTCAAGGAAAACAGTTTTTCCATCATCCAAATAATCATAAAGAGTATGTGTTACTCCATTGAGATCTACTAAGGTAAAATCAGGGGCAATTGAACCATTAGGTAATTGCGCTTGTGCACTGTTGAATGATAATAAAACAACAATTGCGATAAGTAAATGTGATTTCATAATATTTTTTGGTACAAATATATAAAAGTTAACTTAGATTCAACACTTTCATTACCACTATAATAAGTTTTCTTATATATTCTAAAATAAATTAAAACTTTAAAGTGCTTATTCTATTTCTTTCAGATTCAAATTCATCAATAACTTCCTTGATAATTTTTTCAACAGGCATAATTGTATTTATCATTGCTGAAACTTGCCCAATTTCCAATTCGCCTTCTTCCAGATTTCCTTCAAACTCTACCTAATAAATCCTTTAACTCTTTATGAGTAGCATTTTCAGTATACGCTTTTTGAATTTGATTATAAAAACCATTTTTAATTAAGCGAACAGCTGTTAGCTCTTTTAGGGTTAAATCTGTTTCGCCTTCACCAGCTACAACTACTTTATTTTTGAAATTAATATGAGCCGAACATTCCTTACTAGCCACAAAGCGACTACCCATTTGCACACCATCAGCACCCAGTATTATAGCTGCCAACATTGCTTTGCCACTTGCAATTCCGCCTGCTGCAATTAATGGAACATTAACAGTATCAGCAATCATAGGGATTAAACACATAGTAGTAATTTCATCAACCCCATTATGCCCTCCAGCTTCAAAACCTTCAGCCACAATTGCATCTACTCCAGCCTCTACACATTTAATAGCAAATTTTTTATTAGCAATAACATGAGCTACTTTTATGCCATAACTTTGCAATCTGGAAGTATATTTTTTTGGATTTCCTGCTGAAGTAAACACTACCTTTACTCCTTCTTGAATTATTATATTTATATGGTCTTCAATGTCAGGGTATAATAAAGGTATATTTACACCAAAAGAATTGTTGGTGGCTGCCTTACACTTCCTAATGTGTTGCCTCAGCACTTCAGGATACATTGAGCCTGAGCCAATTAATCCTAATCCCCCAGCATTGCTTACTGCTGATGCTAATTCCCAACCACTACACCATATCATTCCTCCTTGAATTATTGGGTATTTTATTCCGAAAAGTTCGTTTATTCTATTCATAAAATTACATACATTTGTTGCGTCCACGAAAATAGAAATTTAACTTAATGTAATTAGATGAAAAACGATCAAATAATTTTTGACTTAATCAAAAAAGAAGATGGAAGACAAAGAAATGGCATTGAATTAATTGCATCCGAAAACTTTGTAAGTGATGAAGTAATGCAAGCTATGGGTTCTTGTTTAACCAACAAATATGCTGAAGGGTATCCTGGAAAAAGATATTATGGAGGCTGTGAAATAGTTGACCAAGTTGAACAATTAGCAATTGATAGAGCAAAAGAATTATTTGGAGTTGAATACGTGAACGTTCAACCTCATTCAGGTTCTCAAGCTAATTCGGCAGTGCTTTTAGCTTGCTTAAATGCTGGAGATAAAATTTTAGGTTTTAATTTATCTCATGGAGGACATTTAACGCATGGTTCTCCAGTAAATTTTTCAGGGAAATTATACAAGACCTCTTTTTATAATGTAGAGCAAGAAAGTGGCAAGGTAGATTATGAAAAATTAGAAGAAACGGCAATTGCAGAACAGCCAAAACTTATTATTTGTGGAGGTTCAGCATACTCACAAGATTGGGATTATGCGCGTTTCAGAAAGATAGCTAACAAAGTGAGCGCTTTATTAATGGCTGATATTGCACATCCTGCCGGGTTAATTGCCACAAAACTATTAAATAATCCTGCACCACATTGCCATATTTTAACCACTACAACGCATAAAACTTTACGAGGTCCAAGAGGAGGAATGATAATGATGGGGAAAGATTTTGAAAACCCATGGGGATTAAAAACTCCAAAAGGAAAAACAAAAATGATGTCAACTATTTTAAATTCTGGCGTGTTTCCTGGCTCTCAAGGCGGTCCATTGGAACATGTGATTGCTGGAAAAGCTATTGCTTTTGGTGAGGCATTAAAGCCTGAATTCAAAGAATATTGCGAGCAAGTAATTAAAAATGCAAAATTAATGGCTCAATGCTTTATGAAAAAAGGATATAAAGTTATTTCAGGAGGAACAGAAAACCATTGTATGCTTATTGACCTAAGAAGTAAAAATGTAACGGGAAAAGATGCTGAAAACGCTTTAGTATTGGCTGATATTACAGCCAATAAAAATATGGTTCCTTTCGACACACAATCTCCTTTTATTACTTCAGGAATTAGATTAGGAACGCCAGCAATTACTACTAGAGGTATTAAAGAAGATACTATTCCTTATATTGTAGATTTGATAGATAAAGTAATAATAAATTATGAGAATAAGGTGGTAATTTCTGAAGTTAGAAATTCAGTAAATGAGTTAATGAGTAAATACCCTATTTTTGCTTAATACCCTATGCAACCGATAGATTTAGAACAGGAGAAAAAAGATATACTAAACAGGTATAAGGCTTTATTGCGCTCTTGTTCTGATAAAACAAATACTAAAGACAAAAAAGAGATACGGAAAGCTTTAAATATTGCAGTTGAAGCACATAAAGATATGAGAAGAAAGTCTGGAGAACCCTATATTTTCCATCCTATTGCTGTTGCTCATATTGCTGCTAAAGAAATTAGCTTAGGAGCCACTTCTATTGTCTGCGCATTATTACATGATGTGGTTGAAGATACAAACTATACATTACAGGATGTTGAAAATATTTTCGGAAAAAAGGTTTCTCAAATTATTGACGGACTTACTAAAATTCAAGATATTTTTGATAAAAATGTATCCTTGCAGGCTGAAAATTTTAGAAAAATGCTTCTTACCTTATCAGATGATGTAAGGGTGATATTAATTAAACTTGCAGATAGACTGCATAACATGCGTACTTTGGATAATATGACTAAATCCAAACAGCTAAAAATTGCTTCTGAAACACTTTATTTGTATGCGCCTCTTGCTCATAGATTAGGACTTTATACTATCAAAACTGAATTAGAAGATTTAGGTTTAAAATTTACCAAACCAGAAGTTTATAAAGCGATTGCTCAAGAGCTAAAAGCAACCAAAGAGGAGCGAAATAAATACATTTCAAAATTTACCAAACCAATCAAAGCTAAACTAAAGGAAAATGGTTTAGAATTTTCAGTAACAGGAAGATCAAAATCTATCTTTTCAATCAGAAATAAAATGATAAATAAGGGAGTAAATTTTGACAATATATTTGACAAATTTGCTATAAGAATTATTATTGACAGTTCTCCTGAATCTGAAAAAGCTGATTGTTGGAAAATCTACTCTATTGTTACTGATTTTTACAAACCAAACCCTGATAGATTAAGAGACTGGGTGTCTACCCCAAAAGTCAATGGATATGAATCCTTACATACTACTGTAATAGGGGATAATGGTAAATGGGTAGAAGTGCAAATTAGAAGTAAAAGAATGGATGAAATTGCTGAGAAAGGATATGCGGCTCATTGGAAATACAAGCAGAAAGGAAGTAAGGAAAATTCTTTGGATACTTGGATTGAAAAAATTAGAGAATTGTTGCAAAATCCCGAAAGCAATGCTGTTGATTTTATTGATGATTTTAAGCTAAATCTCTTCTTTGGTGAAATTTATATTTTTACTCCAAATGGTGATTTAAAAACACTTCCTAAAGGGGCGACAGCCCTTGATTTTGCATTTGAAATTCATACAGATGTTGGGTTAAAGTGTATGGGTGTAAAGGTAAATGGAAAATTAGTTCCATTAAGCCATCAGCTACAAAGTGGTGACCAAGTTGAAGTTATTACATCACAAAAACAAAGACCCAGAGAAGATTGGCTAAGATTTGCTGTGACTTCCAGGGCTAAATCAAAAATAAAATCAGCACTAAAAGAAGATAAAAAAGTAATTTCAGTTGTTGGTAAAGAGATTGCTGAACGAAAATTAAAACATTTGAAATTAAAATTAACTAGCCAGACTGAAACAGAACTTATCAAGCATTTTGATGCAGGTACTTCAATCGATTTGTATTTTAAATTTGGTACTGGCGCTATTTCTAATACTGAAATTAAAGAATTTGTTCTCTTAAAAAAAGGAGGTTGGTATCAAACAATTAAAAATAAAATTTACGGACCTTCAGTTTCTATAACACAAACAAGAAAAGAATCTGAAAAGATTATTGTTTTCAATGATAATGATGAGGTGTTAAATTATAAGATGGCGGTTTGTTGCAATGCTATTCCTGGCGATTTAATTTTTGGATTTTTAACGGTTGTTGACGGTATAAAGGTGCATAGATCGGACTGTCCGAATGCAATACAATTGCGCTCTAATTATGCGTACAGAATACTGCAATCAAAATGGATATTAAAGACTGAAATTGATTTTGTAGCGTCCATAAACATAAAGGGAATTGATAGTGTAGGACTTATGAACAAAATCACACAGATAATTTCTAATCAGATGAATGTAAATATTAAATCGATAAATATAAATAGTAATGATGGTGTTTTTGAAGGAAGTATAACCTTAAAAGTTCATAATTCTTCCTTCCTTAAAGAACTAACCGATAAGCTTGAAAAAATAAAGGCAATTACTTCAATAACACGAACTTATAAACACAACTAATTTTCTTCATCATTATTGAATATTTGCCTTCACCTAACACTAATTTTTTATATTTTTATTTTTTAATAACGCAATTGTGTCAAACCAAAAAATAATTGAGACCGTTACCGAGATATTCACAAAATATCTGATAGAAAACAAGCAAAGGAAAACTCCTGAGCGCTATGCAATCCTAAACGAAATTTACAAATTTGAAGGTCACTTTGATATTGATTCAATGTACATTCAAATGAAAAATAAAAAATTTCGTGTAAGTCGTGCTACGCTTTATAATACAATAGAAATTTTATTGAATTCCCATTTGATTAGAAAACATCAATTTGGTAAGACACAGGCACAATACGAAAAATCATATTCCAATCGACAGCACGATCATTTAGTATGTACAAGTTGCGATAAAGTAATTGAGTTTTGCGACCCAAGAATCCAAGGAATAAAAAATGTAATTGAAGAAAGTATGAGCTTTAAAATAAGTAGACATGCCCTTAATTTATACGGCTTATGCCAAGATTGTCAAATAAAGATAAATAACTAGAAATTTCAAAATAATAGATGAAAGCAGATGTTTTATTAGGCCTCCAATGGGGAGATGAAGGAAAAGGAAAAATTGTAGATGTATTGACTTCAAAATACGATATTATTGCACGTTTTCAAGGGGGGCCAAATGCTGGGCATACGCTTGAATTTGATGGCATAAAACATGTATTGCATACTATTCCTTCTGGAATTTTTCATCCAGGTGTAATTAACTTAATTGGGAATGGTGTAGTAATTGATCCTGTTATCTTTGAAAGAGAAATTCAGGAAATTAAAGCGCTTGGTATTCCTATGTCAGAACTTTTAATCTCAAAAAAAGCTCACCTTATCCTTCCAACGCATAAATTACTAGATGCTGCAAGTGAAAAAGCAAAAGGGAAAGAAAAAATTGGTTCTACTCTAAAAGGAATTGGACCAACTTATATGGATAAAACTGGGCGTAACGGATTGAGAGTTGGTGATATTGCAGATCCTAATTTTAAAAAGAAGTACGAAAAATTAAAAAGAAAACATATTCAGATTTTGAATTTCTATGACTTTAAATATGAATTGGAAGAATTAGAAACAGCCTGGTTTGCTTCATTAGCAATCTTAAAAAGTTTTGATCATATTGAGAGTGAGCATTACATTCATAAAGCATTAAAGGAAAATAAAAAGATATTAGCTGAGGGTGCGCAAGGCACACTGTTGGATATTGATTTTGGTTCTTATCCATTCGTTACTTCATCCAACACAATTACAGCAGGCGCTTGTACAGGGCTCGGGATTGCCCCTAACAAGATTGGAGAGGTCTTTGGTATCTTCAAAGCGTATTGTACTAGAGTCGGAAGCGGGCCATTTCCATCAGAATTGTTTAATGAAGTAGGTGCTCATTTAGGTAAAGTAGGGAATGAATTTGGAGCAACTACCGGTCGCCCAAGAAGATGTGGGTGGATTGATATTCCTGCATTGAAATACGCTATTAATATTAATGGCGTAACACAATTAATGATGATGAAGACAGATGTGTTATCGGGAATTGACACCGTTAAAGCATGTACGCATTATGAGTTAGATGGTAAGCAAATTGACTATTTACCATTTGAAGATAATGAAGGTCTTACTCCTGTTTGCAAAGAGTTAAAAGGTTGGAAAATGGACTTAATGCAATTGGAGAGCTTAGCAGATGCACCAAAAGAAGTGCATGACTATATTGCTTGGTTGGAAGATGTATTGGAAACGCCTATTGCAATTGTATCTGTAGGTCCTGATAGAAAGCAAACATTATTCAGATAAAATTTGAGAATTCTATTGTATACTTTACTTGTCCTGCTGAGTGTCAATCTACATGCTCAGGATAGTAAAAAAATAGAAATTCTTAATGCAGACAATACTTTTGCTAACGCTCATATTCATCCAGATTATTGGCGTTTAATTGGCAATGTTTCTTTTCGGCATAATAATGCAATAATGACTTGTGATTCTGCTTATCATTATACTTCTGAAAATAAAATGAGAGCCTTTGGAAAAATTAAAATTAACCAAGGCGATAGCATTACTCTCACAGGAAAAAGGCTTACTTATTTTGGTTTAGAAAACAAAGCTGATATAAAAGGAAATGTTGTGCTTATTGACAAGCACATGACCTTAAAAACCGAACAAGTATTTTACAATTTAAGTACAAATATCGCCTCCTACCCTCAAAAGGGAACTATTATTGATAATGAGAAAACAATCAATTCCAAAAGAGGGGCTTACCATTCCAATATTCATAAATTTATTTTTAAGGATTCAGTAGTTGTAATTGCTAAGGATTACAAGATACTTACCGATAATATGCACTATAATTCCAATAGTGAGGTTACTTACTTTTTTGGCCCATCCTTTATCATTTCGGACACTAAAACTATTTATTGTGAAAATGGTTGGTACAATACCAAAACTGACATTGCACAGTTCATAGAAAACTCCTACATAACTACTGATAGTTACCTGCTAAAAGGCGATAGTTTGTACTACAATAAAAACAAACAATACGGAAAAGCAATCAGCAATGTTGAACTTATTGATACGGTTGAAAATATGACTGTTTTTGGAGGGATTGCCGAATACTTTGAAGCAGAAAAAAAAGTAATTATTAGTGAAAAACCTATGCTAGAATTACTCTTTGAAGAGGACACCTTATTTATGCACGCCAAGCAGTTTGTTTCTCAGCAAAAAGAAGGTGCAAAAAAGATACTCGCCTACCATAAAGTTAAATTCTTTAAAACAGATTTTCAAGGGAAATGTGATTCCTTAAGTTATAATTTTACAGATTCAATAGTAGAGATGTTTAATAGGCCTGTACTCTGGTCGGATGACTTTCAGATAACAGCTGATAGTCTGCAGTTTTTAGTACATAAGGGAGAAATATCTCGTATGTTTTTAAATCCCAACCCCATGATTGTTGCTCAAGAAGATTCCTTGGATTATAACCAGATAAAAGGAAAGAATATGACAGCTTATTTTACAAACAATAAAATGAGACGCATGGATGTAAAGGGTAACGGACAAAGTATTTTCATCATAAGAGATGAAGAAACTGAGGATAAAATAGGCCTCAATTATACCGAGTGTACCGACTTAATTCTTTATTTTAAAGCAAATAAACTTAAAGAGGTTACTTATGAGGTTGAGCCAAACTCCACTACTACTCCCTACCAAGATGTAGAGGAAAAAAACCGTTACCTAAAAGGTTTTAATTGGAGAGGTGATGAGCAACCAAAAACAAAAGAAGATATTTTTACTGAAAAATAACAAAAGAAGTCCTTCTATTTACTTTTCTCCCTTTTTCAGTAGAATTGCTTTCAAGCAGAACACTTTCGCCAAATCCTTTATAGCTTAACCTATTGCTTACTTTCATTTTTAAATACTCAAAAACTGTTTTTGCTCTTTGCTGAGATAGAATTTGATTATCCATTTCATTTCCCACATCATCAGTGTGTCCTTGAATTTCAATTTGCAAATTAGGGTTCTTTTTAAGGTAAGCAATCAGTTTATCCAATTCAGCAAAAGAAATTTGTTCCAAAGCATAGGAATTACTCGCAAAACTTACATTCTTTAAGATTACCTCCTCTCCTGCTTTTTGGGTAATAATATCCATTTCTAATGCTGCCAATGGCTCGGCTTGTAAATTTTCTGGCAATTCAAACTGAAAGATATCCTCCTTTCCGAAACCACTTACATCAGATGCATAGTAAGCCGTTTTTCCGTTAGCGGCTACAATTAATGAGTTTTCCGTATTATGGGTGTTGATTGGGTAGCCCATGTTATTTGGCAAGCCCCACTCCTTTGCAGTATTTTTTCTTCTGCTAACGAATAAATCATAATCCCCAAAACCCGTATGCCCATCAGAAGCAAAATAGAAAGTTAGGTTATCAGGATGTACAAAAGGCGACATTTCATTATATTGGGTATTGATAGTATCGCCTAAATTTACAGCAGGTAAAAATCCTTTTTGAGTAATTTCGGAACGCCAAATATCTTTTCCGCCATAACCACCTGGGCGATTGCTCACAAAATACATATACTTACCATCAGGTGAAAAGCAACCTTGTGATTCCCAGTATTTGGTATTGATTATTTTTCCTGCATTATAGGCTGTATTGTTCAGCATTAAATACAAATCGCACCTTCCTTGTCCATCATCACGATTGCAAGCTGTGTACACCACTATTTCCTTGTCAGCAGAAAAGGAAAAAGCCCCTTCATTCCTAGCGGTATTTATTGTTCCTGGATAAGCCAAAGCTTCCTGCCAAATCCCTTCTTCATTTCTAGTAGAAATATAAAAATCCTCTTGAGGTATATAGCCTTTCTCAGCTATTCGTTTGGTGAAGACTAAGGTATTTCCTTCAATAGAAAGGGCAGGTAAATATTCTTCCATTTCTGTATTGATATTCTCTCCTAAATTCTCAGGATTAAAAGCTACAGGCTGACGAATTGCATCCATTGAAAAGATACAGTTCTTAATGAATAAAGCAGTCTTTCTTGCTAGCACATCAGCATTTAACTGCTGAGCTGCTTTAAAGTAATATAAAGCATTTTCATAATAGCCATTGCTATAATACAGTTTTGCGATTTGCTCAATCCCCATCACATCAGAAGGAGTTTTTTCGTCATATACATAAAGCATATAGCGAGCAGACTCTTCAATATCCCCAAGGTCAGCATAAATACTTGCTAAAAGTAAATTTGGCTTACTCCATTCAGCATTCTTTTCCAAAGCTTTATTTGCATATTTTGTGGCTTTTTCAATATTACCTTCATTATTATATTTTACAGCCTTATCATAGGTTCTATAATCCTTAGTTTGCGCAAAGGATATTGAAGGCAATAAACACAATATAAGAGCTAAGATTCTCATTAAGGAATATTCATGTATTTATGGCTTTGTAAAGAGATGGTCCAGTCCTTATTTTCTTTAACAAAATCTATGATTAAAGGAATGATTTGTTCTCTTTTGCTCCATTCAGGCTGCAAGTATAATTTGCAATTTTCTGCTAACCCTGCTCTTTGCTGTTCTGCCCAGATAAAATCATGTTTATTGTTCACAATAACTTTTAACTCATTGGTTAGAGGTTTTATTGCATCTAATGGGGCTTGCATTTTTTTAGGAGACAAACACACCCAATCAAAATTACCACTAAGAGGATACGCTCCTGAAGTTTCCAAATGCACTTTTAATCCTTTATTATTGAGAATATTAGTGAGTTTATCTAAATTCCACATTAAGGGCTCTCCGCCAGTAATTACTACCGTTTCCACTGCATACTGTTCAATTCCCTTCAGAATATCAGCAATGCTAGTAGGCGGATGCAAATCAGCATTCCAACTTTCCTTTACATCACACCAATGACAACCAACATCACAACCACCTATACGTAAAAAATAAGCTGCCTGTCCAGAATAAAATCCCTCACCTTGTATGGTGTAAAAAGCCTCCATTAAAGGTAACATTTCACCACTATCGACAGCTAATTTTGTTTGTTTATCCATATTGGCAAAAATATGTTTTTTATGAAGAAGAATACTATCTTTGCTTTTTATAAAAATCGAAAGAATGAAACAGATTATTGAATGTGTTCCAAATATATCAGAAGGTAGAGATGATGAAAAAATTAAAATCATATCACAAATTGTAGAGGAAATTGATGGAGTAAAGCTCCTGAATGTAGATCCTGGAAAAGCAACAAATCGAACAGTAATCACTTTTGTTGGCGAACCACAACAAGTAATAGATGCGGCATTTCTGCTGATACAAAAAGCACAAGAACTCATTGATATGAGTAAACATTCAGGAGAACATCCTAGAATGGGAGCGACAGATGTTTGTCCGCTTGTACCTATTGCAAGTATCAGCATGGAACAGTGTGCTGAGTGGGCACACAAACTAGGGAAAAGGGTCGGAAAAGAACTTGGAATACCAGTTTACCATTATGAAGAGGCAGCCAAAGAAGAAAAGCGTAAAAATTTAGCCAACTGCCGACAAGGAGAATATGAAGGTTTATCCAAAAAATTAGTTGATCCGGATTGGAAACCAGATTTTGGTCCTGCAGAATTTAATCAATCCGTAGAAAAATCAGGAGCAATAGGAATTTCAGCTCGTGATTTCTTAGTGGCTTATAACATCAACTTAAATACTACTTCAACCAGAAGAGCCAATGCAGTAGCATTCGATATTCGTGAAGCAGGAAGAATAAAAAGAGAGGGAGGGACTTTATCTGGAAAGGTAATGAAAGATGAAAATGGAAATCCACTAAAAGAACCAGGATTATTCAAAGCCGTGAAGGGGATTGGCTGGTATATTGAAGAATATGGAGTAGCACAAATTTCTTACAACCTTACTGACATCAAAATCTCTCCTTTACATGAAGTTTTTGATAAAACTTGTGAGCGTTCTATTGCAAGAGGAATGCGAGTTACAGGCTCGGAATTAATAGGACTGGTACCCAAAAAAGTATTGATTGATGCCGGAAAACACTTCCTTAAAAAACAAGAACGATCAACAGGAATTGCAGAAGGTGATATTATTAAAATTGCCATAAAAACTTTAGGGCTTGATGAGTTAGCTCCTTTTAATCCGCAGGAAAGAATAATTGAATACATGTTGGAAAGTGACGCAAACAAGCCACTTGTAAACATGACACTTACTGACTTTGCCAACGAAACGGCATCAGAAAGTCCTGCGCCAGGAGGCGGCTCTATTGCTGCTTATTGTGGCGCTATGGGTATTTCCTTAGGTACAATGGTTGCTAACCTATCTGCACACAAAAGAGGTTGGGATGATAGATGGGAAGAATTCTCTTCTTGGGCAGAAAAAGGAATGACTTACCAAAACACTCTTTTGGATTTAGTAGATGAGGATACCAATGCCTTTAACAAAATTATGGATGCTTTCCGTTTACCAAAGGATACTGAATCAGACAAAGCCAAAAGACAAGAAACAATACAAGCAGCAACAAAATATGCTATCCTCACTCCTTTTAAGGTTATAGAAACGGCTTTTGCTTCTATGGAAGTAATGAAAGCTATGGCAGAATTTGGAAATCCTAATTCGGTAACGGATGCTGTGGTTGGTGCGCTTTGTGCCCGAACTGCAGTAATTGGCGCATTCTTAAATGTAAAAATTAACTGTGGGGATTGTGAGGATAAAGCTTTTGTAGGAGATGTTTTGAAAAGAGGACAGCAATTAGTTGATGATGCTTGTGCTTTGGAGGATGAGATTATGGAAATTACAAATAAGAAAATTTAAATGTTAGAGCAAGAAAGAAGTAAAATAAAAACAAATCTGCACCCAAAAAATAAGAATAGGGAACAGTATGATTTAAAGGAGCTCTTAAAAGAATTTCCAGAACTAAAGAAACACATAAAACCTAATAAATACGGAAAAGATTCTATTCAATTTTCTGATCCTGTAGCTGTAAAACTGCTTAACAAAGCACTGCTAAGTAATTATTACGGAATAAAAAAATGGGATTTCCCGGACACTAACCTATGCCCTCCTATACCTGGCAGAGCTGATTATATTCATTATATGTCTGATTTGCTTCAAGGAAAAGAAGATGTTACTTGTTTGGATGTTGGTGTTGGAGCAAATTGCATATACCCTATATTAGGTATTAGCGAATATAATTGGAATTTTATTGCCTCTGATATAAATGCTGATTCTATTACTTCAGCAAAAGAAATAATAAAATCTAATCCTACACTTAAAGGAAAAGTTAAGTTTAGATTACAAAAAGATAAAAACAAAATCTTTAAAACAATCATTAAGCCTAAAGATAAAATTGATGTAAGTATTTGCAATCCTCCTTTTCATTCATCAAAAAAAGAAGCCCTTAAAGGTAGTATGCGAAAAGTAAGAAACCTTACCGGAAAAAGATCGAAAAAGATACAACTTAATTTTTCAGGGATGGCCAATGAACAGATCTGTGAAGGAGGTGAAAAACAGTTCATACAGAACATGATAAGCGAAAGCGTGAACTATGCTGAAAATTGCTTGTGGTTTACTACATTAGTTTCCAATGAAAAAAACTTGAATAGAATTTATAGCTCTTTGGAAAAGATGGAAGCAACTGAAGTAAAAACAATTAATATTGGTACTGCTAATAAAATAAGCAGAATTGTAGCTTGGACTTTTTTAAGTAAAGAAGAACAAAAGCAGTGGAAAAAGAATTAACTCATTTTTTTAATACTTCCCTAACTACTGGACTGGGGAAATTAAAAACAGATAGAAAAGCTAAATGGGGAACAATGACTGCAAAACAAATGCTAATGCATTTAATACAAAGTAGTAAAATGATGCATTTTGGAAATAACACTCTATTAATTAAAGAAAAGTATATTGAAAAAGCAATTGCCTTTTTATACTCTGACAAAGAAATTAAAAAAGGATTAGTTGTTCCAAATGATATTGGCTTCAATTTTGATGAAAATATTAATGAGGATATTGAGAAATTAAAAGGAGAGTTGAGAAAATCTACCAATAATATGCTAGCCTTCTTAAATGAAAACACAGACTTTAAAGCTATCCATCCTTTTTTTGGGGAATTAAATACTAAGCAATGGATACTTTTTCAAAGGAAACATTATATGCATCATTTGAGTCAATTTGGTTTACTTTAAAATTTTTATTTTTACTAAAAAATAAGCTATAAAATTTAATAATAAAATACTATGCTAAGCATAACACTTTATTTTTTAAAGATTATTTTTGCCGCACATTAACCAAAAACAAATTTAAATATGAAAAAATTAATTTACACATTTTTAGCAGTATCAATTATTTTTGCTGCTTGTAAAAAAGAAGATGAAGTTGTTACGCCACCACCAACTGTTATAAGTGGCTGTATGGATGCGATTGCTACCAATTATAATGCTACAGCAACTAGTGATGATGGCTCTTGTACTTTTGGAATTGTAGGAGGTGCTTGGATTACAAATTCTGAAGTAGTTGATATGCATGTGATAGTTTCTATGGGAGGAATGGTAGTAATGGATACCTCTTTGACAGAAATAGAAAATAATCAAGATTCAATGGAGACCGTAATACAAAAATTCTGGAACAATGGTGATTTTAATGCATGGGACAACAATAATAATCTTGTTGATAGTGGTACTTGGGTGCAATCAGGAAATACTGTAACCGTAACAACAGATACGGTAATCGTTGGAGAAATATTATCAGTAACTAAAACAAATTTAGTACATGAAGTTGTAGGAAATCAAACATTTACTGAAGACGGGGCTGACTATGATATAGACTTTGTTTTTACAGCTTATCACACCAGAGATGAAAATGGATTTACTACTAATAACACAAACCAACGAATTGGAAAAACTACTTGGTTGGATAAAACTAAATTAATGAATAGTATTAAATTTTAATTTCTAAAAGATAAGCACCTTCTGTGTTTACATTATAAAAAGGAATGCCCCATTTGAGGCATTCCTTTTTTATTTGTTCCCACTTGTATTTTGATACTGAAGAATCTATTATTACTTGTTTGCAATTAATATTTGTAAAATCCAATTTAGCTTTTTCAGATACAATTATATAATCAAACTCCATTGTTGAGCTATTATCTGATTTTATAAAATACTCATCCCATAACAGAATTTTTTGATCAAAAAACTGAATACAATTCCCATTTCTGAAATAGTTGTCTTCTTGAAAAAAATCAGGAATTAAAGTGGATTGCTGCACCCTCCTCTCCCACCTATAATGCGTAATATGAAATCTCATTTTGTTTTGATTATTTCGCAAATCAGCAGTAGCAAGAAAATAATTGTTATTACCATCCACAAAATCAATAGCCCTTTGTTTAGGCACATCATACACTATAAAATAGGATTGCTGTTTTGTATCATATTGTTCTTTTACCTGAAACCCCATAAATAGTATAAATACAAAAAAGCCTAATTGAAGATGAGTTGCCTTCTTTTTTATAAAAGCTGTAATAAGCAGTAATACAACACTATAAATTAGAAGGGTTTCTGGCGTGTTTATGCTTATTCCTACACTTAAGGAATACGGCAAAGCTTTCACCCAGGCTACTGATAAATTCAAGAAAATAAGTAATTTATTTACTGTCCAGGCAATAAAAGTAGAGATACCGGAAATGGAACTAATCATAAACAATAAAATTCCGCCATTAATAATAAAAGTTGCTAATGGAATTACAAATAAATTTGATAGTAAAAAATAATTCGGAAACTGATGGAAGTAATACATTCCTAAAGGAAATGTGGCTAATTGTGCCGCAATAGAAACGGTTGTAATTGCCCAGATTTTGTCAAGCAACCAGTTAGAAGGTCTGAATAAATTATACAATTTGGGTTGCAAATATACTATCCCCAATACGGCTGCATAAGAAAGTTGAAAACCAACTTGCATAATGATAAAAGGATCATACATTAACAATACAAAAGCTGAAGCAGCCAATGTATTGTAAATATTGGTTTCACGCTTTAGCGCCGAACCAATAATAATAAAAGAAAACATAGTAGCTGCCCTTAGCACGGATGGAGAAAGGCCTGTAAGCAAGGCGTAAGCCCAAAGTGAAACAATAAGAAAGATGGCTTTAATATAGTTGCCATATTTTATTTTCTCCAAAAAGAAAAACAAGGAGTTAAGTACAAAAAAAATAATACCCACATGCAGGCCGGAAACTGCTAATATATGCATGGCGCCAGAGCTAGAATAAGTCATAATAGTTTCTCTGTCCAACAAATCCTTATATCCAAGCAATAATGCTGAAATAACAGCTAATTCTTCTCCCTCAAAATTACTAGTTAATATATTCAATAACTTTTTCTGATACAAAAAAGCATATTTTCTAATGCTAAAATTTTCTGAAGAACTTATGAAATCCCAATTTTCCTGTTGCACATATTGTTGAGCCGTAATTCCATTATTAAATAAATAGTTTTTGTAATCAAATTGCGCAGGATTAGTGGGAACTGGAATTACTTTCCAACTACCTTTTATAGCTAATTTATCAGCATACATTAAAGTTGAAGAAAAGCTATCTTTTGCCAAATATAATATTGCCTTTCCTTCAGTATTTATCCATCTAACTTCTGATTTCACTGCAATAACTTCAACTTCACATTTGTATGATTTTGCTTTTGAAACAACATCCTCATTAAGCACTACTATACAAAACCCACTAGACACCTGTGTATAATGATCTTTCTGTTTCCCGGGTGCATGAAATTGAGTTAAATTAACTCCTACAGCAAAAACAAACAAATAAATAAGTAGGCCGAAAATCCATCTATTTTTATAGATTGATACACCCCTGTTGAAATAAATTAAACCTAGAATAAAAATAAACAATACAAGTGTAGTGCAGAAAAAGATATCTTTAGAAAATTCAGAATGGATTGCAGTCAAAATACCAAATAGCAAAGGAATTAGCAAACGAAAGAGCGGTATCTTATTCCAATAGTTCATTTTTATATATATTTGACAAAAAATTCATTGTGAAATCAAAATATTTTATACTATTACTTTCTATCTGTTGTTGCACAACTTTCATTGTAGGCGCACAGACTCATATTAATACAAATAGAGGTTATAATAATAAAGTGAAAATAGTAAAAAATAATGCAAATAAAAAAATAACTATTAAAACTAAAAAGAGAAATACTTATAGCTCTCATCATATAAGTACGCATCACAACCAACATTCATCTCGTAATGGTTTAGGTAAAGTTATAATAAGAAAAAACAGAAATAATATTATTAGAAATAAGCCGAATAGACCCGTTTATGTTAAAAAGAAACCTCTTCTAAATAGAGCAGGTTATATTTGGATAGATGGCTACTGGAGGTGGAACATACATACTTATGTTTGGATGCAAGGGTTTTGGGAAAGAGAAAGAGTTAATTTTCATTGGCATAAAGGATCTTGGGAAAAAACACCGAATGGTTTCTTTTGGATGGAAGGATATTGGTGTGATTTATTATAGTAATAAATAATTATATATGAAAAATTTAATTTACATTATAGCAATAAGTATGCTAACTTTTAGTGCATGTACAGTAGAAGTAAGGATAGATGGTTGTACTGATCCTATAGCATATAATTATGACCCTCAAGCAGATGATGATGATGGAAGTTGCTTATATATTCTTGGATGTACTGACCCTTTAGCAGACAACTATGATCCACAAGCTGGATTAGAACCGTTAAATGGTTGCGATTATAGTTGTGATGTAGTATGGTACTTAACAGTATCTGCAGCAGTATTTATGGACCAGTGGAATATAGATTATTATCATTTCTTTTTAAAAAATGAAAATACTTCTTTTGGTTACTTAGGAGCTGGCACGGCTTATTCTTATGTGCCAGATTGTATACCTCAATTAGACGCTTCAACGCTAGTAGAAACATTCTCCTGGCAAGGAAATTACGATAGTAGTGCAGGTATTTTACAATGGGAAGCTTGGGCGGATGATGGTACAAATATTTTAATATTAGATTATGAATCTGATGAAATAGTTTATCCAAATGAGTGTCTGGCTATAGGATTAAGCAGTAAAAAACTAAAGGCATACAAAGAGGAAAATAAAAAAAGAAAAGAGAGAGTTAAATAGAATCAGTTATAAACTTAGCTGCATTTTTTGAAGCACCTTTTTTATTTAATAATTCTTTCAGCTTTTTATAAGCTAACAGAATATTTTCGTTTTTATACAAAACTAATTCCAACTCTTGTTTCAGCGTATTTTGATTCAAATCAGACTGAATAAGTTCTTTTACAACTAACTTATCTATAAGGATATTTACTAAAGATAAATACTTGATTTTAATCAGGTTTTTTGCTAAAACATAAGTAAGCCAATTAGTTTTGTAACACACCACTTGAGGTACATTAAATAGAGCTGTTTCTAGTGTAGCTGTACCAGAAGTAACTAAGGCTGCAGTTGCATTATATAGTAAACCATAAGTTTCATCAAACACTAGGCTTACATTTTTTTCTTTTATGAAAGATTGATAATAGGCTTTAGAAAAAGAGTTTGTTGCAGCAATAACAAATTGATGAGTTGGAAAATCATTTACTACCATTAACATTTGAGGTAGGATGCGTTCAATTTCTTGTTTTCTGCTGCCTGGCAATAAGGCAATTATTGGCTTTTCAATGTGATAAGTGAATTCAAAATTTCCTTTTGCAATTTCGTCAAGCAAAGGGTTGCCAACATAAGTTGCCTTCATTCCATTTTTCTGATAGAAATCAACTTCAAAAGGGAAAACAACCAATAGTTCATCTACATATTTTTTTATTTTGGAAACTCTGCTTTTATTCCAAGCCCAAACTTTAGGAGAAATATAATAAAATACCTTTATCTCTTGCTGTTGTGCAAATTGTGCAATTTTCAAATTAAAACCAGGATAATCAACCAAAATAATTGCATCTGGCTTAAAATTTAAAATATCCTTCTTGCAAAAATCTAAATTTGATTTAATTGCCCTCAAATTTTTTAGCACATCCCAAAACCCCATAAAAGCAGTATCTTTTATGTTCTTAGCCAACTCCACCCCTTCTGCAATTAATCTATCACCTCCCCAAGCTCTTATCTTTAAAATACTATTATATATTTTTAGCTCATGCGCTAAGTTAGCTGCATGCAAATCACCTGATGGCTCTCCTGTAACTATATATAACTTCAATTAAATAAACTTTATAACAACAATAGTAATACCATGAAGAATTGTAGCTAGCAGTATTCCTCTTGCAGCTTCATCTCTATTAGTTTTAATATTTATAAAAAATAGAAGCAGATTTATCAACACGCTTAAACTCATTGCGTGAGACAATTTATCCATTGCAACTAGCTTATTATACATCCCGACAGGGTCAGAATCTTCAGTAAAAAACGCAACATATACTACAAATGCAGCCATTGGAGCTATTATTCCAACTATTGTTCCTTTTATTAATTGTTTATTCATCCGATAATATTTTATTTAAAGCTGAAATAGCAGGATAAGCAGTTACATCAAACTGAACAGGAACTACTGAAACATAATGATTCGCTAGAGCCCATTCATCTGTATCAGTTCCTTTATCATAATTGACAAATTTACCCGTAAGCCAATAATAAGTCCTTCCCTTAGGGTCAACTCTCTGTTCAAATTCTTCTTCCCAATTCGCATTGGCTTGTCGGCAAACTTTAATTCCTTTTATTGGCTCATCTTCTTTTAGTTTTGGAATATTTACGTTTAAACAAACCCCCTTCTCCATTCCATTTTCTAATACTGACTGTGTTACTTTTCTTATGTATATTTCTGCTTCAGAAAAATCAGCAACATGAGCATAATCTAACAATGAAAAACCAATAGAAGGTATCCCCTCCAAAGCAGCTTCAACAGCAGCTGACATAGTTCCTGAATAAATAACATTGATTGATGAATTAGAGCCATGATTAATACCAGAAACACATAAATCTGGTTTTTTTTCTAACAACTGATTGACTGCTAATTTCACACAATCAACAGGAGTACCACTACATGCGTATTCTTTTTGAGGTCCTTTATCAACTACAATCTTATCACATCTTAAAATCGAATCAATCGTAATGGCGTGCCCCATTCCTGACTGAGGCTCATCTGGAGCAACTACTACAACATCACCAAAATCGTTCATAATTCGAATTAAATTACGTATTCCTGAAGCTGATATACCGTCATCATTTGTAACTAATATTAATGGTCTTTTCATTTTTGAAGTATTAATACAACAAAACTACTATAATATTGTTGTATATTTAAGACGATTTTTCCTAATTTTGCAAAACAATAAAAAACAAAACTATGATTTGGATAATAATGATAGGATTTATGATTGTAGGTGGCATTGTAAATTCAAGGTTAAAAAGTAAATTTAAAAAATATAGCCAAATTCCTACTCTATCAGGAATGAGTGGAAAAGAAATAGCTGAAAAAATGTTATCGGACAACAATATAAATGATGTAAAAGTCATATCGGTACCTGGTAAATTAACCGACCACTATAACCCAATGGATAAAACCGTAAACCTAAGCCCAGATGTATATCAAGGCAGACATGTATCAGCAGCAGCAATTGCAGCACACGAATGCGGACATGCCGTACAGCACGCTACTGCATATCAGTGGTTACAAATGAGATCACAAATGGTTCCAATTGTAAGCTTTAGTAATAGAATGATGAGTACAGTTTTTATTATTGGATTAATCGGAGGAAGTTTTATTGGTCTTGGTTGGCAAAATATGTTGATGTTATTTATAATTCTACAAGCTATTGTAACTGCATTTACATTAATTACTTTACCTGTAGAATTTGATGCAAGTAGAAGAGCTTTGGTATGGTTAAGGTCATCAGGCATAACAAGTGATGCAGAATTAACTTATGCAGATGATGCTTTAAAATGGGCAGCTAGCACCTATGTAGTTGCAGCATTAGCAGCAGTTACTTATTTACTTTATTATATTGCGCTTAGAGATTAAACAATAAAGTTTTAGACATAAAAAAAGCCCTAACAATTGTTAGGGCTTTTTATTTTTTAAGAAATTTTTTAACCTTTCTTAGTTAAGAATGGCAATCCAGTTCTTGTGTTTTCTTTCACATGGTAACCATCTGGTTTGTCACAAGCAGTATCTCTTGAATCTTTAGAAAAATAATAGATTCTTTGCACTCTGCCAGTTGATTTTAAAGTAACATCTTTGCAATTGCAGTGATACAAAACACCTCTTGCGTTTGTGTGTGTAAAAGCCATGATTTAATTTTTTAGTTAATAAAATTTTTACAGGCACAATATACACAAAAAATTAACATAAATACAATTTTACTAGATAAGAACAAAAATACTTGTTGATAAGTATAAATCTTAATTATCAAAAAAGGTGAATAAAATAACATACTTAACTTATATTATATAAAATAAATTATATTTTTAAACTATTGATTTTAAGCAATTTACAATTAATTGTAATACTAATAACTACAATCAATAATCTCTAGATAAGAGTAAATTTTTTCACTAGGTTAAACAGTTAATAACTTAAGATGTAAAAGTGTTGATTTTTATTACAAAAGCAGGAAAATTCAGATTTGAAATAATATTAATTTCCAATAATCTGCGTTTTCCCTAATACTAAGAATGGAAAGTACCCGTTTTTTTAATACTACTACCTAAAGAAGAAATGATTATATTTACGCCTATAAAAATTCAAAATGAAAAAAATAATAATAACGCTTATTTCGATAATTAGCATCTATTCAGTATCTGCCCAGAAATATACTGACATGTATATTAGTGATGCAAATAAAGTTGGACTAAGTTGGTTAAATGATATTAATCATAACCAATACGAAAATGCTTATCAATTACTTTCCAAAGAACACAAAGCTAAATATCCACAAGAAATTTGGATAGTGCTAATAAATGAGTTAATGCTTGAATTTGGAAATTTAGAAAGCAGAACTGTAACGCAAAGAGATTTTCAAAGTCAAGCGGAGGGGATGGAAGATGGATTTTATGTTTTTATTGAATATAGTTCACAATATGAAAATACAAAAGAGCATACTGAATACTTACTATTAAAACAAAACGATAAAGCCAAATGGGAAATATTTGACTATAATTATGAGTTTAAAAGTGAGAAAGAAGAATGAGCTTACAAGCTATTTTTCGTAACCCAATACCTATAACCTAAAATTACTTTTTCGTGATTTTTTAATTTAGTAATATCCTTCTTATACAGTTTTGGCATTATTAACTTGTTTATTACTGCTAAACTCCTAAAAATATACTTTTTCTGAAATAGCATCATTAATAAAATTATAAGTAGAAGTAGTACAATTGTAATTGTGCCATTACCAAATCCTGTACCCAGCAATATCATCTTATTAATGTTATATGACCAACAATTATTTTAGAGATATTCTCTTTAGTTTGTTTGTATTCAATTACAAATGGGTAAATACCTTGTGGTGCTAGATTCCCGCCCAATACAACGCCATTCCAAGTACCCATTTTATAATAAGACTCGGTGTTTTCTAAATTATTACAAATATTTCCATCATCTATATGATTTGTTAATACTATTTCATTTGATTCAAAAACCACTTCACTCCCCCATCTTTTATGAATCTGAATATTGAAAGAATAGAATCCTCCTACTCCCTTTACATAAAACTCATCATTACAGTAATCGTTATTGGGCGTAAAACTAGTGGGTGTAAATAATTTATTGTCAGGAGTAACACAAATTTGTACTGCAAAAGAATCAGTGCAACCACCTTGATTAATTAAATTAAGTACAACTGTAAAAACTCCAGTATCATTATAGGTGTGCAAAGGATTCTGAGAAAAAATATACTCAGTTATTGCGTTATCACCAAAATCCCAATAAGAAGCATTACTAATTTCCAGAGGATTAATAATACTATTATCTAAAAATTGTAATTCTCCATCCAGCATTGATACGCATTCATTTTTATTTGGGAAAAACAATGCTTCAACTTGATCATAACCTGGAATTGTAATAGTATCAGATAATTCACAATTTGTAAAGACATCAGTAATAATAACTTCATGTTTTTTGTTTACAAAATTAACAATGCTGTCAGTATAGTTAATAGGATTTGTATTCCACTTATAAATATAGTTTGAAATTGGCAATACCTCTACCTTTGCATAACCCAACTCACCATAACATTGTTTTGCTGAAGTGGTGAAACTTGTAGTAAAAGAAGGGTGTACAAATACAGGAATACTATCTACTACATTATCCGAACAAGCATCGGCAACAGATACTATATAAAGAGTAGAAATAGTAGGACTAATTAGATGTGCAAAGCTATTACTTAATCCATTATTCCAATTAAACAAATAATTCCCTGTGCCTCCACTAGCATTTACTCCTATTGTTACTAAATCTCCTAAACACAAAGAATCATTATTAATATAAGTATTCGAAAATAATTGATCTTGTACAAAAACTATGGTATCAATTATTTGCATACAATTGCCTATACCATACGTAAAGGTGATTATATGATAACCCGTACCCGCTAAAGAAGGATTAAAAAGACTCCCAACAATACCGTCACCAGATAATACACCTCCTGAGTTTGGTGTCGTTGTGATTAAGATATTTGAATCGATAAAACAATAATTAGCATCTAGCCCGCTCAAACTTAAAGTTGGAGAATTATAAATATTTATAACAAAAGTATCTACACAGTTATTAGGAGCTGTATATTGTAAATAATATATTCCCACTCCAAGCTGTGAAGGTGAAAATAATCCTGTCGAATTATTTATAATGCCATTTCCAACCCAATATCCACCAGGAGGAATTGCATTTAATGTTATATTACTAGAAGATGAGCAAATTAAAGTATCTGATAGCACTGATCTTGGGGACACGCTAATAATCAAATTATCAATACACGTGTTGGCTTCATAAGTAATATTATGAATACCAACACCTGCAATAATAGGATTAAATTCTCCAGGAAAACTAGTAGTAATAATGCCTGTACCACTCCAGCTTCCATTCCATGGAGTTCTTGGGACCATTGACATATCAAGAGTTTGTAATCCAGAATTTAGACATAAAAATAAAGAGTCTATTTGAATATCTGTATCTACTACCCAAACTTCTGTTGTGTCAATACACCCATTATATGAATATGTAGCAATGTCCACTCCTAAACCAAGCGAAGGGTCAAATGTACCTAAAATAGTATTTGTAATATTATTTCCACTCCAAACTCCTCCAATAGGAGCTCCAATCAGATTAAATGAAGCTTGTGAAGGACATGCAATTTGATCTGGACCAGCATCAATCTCATTGACAATAATATCAACAAAATCATCACAACCCTGAATAGAATATATTAAATTATGTGTTCCGGAAATTGCTACATCTGTCAAGAATGCCCCATCAGGAGTAACAGGACCTCCTAAAATAGCAAGTTTATCAACCGCTACATCTGATTGCCAATCACCTGTTATTACACGTAATCTTAACAACACCTCTGGAGTATTGTAAGCAGATAAATCAATTGCCGCTTCATTCCATTGGTTCCCTAAATCTCCATAAACATCCCAAATATTCCAAATCCATGTTACTCCATTATCAATAGAAATATCAATAGCAAAACTCCCCTGCCCTGCACCATATTTATGATACCAAAAATATAATATAGGGTTATTGTATTCTGATAAGTTTATACATGGACTAATAATACCTGATCTTTTTGATGGAAAATTTGGATTAGATGCTTCAGTATAAATATAATCTGTTCCCTCGTATGCTGATCCAGGACCAGTATTTCCAGAAGGGGTTCCTCCACTATTTATCATCCAATCAAAATCATTAGCAGGATCATGAGTCCATCCATTAAAACTATTTTCCCACCCCTCTTGATAAGGGAAAGTTGTAATAGGATTTGTGCAGCTACTAGGTAATATATTATTATCTGGCAAAACAGACCATATTCCGTTTGCTGGAGCAAAAGTAAGAGGAAAATTTCCTGATTGCTGGCAAAAAGTTGTTCCA
>LWDU01033640.1_pt1 | contig 25330 bp, 23 predicted proteins | sample 727161 | NCBI WGS metagenome assembly LWDU01 (sample SAMN04566230, study PRJNA314399) | hydrothermal vent metagenome | isolation source: deep sea hydrothermal plume seawater | place: Mexico: Gulf of California, Guaymas Basin | collected 2004-07-11
TTTAAAAAATTTCTTTCTTTTTTATTAATTGATTTAACATCTTTAATATTTAACCATTTATTTTTATCAAACATAATAAAATTTTTATATTTTTTTAAAATTTGTATTTTGCTTGAAAAGGGTAAAAATTTTTTTGATTTATATTTTGCTAAATTTTTTGGATATTTAAAAATTCTGGATTTCAGGACGCTTGTTTTATGTGTCGGCCTAAATCTATTAGTATAATTTGATGATTTAATGTAGCCTATATAATTATCATATGAAGTTTTAACTTTAATAAATTTTTTTTTTTTTAATAAAATTCTAAATTTTTCTCCGTATAGGATTTGAGAACCAATCTTAGATTTATAAGTAGGTTTCTCATATAAATTTAAATGTGAGTTTTTACAAAAAAAATTACTGCGCACCAATTTTTAATTTATGTCTAATAAACCATAAACAAATTAAAGAAGGAATAACCATTATTGTAGTTAAGACGAAAAATGTTCCCCAATCTCCATTTAGCCAATCAACTAGAGCCCCTGAAGATGATGCAAGAGTTGTTCTTCCAGCAGTTCCTATCGATGCAAGTAATGCATATTGAGTTGCGGTATAAGTTCTATCAACTAATAATGATATGAAAGCAACAAATGCTACTGTTGCAAATGCAGCGGTTATATCATCGAATATAACAGCAACAGCAAATAACCATTCAGATTTACCAGTCCAAGCCAAAACAGCAAATAGTAAGTTTGTTAAAGCCATTAATATTCCTGCAACAAACATTGTTTTTATTGTTCCTGATCTCATTGCAAATATTCCACCTAGCAATGTAAAAACAACTGTTGTTATCCAACCCAAAGCTTTTGAGTAAATTGCGATCTGTCCTTTAGAAAATCCAAGTTCTTTATAAAAAACAATTGACATGCGTCCAAGAAAAGCTTCTCCAATTTTAAATAAGAATACAAAGGCTAAAATTCCTATCGCGATAGCAAATCCATTTTTTTTGAAGAAACTAATTATAGGGCCACCAATTGTGCCAGTTATCCAAGCAATGAAATTAGTTATAATATTGATTGATCCAAGTTTACCTTCTATCATTTGATCTGTTTCTCTTTGTTTAGATTGTCTGTCTGTTTCAATTGGTTCATGAACAAACATTAAGCCTATATTCATCAAAATTATTACTACGCCCAAGATTAAAAAAGTAGTTTGCCAATAGTCTGTAATACCCATATTTTCAAAATATTCTGCAGTGAATAAAGCTATAACACCTCCAAGTTTGTATCCTGTCCACCAACCAACCACAGCCATGGCTGCACCAGCTGCCATAGATTTTCCTTCATTTTCATTAATTTGTTCAATTCTTAAAGCATCAACTGTTATATCTTGAGTTGCTGAGGCTATTGCAATTATTAAACCTATCGTAATTAATAATGCTAAATTTTGTGTTGGGTTTATATAGCTCCATACAATTAAACAAATTAATATTGCTATTTGCATTAATACTATCCAACCTTTTCTATGACCTATTTTTTTAGTTAAAAATGGAATTTGAATTCTGTCAATAATTGGAGCCCATAAATAATTAAATGCATAGACACCAAATATTAAACCTGCCCATCCAATAGTTGACCTACTTAAACCTTCTTCTTTTAACCATAATGAAAGACTGCTACCAATCAATACCCACGGAAAACCACTTATAGCACCCAGAAGTAAAATTCTCACCATTCTAATATCCATGTAATATTGAAAAAGATTACTTAGATTTTGTTTTTTTTCTATCATCAAAATTTTCTCCAAAAAGATGGTACGAACAAGACTAATATAGCAAACAGTTCAAGTCTACCTAAAATCATACCTAAACTTAAAGTCCATTTTGATGCACTAGGAAGAGCAGAAAAATTACCATTTGGACCAATAATTTCTCCAAGTCCAGGTCCCACATTTGAAATAGAGGTAGCCGCACCAGATATTGAAGTGACAAAATCTAATCCAGTTAAAGACAATACAGCAGTTAATCCAAAGAAAATAATTATGTATAGATAAATAAATGAAATTACAGAAGCCATAAATTTATCATCTATATTATTATTAGCATATTTAATTACAAAAATTCCTCTTGGATAGATTATTTTTTTTAACTGGTTTAATAAAAAATGATAAAGTAATTGAATTCGAAAAATTTTTATTCCACAAGCTGTAGAACCTGCACAACCTCCTATAAACATTAAAATTAAAAAAAATATTAAAGGAAAATTTCCCCATTGATCAAAATCTTTAGTAACGTATCCAGTTCCTGTTAAAATTGAAATTACGTTAAATGAAATAGATCTTAAATTAATCTCAAACAAACTTTTATTTTTTAATGCTAAATAAATAAACAGTATTATTATTGAAATTAAAATTACTTTAAAAAAAGTTTTAATTTGCGAGTCTGAAAAAAAAATATTTTTATCTCCATTAAGAAATTTTATATATGCAATAAAAGGTATGCTTCCTAATAATATAAAAATCATTGATGTTATCTCAATTAGGGCGCTATCAAAATGTCCTATAGATTGATTATAATTTGAAAATCCACCTGTTGCTATTGTAGTCATTGAATGTGTTAAGCTGTCAAAAAATCCCATTCCAAATACTTTATAAAAGAAAGCACAAGATAAAGTTAAAATTAAGTAGATTATTATTAATCTAATACTTATTTGCTTTGATTTTGGTAAAATTTTTTCTGCACTATCGTTACTGGATACTTTAAATAATTGCATACCACCAACATTCATTATTGGCATAAGCGTAATAGCCATAATAATAATACCGATACCACCTAGCCATTGTAGAATAGCTCTCCAGAGAAGTATTCCTTTTGGTGCTTGATCCAAATTAACAATCACAGTAGATCCAGTTGTGGTGATACCAGACATGCTTTCAAAAAATGAATCAGTTAAATTAAGTTCTAAACTAGAAAAAATAAATGGTAGTGATCCAAAAATTGCAATACTTAACCACGAAAGTGCAGTTAATAGAAATGCTTGTGGCAGATCAAGTTTTTTATCATGATCTAAGTTCGATAAAAAAAATAAAGTTCCAAATACAACTGAAATGATCCCAGAACTAATAAATGAAGAATCCATCTCATCATAAATGAACTGCACTATCATAGGAATTATCATTGATGCTCCTAAAATTATTTGCAAAACACCTAGGGTGAAAAAAACAGTTTTATAATTAGACATTTTAAATAAACATTATTTTATGGTAAATAAATTTCAACTCTATATGAATAATTAAAAACACTAATTTTATAAGTTATTGTGTATTTAAGTTGTGATTGATAAAGCAAATATTGAAAAAACTAATGCATGGCCTTTTGTAGAGGCCAAAAAGATATTGCATGAGAGAAGAAAAAATATAGATCAAAAGGGTAAGATTATTTTACAAACAGGATATGGTCCAAGTGGATTACCGCATATTGGAACTTTTGGTGAAGTCGCAAGAACATCAATGATTGTTAATGCTTTAAATCAATTAACAAATATTCCAAAAGAAATAATTACTTTTTCGGATGATATGGATGGACTTAGAAAAGTTCCTGACAATGTTCCTAATAAAGAAATACTAAACGAAAACTTACACAAACCATTAACAACAATTCCTGATCCATTTAATAAATTTGGAAGTTTTGGTGAACATAATAATGAAATGCTAAAAAAATTTTTAAATCAATTTAATTTTAAATATAATTTTATGAGTTCAACAGAACTTTATAAATCTGGTTTTTTTAATGAAATACTCAGATTAATTTTAAAAAATTATAAAGGAATTATGGAAATAATAATTCCAACATTAGGAAAAGAAAGACAGAAAACATATTCCCCGTTTTTACCAATTTGTCCAGATACAGGAGTGGTTTTAGAAATTCCAATAAATGAAATTGATGAAAAAAACTCAAAAATAATTTTTGATAATAATGGAAAAAAACTAGAAAAAAGTATTTTAGATGGAAATTGTAAACTTCAGTGGAAAGTTGACTGGGCAATGAGATGGTATGCATTAGATGTAGATTTTGAAATGTATGGAAAAGACCTTATTGAAAGTGCTATTTTATCTACAAAAATAATTAAATTATTAGGTAAATCTAATCCTTCAGGTTTCGCATATGAATTATTTTTAGATGAAAAAGGTGAAAAAATATCAAAGTCTAAAGGAAATGGAATTACCATTGATGAGTGGTTGAAATATGCATCACCCGAAAGTTTGTCATTGTTTATGTATCAAAACCCTAAAAGAGCAAAAAAAATTTATAAAGAAATAGTGCCAAAAGCAGTGGATGAATATTTAGATTTTATTGAAAAAGGAAAAACACAAAATGAATTACAATTACTATTAAATCCTGTTTGGCACGTTCACGATGGTCTTATGCCAAAAGAAAATATGATTATGACTTTTTCTATGCTTCTTAATTTGGTTGAAGCTAGCAATGCAGATACAAAAGAACTTTTATGGAAATTTGTAAAGAAATATAAATCTAATATTATTGAGAAAGATCATCCTATATTTGATAAACTTATTGGTTATGCAATTAAGTATTTTAATGATGTTATTAAACAAAATAAAAAATATAAAAAACCTAATGAATTAGAAAAAAAAGCACTTGAAGCTTTAATTAATGCTTTAGAAAAATGTAACGACAGCATGCAACCAGAAGATATTCAAACTCAGATTTATACTGTTGGGAAAGAAAATGGATATAAAGAAAATTTAAGAGACTGGTTCAAATTAATTTACGAAGTGGTATTTGGTGATGCAAATGGTCCAAGAATGGGTTTCTTTATTAGTTTTTTTGGTGTTAATGAGACAAAACAATTAATAAAAGATAAAATTAATTAATGTTTTCAAAAATAAGATCTTTAATATTCAAATTAGACCCAGAATTAGCGCATTCTTTAGCAATTAAAGCTTTAAAACTTAATTATATTCCTAAGAGCAAGATTGAAAAAAATGAATCTATTCAAACGGCAATTTTTGGTAAAACAATTCCTAATCCAATTGGTGTTGCTGCGGGATTTGATAAAGACGCAGAAGTCTATAATTCTTTATTTAAATTAGGATTTGGTTTTGTTGAAGTGGGCACAATAACTCCTAAAAAACAATATGGAAATCCAAAATCAAGAGTATTTCGTTTAGAAGAAGATGAAGCATTAATTAATAGGCTTGGATTTAATAATTCAGGGGCAGATATAGTAAGTTCTAGAATAGAAAAAAATACCCCTAGCGGACTATTAGGTATTAATATTGGACCTAATAAAGATTCAATAAATAGACAAGAAGACTATTTAATATGTTTACGTAAGTTCTATAATTTTGCAGATTACTTAACTATAAATATTTCTTCACCAAATACTGAAAATCTCAGAAACTTTCATAATCAAGTCGAATTAGATGAATTATTAGGTTTAATTAAAAATGAAAAGCAAATCCTAAAAACAACAATACCAATTGCTTTAAAAGTTTCACCAGACATAGAGGAAAATAATATTTCACAAATTGCAGAATTGCTTATAAAACATAATTTAGAAGTACTTATAGTTTCAAATACCACAGATATAAATAGAGAAAACTTAAAAAATATTAATAAATTAGAGAAAGGCGGTTTATCCGGGAAACCATTGGAAATAAAATCAAATTTACTAATAAATAAATTTTATAAAATTTTAAAAAATAAAATTAAAATAATTGGAGTAGGTGGTGTTGACACTGGAACTGGAGTTTACGAAAAATTTATTAATGGAGCTAGTGTAGTACAATTATACACCGGCATGGTTTATAGAGGTCCAAATATTGTATCTAAAATTAGCAGTGAATTAATTCATATTTTAAATCACAAAGGAATAAAAAATATATCTGAAATCATAGGTACTAAAAATTGATCTTGACTGATAACTTTAGAGCACCTATACAAGCATAATTTTTATGTCTAAAAAATGTGAACTTACTGGAAAAATACCCCTAAAAGGTCATAAAGTTAGCCATGCTAACAACAAGACAAAAAGAAGATTTTTACCAAATTTGAAAAAGGTAAAATTTAAGAGTTTAATCTTAAATAAAACTATGAAACTAAGAGTCTCTAATGCAGCTTTAAGGTCTGTTGATAAAAAAGGTAGTTTTGATCAGTTTATTAAAACTGCAAAAGCAAGAGATTTATCATTAAGACTTAAAAAGTTAAAAAAATCTTTATTAAGCAAACCAGCATAATGAAATCCTTTTTCTTTATTCTCTCATTTTTAATGGGAGCTGTTGTTCTTGCTTCGAATTACTTAGTTCAGTTTCCAATTCAATATTTAGGTTTAGAAGAAATATTAACTTATGGAGCTTTTAGTTATCCAATAGCATTTTTAATTACAGATTTAGCAAATAGATCTTATGGAAAAATAATTGCTAAAAAAATTGTATATATTGGTTTTGCTATAGGTATTTTATTTACTCTTTTCTTTTCTACTAATTTTTATGATTTAATCTCAATTAGAATTGCAATTGGCTCTGGAACAGCATTCATAACTGCACAATTATTAGATATACAAATATTTGATAAATTAAGAAGAAAAAGATGGTTTATAGCCCCCTTAACATCTTCTTTTATTGGTTCAATAGTTGATACTTTTTTATTCTTTTCGATTTCATTTTATGGAACAGGGGTAAATTGGATAACATTATCTTTAGGAGATTTAGCAGTTAAAATATTTGTAGCACTTATAATGTTAATTCCTTTTAGATTACTTTTAGGTACTCTTAAAGCTGCTTAAATAAAAATTTATACGATAAAATTTTGTAAGCTAATTTAGCCACCAAGAAATTATAAGAGTTAAAGCCTTTTATTGGAGCAAGTTCATTTATATCAGCTCCAACAATATTTGAATTCTTTGCAGCAATTTTGATGATATTTAAAGTTTCATCCCACAATAAACCACCTGGCTCAGGAGTACCCGTTGCAGGCATTATACTTGAATCCAAACCATCGACATCAAAAGTTAAATAGACGGTTTTATTTTTTATTAATTTTTTAAATTTATTTAAATTCCATTTCGGTTTGTCTTTTGCCCAAAAAATATTAATTCTTGAGGAATTTTTTTTTAAATAAGGTATTTCACTTTCAGAAATATTTCTTACCCCAAAAGAAACTAACGATATATTTTGATAATCAAGACATCTTTTTATTGCTGAAGCATGTGAGAACTTTTCACCATTATAGCTTTCTCTTAAATCAGCATGGGCGTCAAAGTGTAACAAACATAATTTCTTATATTTTTTTGCAAAAGGAGCTATACAACCTGGCGTAATAGAATGTTCTCCTCCAAAAGTTATTGGGAACATTTTTTTATTTAAAATTTCTTGATTGATACTAGACATTTTCTTTAGAGCTTTTTTAATATTTTTATCAATTTTAAAAGGTTTTAAAGTTTTTATTCCAATTTTTTTATATGGTTCACAATTTAATTCTTCGTCATATAATTCTACTTGATGCGAAGCTTTAATAATTTCTTTTGGACCATTTCTTGTTCCTCCACCATAGCTAACTGTTCTTTCTAACCCAAAAGGAACAACAATTGCTTTTTCTTTAAAACTAAACTTATTATCAATTCCAAGAAATCCCTGTTTGTTTGAAAGATAGTTCAATTTAATATCCAAATATTTTTGAAAATTTTTTTTTAGTTCTATTTTTCCAATCCCCTTTGTGATAAGCATCGCTAGCAATTAAAGGTAAAACACTCGTTGCCTCAGCAAAAACCATTTGCTCTTTTGCAACATCAACCTTTCCCCAGGAACTTGCTTCTTTCAAAGTTGAGCTACTGCAAGCACCATCCCTTGAATCCGCCACAGTTATTTGAATTGCATATTTATGCATATCAACTTCTTTACCCAAAAGTTCAGCACATATTACAGTATCTTGAATAAAATTTTTGGGAACACCTCCACCAATCATGAATAAGCCTGAGTCTTTAGATCTAATTTTTATCTCTGTCAATTCACGGAATTCTCTAATTGAGTCTATGGTTAAGTGTTTTTTTGGGTTTCTTTCTTGATGCATAACAAGACCAAAGCCAGCACTAGAGTCCGTAAAAGCTGGACAAAATATAGGAACTTCATTGTCATAAGCAGTTTCAATAAGCGAGTTCTTTTTTTTTGCATTACTTTTCAAGTATTTTCCTATTTCATGAATAAATTCTCTCGATGTATAACTTCTAGCCTCTAAACTATCAGCTATTTCTTCTATAGTTTTATCACACATCTGAAGTTCATCTTCATCAATGTAAGTATCATAAATTCTATCTATATAATTTTTCCTCAACTCTTTGTCGTCTTGAAATTGAGACCCCTGGTAATGTTTAAACCCAAGTGCTTCAAAAAAATCCATATCAATAATAGATGCACCCGTTGCAACAATTGCATCAACCATATTATATTTAATCATATCCCTATAAATATGCATGCATCCAGCAGCTGAGGTTGAGCCTGCTAATGTTAAAAAAATTGTACAATCTTTGTCTCTGATCATATCATTGAAAATATTTGCTGCATTTGCTGTTTCCCTAGAAACAAAAGACATTTTTTCCATTGAAGAGATAATTTTACGTGCATCAAAAGACGTAATATCAATATGTTCAACTTCTTTTTTTAAAAAATCTTTTTTACTGTTATGACCTAGATTTTTTTTATCTGACATTATGCAACAAGAAACTCTTTATTTGCTTCTTTGTCGTACATAGTCATTATTGGATCATCTTCAACTTCAAAGATGTTATTTGAGTAAAATCCATTAAAATATGTTCTAAATGTTAATCCGTAAGCTCCAAGTTGACCTAATTCTATATAATCATTTTCTTTAATATTATTTGGCAGAACAAAAGGACCTTTCATATAATCCATGCCATCACATGTTGGTCCATAAAAATCAAAAGAAGTTAATTTCTTTGAAATTACTTTTCCGTTTGTAATTAATCTAGATGGAAAAACAATATTTGGAACTCCACCATCAAAAAGTGTACCATAAGTTCCATCATTTATATAAAGTTGATGTTTCTTTCTTAAATTTACTCTTACAATTGTCGAACCACTCTCTGCAACAATTGCTCTACCAGGTTCACAAATAATTTTAGGTAGCTTATCTAATTTTAAATTTTTTAATCCTTTTTTAATTTCTTCAAAATAATTATCTAAAGATTGGGGAATTAGATCTGGATAAATTGTTGGAAATCCACCTCCTATATTTATAATATCTGGTACAATTTTAGTTTTTTTAATTATATTTCCAATTTCTGAAATACCTTTTGTATATGAAATTGGATGCATACATTGTGATCCAACATGAAAACTTAATCCTGTTTTTTTTGCGTATTGTTTTGTTAATCTTAATAAACCTGTTGCTTCAGAATTGATTGCACCAAATTTTTTTGACAAATCTATTTCTGCATGTTCATTTGAAACAGAAACTCTTACATATAATTCAAGATCTTTTGCACGATTTGTACTTTCAATTATTTTAATTAATTCATCTTTTGTGTCTAAAGAAAATGCTTTCACTCCATGAACAAAATATGCTTCTTTTATATTTTCTCTACTTTTCACTGTATGCATAAAATAGCAATTAGCATTTGGTTTAATTTTTTTGATAACTTTAATTTCCTTAATTGATGCAACATCAAAGCTTTCTATGCCAGACTCAATTAATGTTTTTAATACAATTGGATGAGGATTTGTTTTTACTGCATATAAAACCTTACCAGGGAATTTTTTTTGAAAAAACTTGGATGCTAATTGTATTGAATTTTTTCTAATACAATATGTTGGCTCAACAGGTTTCAGTTGATTTACTAATTGATCAACTGACTTAAATTTTTGCATAATAGCTCCATAAAAAAAAATTTAACAAAAAAAACTTGCATATCTGATATGCAAATTTCATATAAATTCAGCATTTATGAGATATATACATTAATGTAAAGTAAATAATGCTATTGAAATAATCTTATTAGCCTCCATATGAAAAGTATGTCACAGACACATAATATTAAAAATATAAGTGAATTTACTGATAAATCGCTACTCATAGTTGATGATGATAATCCTTTCAGAGAAAGATTGGCTAGAGCTATGGAAAAAAAAGGTTTTCAGGTTTCTCAAGCTGAAAGTGTAAAAAAAGGCATAGAGTCAGTAAAACAAAAAAAACCTGCTTTTGCCGTAGTTGATTTAAGATTAAATGATGGAAATGGATTAGAGGTTGTAAAAGAAATTCAAAGTTCTAATTCAAAAAGTAGAGTTATCATGTTAACTGGATATGGAAACATTCCAACAGCAGTAGCCGCTATAAAAGAGGGAGCAATAGATTATCTGGCTAAGCCAGCAGATGCAGAAGATGTTGAAAGAGCCTTATTAGCTGAACCAGACAGAAAAGCAGAACCTCCTGAAAATCCCATGTCAGCTGATAGAGTTAAATGGGAACATATTCATAGAGTTTTTGAATTATGCAATAGGAATGTATCTGAAACTGCAAGAAGACTGAAAATGCATAGAAGAACACTTCAAAGAATTCTGTCTAAAAGGTCTCCTAAATAAATCTTCTTAAATTAATTATTTTCTTTGTAAGTAAAGTTAAAATTATCATTTTAAATAATTCTGCGAGTAAAAAGGGTGTCGCACCTAATTGAAAAATTGGTTTATCCCATCCAATTAAAGTACCCAACCACAAAATACCTAATATATAAATTGCAGAAACAGAAAATATTAATTTAAAAAATATATTAAAAATATTTGTTTTTAAATTTAAATAACCAGCCAAGAAAGTTGCAACTAAAAAACCTATTAGATAACCCATAGTTGGACCTGTAAAATATGATAATCCCACTCCTTTTTCTGGAGAATTAGAAAATACAGGAAAACCAATTATTCCTTCAAATAGATAAAGTAAAACAGTAGCTAAAGCAATTCTGTATCCAAAAGCAATTCCCAAAAAAATAACTACAAATGTTTGCATTGTCATTGGTACTGGATAGAAGGGGATTTTTATTTTTGCAGAAATCGTAAGCAAAATAGAACCTGCAAAAACTAATAAAAAATATTTTAAGACTTTTTGTATTTGATTTGTTTTAGTTGCTTCCATTTTATTACTTTACTATTATTATATAAATTAATCTAGTTTTTAGTTAATACAAGAAAAACATCCTCTAAATCACCGTCGTCTGTAGAAATATCTGATATCACAATATGCTGTTTATTTATAAATGTAATTACTTCATTAATAGCTAATTCACTTTTTTCATATGAAATAATAAGTTGATCCGAACTATTTGATAATATTTTTAAAGAATTTAATGAGTTGTTATTAATATTGACTTCTTTATTAACAGCAAAAGTCACTTTTTTAGTTTGTATTCTTTTTAATAAATTTATTGTGATATCTAAAGCTACAAGTTTGCCTTTATTAAGTATTCCAATTCGATCACACATTTCTTCAGCTTCAGCTAAATAATGAGTTGTAAGTATAATCGTGACTCCTTGTTTATTTAATAATTTTACATTATCCCAAAGCTGTCCTCTCAACTCAACATCTACTCCTGCCGTAGGTTCATCTAAAATTATTATTGGTGGTTGATGAACTAAAGCTTTTGCAACCAACAATCTTCTTTTCATCCCTCCTGAAAGGCTTCTTGTATAACTTTCTGATTGATTTTCTAAAGAAACAAGTTTTAAAATAGTATCTGTAATTCTGTCCTTTTTTTTTATTCCATACATTCCCGCTTGAAGTTCAAGAAGTTTTCTTGGACTAAAAAATGGATCAACATTTACTTCTTGAGGAACTATTCCAATTGAAGCCCTTACTTGTCTTGGATTTTTATCTAAATTAAATCCCCAAACATTAACTTCTCCTGATGATTTAATTGTTGTTCCTGCTAGAATATTTATGAAAGTACTTTTTCCAGCACCATTTGGTCCTAAGAGACCAAAAATTTCACCTTCATTCACTTCTAAGTTTAAATCTTTTAGAGCATGTATAGATTTTGAACTATTTTTTGAATAAGTTTTATTTAAATTTTTTACATATAAAACATTTTTTTTGTTCATAGACCGCTAAATATTTATAACATTAGTATAAATTAAGATAACATTATTTTTATGACTAAAATTAAAAAAACCGATCATTTTTATTTAATTGATGGATCGGGTTATATTTTTAGAGCCTATTATGCATTGCCTCCTCTAACTAGGAAAAGTGATGGCATGCCCACCGGAGCGGTGAGTGGTTTTTGTAATATGTTGTTTAAATTATTAGAAGACTCTAAATCAAATGAAAATAAAGAAAAACCGACGCATTTTGCAGTAATTTTTGACTCTGCAAGAAAAAATTTTAGAAATGAAATTTATTCTGAATACAAAGGCAATAGGGCTGATGCACCTGATGATCTTATTCCTCAATTTGAATATATAAGAAAATCTGTTCAAGCTTTTAATTTGCCTTCAATAGAATTAATTAATTATGAGGCTGACGATTTAATAGCAACTTATTCAGAGCAAGCAATAAAAGCTGGCGCAAAAGTAACGATTGTATCTTCTGATAAAGATTTCATGCAACTATACAAAAAAAATATTCGTATTTATGATCCAATGAAAAACAAATATATTTCTGAAGAAGATATCGATAAAAAATTTGGTGTTACTCCAGATAAAGTAGTAGATGTTCAAGCGCTAGCAGGGGATAGCAGCGACAATGTACCTGGTGTACCGGGAATTGGTATAAAAACAGCAGCAGAGTTAATTAATCAATTTGGAAATTTTGAAAATGTTTTAAAAAAAGCAGATCAAATAAAACAGAATAAACGAAGAGAAAGTTTGATTGAAAATAAGAATAAAGCAACTATCAGTAAAAAATTAGTTACTCTTAAAAAGGATGTTCCAGTAAAAAATGAAATTACTGAATTTGATTTAAAAAACATTGACAAAGATAAGCTTTATACTTTTTTAAGAGAAATGGAATTTAATAGATTGCTAAGTTCTGTAATATCAACCTATGGAGAGATTAATTTTTCCAAGGAAAAGCAAAATGGAAAAGAGATAAATCAAAATAAGAAGATAAATAGCGATCATTATCAATTAATTGAAAAAGATACAGATTTGGATAAATATCTTATGGAAGCTGAGGAATCCGGAGAAATTGCAATAGATACAGAAACAACTTCATTAGACTCTCATCAAGCAAAATTAGTTGGTATTTCACTATCTACAAAAATTGGACAAGCATGTTATATCCCAATAGGGCACAGTAATGGTAATAATTTAATAGAAAAAAATATAATTAATAAAATTAAACCTGTTTTACAGGATAAAAGTATAAAAAAAATCGGACAAAATATTAAATTTGATTACATCATATTATATCACCGAGGCATAGATATGAATTCAATGGAAGATACAATGCTCATGTCTTATGCATTAGATGCAGGAAAAAACAGACACAACATGGATGCTTTATCTGAAATCCATTTAGGTCACAAAACAATTTCTTATAAGGAGCTAGTTGGAACTGGAAAAAAACAAATTAATTTTAGCGATGTTGATATTAAATTAGCTAAAAAATATGCAGCAGAAGATGCTGATATTACATATAGATTATATAAAATTTTCTTAAAAAACTTAAAATCAGAAAAGTTATTAAATATTTATGAAATTTTTGAAAAACCCTTAATTAAAATTTTAGCATTAATGGAGATCAATGGTGTTAAAGTAGATAAAAAGTTTCTTAAACTTCTTTCAGACAAATTCGAAAAAAAAATCAATAATTTAGAAAAAGAAATTTTTAAACTGTCAAAAAAAGAGTTTAATATTGGATCAACCAAGCAACTAGGTGAAGTGATGTATAATGAAATGAAAATCTCATCGATGAAAAAAACAAAAAAAGGAAGTTTTGCTACTAGTGCTCAAGTTTTAGAAGATCTTGCTTTTAAAGGCCACAAATTACCAAAATTAGTTTTAGATTGGAGACAAGTTGCTAAACTTAAAAATACCTACTCTGATTCTTTACAAGAACATATTAATCCAACTTCAAAAAGGGTTCATACATCTTTTCTATTGGCCGCAACTTCTACAGGACGATTGGCATCAAGTGACCCAAATTTACAAAATATACCGATTAAATCTGAAGATGGTAAAGACATAAGAAAATCTTTTATTGCTGAAGATAAATATACTTTAATTTCAGCTGACTATAATCAAATTGAAATGAGAATTTTAGCAGATTTAGCCGATGTTCAAGAATTAAAAAAAGCATTTAAAAATAATGAAGATATTCATTCTTTAACAGCAAGCCAAGTCTTTAATACAAACGTTAATAAAGTTGATTCAAACATGAGAAGAAAAGCAAAAACAATAAATTTTGGAATTATATATGGAATATCTCAATACGGCTTAGCAAAGCAAATTGGAGTTTCAAATATTGAAGCAAAAGATTTTTTAAACTCTTATTTTTTAAAATTTCCTGAAATCAAAGATTATATGGAATCCACAATAAAATTTTGTAGAAGAAGTGGTTATGTTAATAATATTTTTGGAAGAAGAACTCATATCACCGGAATCAATGATAAAAATTTTAATGTGAGAAATTTTCAGGAAAGAGCAGCAATCAATGCACCAATACAAGGTTCGGCATCAGAAATTATGAGAATGGCAATGATAAGAATCTATGAGAAATTTAAAGAAATGAAAAACCTAGAATGTAAAATTCTTTTACAAATTCATGATGAACTAATATTTGAGGTAAAAAATGGAGAAGCAAAAAAATATTCTAAAATTATACAAGATGAAATGTCTAGCGTAAAAGATAGCGATCTTCATTCATTTTCTATACCACTACTGGTTGATGTGAATGTAGGCGATAATTGGGGTGACTTGCATTAATTCTAATCTATTGCCCAAATTAGAACAATTTAGTATTTTTAAAGTGATTTTATGAAAGAAACAATTGCGCTAGTTGATGATGATAGAAATATATTAACAAGTCTTAGTATCGCATTAGAAAAAGAAGGCTTTAAAGTTCAGACTTATTTAGATGGTGAGAGTGCATTAATTGGGCTTGCCAGAACACCTCCTGACCTAGCAGTAATAGATGTTAAGATGCCAAAAATGGATGGAGAAGAACTTTTAAAAAAATTAAGAAAAAAAACATCTCTTCCGATTATTTTTTTAACATCAAAAGATGATGAAATTGATGAACTATTAGGTTTAAAGTTAGGAGCAGATGATTTTATTAAAAAATCAGGCGGATTTTCAATTAAAGTACTCATTGAAAGAATTAGGATCCAGTTAAGGAAAAAAAATATTAACAGTATTGAGGATACAAAAAATATTATTGCTCATGGAAAATTAAAACTAGATCCATCACAATTAGAATGCGAATGGGATGAAAAACAATTGCCTGATAAATTAACAACAACTGAATTTTTAATTGTTCAAGAGCTTGCAAAGAGACCGGGTATAATAAAAGAACGGTCTCAATTAATGGATATTGCCTATAGAGAAGATACTGATATTGAGGATAGAACTATAGATAGTCATGTTAAAAGAATTCGAAAAAAATTTAAAAAAGTAGATAGTAATTTCTCAGCAATTGAAACTAGATATGGCAGTGGTTATCGTTGGAATGTTAGTTAATGTTAAGTAATTTTATTAAAAATTTATCTATACTTAAAAAATTTCTTTTTATAAATCTAATAATTTTTTTGATTATAAGCATTTTTACAATCTTATATCTTAGAAGTGTCCAGCCTAGTCTAATAAAAAGTAAAATAACAAATCATATTCAAATTATTGATAATACGACAGATCACCTGAATAGATTAAAAATAAACTTTAATGAAGTTGAAATTAGAAAATTTTTGTTTTCAACAAGATTTCTTTTTCAAAATTTAGATAGAGTAATAATATTTGATAGTAAATTTAATTTAATTGGCGACACAGATACTTTAGATTTAGATCCAAGGTCTTTTTCACAAAAATTAGAAATTATTGAAATGGACATTTTGAACGATAAAAAAAAGAGTGTAGAAAAAAAAAAAGAAATTGCAGTTAAAGGAAAATTGTCTTCTTTGACAGACATACTAATTAATTATGGTGCATCATCGGAATTTGGAAAACCATTTACATTTACTCAAGAAAGTTATGATCATTTTTTATTAACAACCATTAAAAATGTAAATAATGGAGAAAACAACATAGGATATTTAGCAATCTCAGAGGATGCTAGTGATATTAAAGCTGCAATTCATGAAAGAAAAAGCTTTATAATACGTACCGCAATTAGCGTTGCAATTGTAATTTTAATTTTTTCATTTGTATTAAATAGATATTTTTTAAAGCCAATTAAAAATCTTGTGAACTATACAAATATCATAAAAAAAAAAAGTAATGAAAAAACTAATATAGAAGTAATAAAAAAAAGAAATGATGAAATTGGCGTTCTGTCAAAATCACTTCATGAAATGACAAATGAATTACAGAAAAGGATAAATGCAGCTGAAAATTTTTCTACTGATTTAGTACATGAAATTAGAAATCCACTAGCTTCACTTAAAAGTGCTTCCGAAATAATTTCTGAAACTGATGACAAAAATCAGAGAGAAAAATTAATTAATATTATTTCTCATGATGTAGAAAGAATTGAAAGATTAATTACTGATTACTCTCAAATGTTAAAAGATGAAGTTGCAATATCATCTGAAAAAATGGAAAAATTAGACTTAAAAATTATAGCCAAATCTGTAGTTGATGATTTTAATAGTATTTATAATTCAAAGAGAGGAATATCTGTTCAGCTAAAAACAAATGGTTCAAAAGATTATATAATTCTAGGAATTGAAAATAGGATTGAACAAATAATTGCGAATTTATTAGATAATTCAATTTCTTTTAGCAAGAACAATCAAGAGATTCAAGTTGAGCTAAATAAAATTGAAAATGGAAAAATAAATTTAAATGTAATTGACCAGGGAGAAGGCTTTAGGGAAAATGATACTAAAAAAATATTTAAAAGATTTTATAGCAATAGGCCAGAAAAATTTGGTGAACATTCTGGCTTAGGATTAAATATAGTAAAAAATTTAGTTGAGCTTCATAATGGACTAATTCACGCAACGAACAATAAAGATAAAGGTGCAAAAATTGAAATTGAATTTCCAAAAGTATAAATGATAAGTTGATTAAATTTCATAAAGTTGCTAAAAAACGCCATTCATGAGTGATTTTAAAGTTAAAGATATCAATCAAGCAGATTTTGGAAGAAAAGAAATTTCATTAGCTGAAACAGAGATGCCTGGATTAATTGCATTGAGAAAAGAGCACAAAGGTAAACAACCCCTTAAAGGGGCTAGAATAGTTGGCTGTCTTCATATGACAATCCAAACAGCAGTATTAATTGAAACTTTAGTAGAATTAGGAGCAGACGTACGATGGTCCTCGTGCAATATATTTTCTACCCAAGATCATGCAGCTGCTGCAATTGCAAAAGTAGGCATACCAGTTTTTGCCTGGAAAGGTGAAACGGAAGAGGAATATTGGTGGTGTGTAAAACAATCTATTGAAGGAAAAAAAGATTGGAAACCAAATATGATTCTAGATGATGGTGGTGATCTTACTGCGCTAATGCATAAGGATTATAAAGAATTATTAAAATCAGTTAAAGGTTTATCAGAGGAAACAACAACAGGGGTATTAGCTCTTAAAAAAATGGAAGCGGAAAGCAAGTTAATGGTACCAGCAATTAACGTAAACGATTCAGTAACAAAATCAAAATTTGATAATTTGTACGGATGTAGAGAAAGTTTAGTTGATGGAATTAAAAGAGCAACGGATGTTATGATGTCAGGTAAAGTTGCAATTGTTGCAGGATTTGGTGATGTTGGAAAAGGAAGTGCTGCATCTTTAAGACAGAGCGGGGCAAGAGTAATGGTAACAGAAACAGACCCAATTTGTGCACTTCAAGCTGCTATGGAAGGCTATGAAGTTGTATTAATGGATGAAATGATTAAAGAAGCAGATATTGTAGTAACGGCAACAGGTAATAAGGATATAGTTACAGCAGATCATGTGAGAGAAATGAAAGATAGAGCGATACTTTGTAATATTGGACATTTAGATAATGAAATTCAAGTTGAAGCATTAAAAAATTATAAATGGGATGAAATTAAACCTCAGGTTCATGAAATAACATTACCAAGTAAAAAAAGAATTATATTATTAGCAGAAGGAAGATTAGTAAATTTAGGTTGCGCAACAGGTCATCCAAGTTTTGTTATGAGCGCTTCCTTTACTAACCAAGTAATTGCACAAATAGAGTTATGGAATAATTCTGAAAAGTATGAGAAAAAAGTTTATGTACTGCCAAAATATCTTGATGAAAAAGTTGCTAGATTACATTTAGAAAAAGTTGGCGCTAAACTTACTAAACTATCTAAAGATCAGGCAGATTATATTAGCGTTACAACTGAAGGACCATACAAGCCAGATACTTATCGTTATTAGACTGGCATTAGGATGAATATTTCATCGCTTAGTGATTTAGAGAAAATAGCTAAAAAAATTCAAAAAAAAATTTCCCCTGGCGACAGTATTTTTTTATATGGCGAAATAGGTGTCGGCAAAACTACATTTACAAGATTTCTAATTAATAATTGTGAACTTGAAAATAAAAAAAAAAAAAGCGAGGTATTAAGTCCAACATTTAACATTTTATTTGAATATGATATTAATAAACTTCAAATTAAACATTATGATCTTTATCGTTTAAAAGGTAAAAAAGATGTTAATAATTTAGGAGTATTTGAAAATTCGGAGCAGTGCATTACACTCATTGAATGGCCAGAGCTAATAGATAAAAAACCATTAAATAGAATTGATATTTTTTTTGAATATTCTGATGATATGGAAAAAAGATCTTTAACTATAAAATCTACAGGTAGACTTAAAGGGTATGAATTTTGATTATAAAAAACTGAAACCTATAAAAGGTGACGCTTCATTTAGAAAATTTTATAGAAAGAAAAATAAAAACAAAAGCTCAATTATTGTTTACTCTGACAGAGAAAAGATCAAAAATTTATTAAACTATGACGCTATAAATTTACTACTTTTTAAAAAAAAAATTTCTGCACCAAAACTTATATCTCAAAATTTTAATAAAAATTATATAGAAATTGAAGATCTTGGTCATAAAACATTGTTTGATATTTTAAAAAAGAAAAGAAATAACAAATTTGCAATTTACAAAAAAATATTAAATATTTTAATAAAGTTACAGAAGATTAAGTTAAAAAAAATTAAAAATTTTAAAAATAGATATTATAAAATTCCAACTTATTCAAAAAATTTACTTCTAACAGAAGTTAATTTATTTTTTGAATGGTATGTTCCTAGTATTTATAAAAAAAAGAAAAAATTTAAGATTAATAATCAATTAAAAAAAAATATTATATATTTAATTAGCAAATTAAAACTTTCAAATGATACCTTTGTTCATAGAGATTTTCATGTTTCTAATTTAATGTTAAATAAAAAAGTTATTTCAATAATTGACTCACAAGATGCAGTTTACGGTAATATTGCTTATGATTTAGCTTCTTTGATTGATGATGTAAGATTAAAAACTTCAAAAAATTTTAAAGACAAAATTTATAAAAAATATTTGAATTTAAATAAAAAAAAATAAATGAAAGGAATTTTAAAAATGATTTTGATATTCTATCAGTATTAAGGAATTTAAAAATTATTGGTATTTTTACACGACTATCAATCAGAGATAAAAAAAATCAATATTTAAAGTTAATTCCACACGCTTGGAAATTAATTGAATTAAGAACTAAACATAATGATATTTTTAAAGATTTAAAAAAAAATTTAGATAATAATTTTCCTAAAAGAATTAGAGTTAAAAAATGAAAATTAAAACAGCATTAATTTTGTGTGCAGGTTTTGGGAAAAGATTAAATCCTTTAACTTTGAAAACACCAAAACCTTTAATTAATATTAATGATACAACCTTGTTACAAAACACGATAAATTTATTAGAAAAATTAGATATACAAAATATCAAAATAAATACTTATTATTTACAAGATCAAATTGTTGATTTTGTTTTAAAAAATAAAATGAAATTCAAAATTGAAATAATTAAAGATGGTGATAAAATTTTGGATACAGGTGGTGGAATATTTAACTTGATAAAATCATCAAATGAGGATGATTTTATTGTTTTTAACCCCGATACTGTTTGGAATTCTAGTTATGTTGAAGTAATTAAAAATATGATTGATTTTTATTACAATAAAAATCTTAATAATTTGTTAATGGTAGTAAATAAAAATAAAAGTTTTGATGAAAGATTTATAGGTGATTTTGAGTTAAAAGAAAATAAACTATTAAAACAAGAACAAAATAACTTTATTTATACAGGCTGTCAGATAATTAATAAAAATCTTTTTAAGAATATAAAAGATATTTCTTTTTCTATTTTAAACATATGGAATCAACAAATTAAAAAAGAAATGTTATTTGGGTATGAGAGTAATGAGAACTTTGTTCATATTACAGATCTTGAGATATATAAAAGACTAACTAAAAACAATTAAATCTTTGGCTCTTTTTTTATCCAAATATCTAGCATTCTGTAAAATTTTTTTATTATTAAACTCAAGCAATAATGGATTCCCTGTTGGAATTTCAAGTTTAGAAATATCCTTTTCGTTTAATTTAAATAAATATTTGCATAAAGCTCTAACGGAATTTCCATGAGCAGCAATAATGATATTTTTCTCAAGTTTTTTATAAATATTGTTTTCAAAATATGGCACCACTCTTTCATAAGTGTTTTTTAAAGACTCTGTATCTGGAATTTTATCTTTGGGGATATCTTTATAAATCTCTATGTTAAGAGGATGGTAAGGATTGTTTCTGCTTAATGGATCTGGAGACATATCCCATGATCTTCTGAATTCATGAATCTTTTCTTCTCCATATTTCTTTTTCATTTCATCTTTATTTAGACCGGTAAGAGCTCCATAATGTCTTTCATTAAGCTCCCAAGCTTTAATGGTTTTTTGATTTTTAATCCTTAGAGTATTTAGCACAAGATTTAAAGTTTCAATGGCTCTCTTTTGATATGAGCAGTAAAAAAAACTTAAATCTAATTTGAGTTCTTTAATTAATTCTCCAGCCTTGCAAGCTTCTAATTTACCATTTGGGGTTAAATCTACATCTACCCAACCTGTAAATCTTTTTTGTAAATTCCATTCGCTTTGACCATGTCTAACTAAAATTAAATGACTCATGGTTTGATTTAAACTATAAATTAAAAATGCGATACATAAAAATAAATTTTCATATAATAAATATTTTATTAATTATATTTTATTTATATCCAGGAAGTATTTTTGGTTGTATTTTTTATAATGATTGCTATTTGCAACCATATATTACTAGAGATTTCATAGTTTCATCAAACCATGTATACGCTTTTATTTTTTTATCTATTTTGGGTTTTACAGGTTACTTAAAAAGTAATAAAAAATTAATAATTTTATATTTATTTGCAATTTCAATTATTCTTGAATTATTACATTTAATTATACCAAACAGATCATTTCAATTTTCAGACTTATTTGGTAATATGTTAGGAGTTTTAATATCTTTATTAGTATTAATTTTAATTAACAATTGGAGAAAAAATGAGTTCATTTGATGAAAGAGAAAAAAGTTTTGAAAAAAAATATGCTTATGATGAAATAAATATCTTGGTCAATGGGCATCTAAAATTTTAGGTTATGATGAAGAAAAAGAAAAAGAATATATACAATCAGTAATAAAGGCAGATTTTCAAGAAGCAGGTGATGAAGATGTTTTTAGAAAATTAAAAACAGATTTAAAGGATCGTAATATTTCGGACGAAGAAATTAGAAAACAAATGGATGAGCTTAATGAAAAAGCTAAGTCAGAATTTAAGTAGTTTAGTAGTAATAATATTTTTTTTTTTTATTTCAGCCTGTTCTTCAATACCAAAAAATACTGCTGATGGTTGCTCAATTTTTTCTGAAAGATATCTTTGGTATAAACATGCAAAGAAAACAGAAAAAAAATGGGGAACACCTATTTATGTTCAATTAGCATTCATTAAAATGGAGTCTGATTTTGATTGGTTAGCTAGACCAAAAAGACTTAAAATATTTAAAGTAATACCTTATAGAAGACCATCAAGTTCTTTAGGATACTCACAAGCTGTAGAAGGAACATGGAAACAATACAAAGAAGAAACAAATAACAAATTAGCCACAAGAACAAGATTTAAAGATAGTGTAGATTTTATTGGATGGTACACAAATAAAACAGAAAAATTACTCAAAATTTCAAAAAAAGATGTTTTTAGACAATACATTGCTTACCATGAAGGATGGGGTAACTACAAAAAATATAAAGAAAAGCCAAAAATAATTTTGCTGGCTAAAAAAGTACAACAACAATCAGACAAATATAAAAATCAGCTTAACAAGTGCAGCAAATCATTAAATAGGAAAAAATATATTATTTATTAACGAAGTTGTTTTTTCAATTCAACATCTACTGCATCAATTCTTTTAGTATTTTTTGCTAATGTTAAATACATTGTTGGAGTTACGTATAATGTAAAGAATGTAGATATTATCATTCCACCTAAAATAGTTGAGCCCACCGCTAATCTTGAGCTTTCCCCGGCACCTGGGCCAATGTTTCCAACAATCAAAGGAATCATTGCTATCATAGTACTTAAAGAGGTCATAATGATAGGTCTAAATCTAAGCGCACAGGCTTCTTGAACAGCACTTTCAATATTTTTTCCAGTAGTTCTTAATTGATTTGCATAGTCCACAATAAGTATGCTGTTCTTTGTTGAAATTCCAATAAGTATTACTAGTGCGATTTGAGAAAATATATTAATCGAACTATTTAAAAATAAGATAAAAACTAGTCCACCAAACACAGCTAATGGAACTGTAAGCACGATGATAAAAGGATGAACAAATGAATTAAATGTTGCAGCCATTACAAGATAAGCAGTTAAAAGAGCTAATGCAAAAATAATATACAATTCATTACTAGTTTCCTTTAACTCTTCAGATTTGCCCTTCCACGTAATTTGTTTATCAGGAGCAATTTGAGACATAGTTTTTTCTAAATATTTAATTGCTTCAGATAATGTATAACTTTCACTTATATTAGCAGATATGGTAACTGCTCTTTGTCTATTATATCTTGAGAGTTTGTTGGCAGATCCTTCCTCTTTAAAATCAACTAAATTAGCTAAAGAAATTAAACTACCTGTATTTTCTGATCTTACATAAATTTTACTTAAACTTTCCTTATCTTGTCTGTCTTTCAAATATTGTTGTAGAATTATTGGATATTCTTTTCCGAGTTTATTGAATTTTGTTACGGTTTTCCCTCCATAAAGAGTCTCAAGAGTTTGGCCAATAGATTGTGTGGATATACCTAAGTCTTTTGCTTTATTTTTGTTTATAACTAATTTTACTTCTGGTTTATTTCTAGAATAATCAGATTCCATTCGCGATAAATTTCCGTTTCTTCTCATCATTTCTAATACTTTAGATTGAGTTATTTCTAACTCTTCATAAGTACTTCCTAATATAACCATTTGAACGGGTTTATTATAATTTGATACCCTTATTGATTGTGGTGATATTGGAAATGCTAATGTTTGAGGAACAGTGACTATTCTTCCAATAGCTTGTCTCATAATTATCTGAGAATTTTGTTTTCTATCTTTCCAATTATTTAATAAAGAAATAATTATAAAACTATTATCACCCCCAAAACCAGGAACTATCATAAGAAATCTATTGTAAGGGCTATCTTCTGCTTGCAAAAGTGGAATAAGTCTTTTTTCTACATCCTCTGCTCTTTTTTGAGTGTACTCAAAAGAACTGCCTTCATCCGTAAAACCTATAACTAAATAAACTCCTCTATCTTCCATTGGAAGAAGTTCTTTTTTTATAAAATTATATAACAATCCAGAACCAACAATCATTAGTATGATAAACAAGACAACTGTTTTTTTTTTATTTAACCAAAATACAAGTGTCTCCTGGTAAAATTTTGAAAAACCTTTAAAAAATTTATCAAATTTTATTACAAAAAAATTTGTCTTTGCCTTCTTGACTAAGTATTTGCTAGCAAGCATTGGAGAAAGAGTAAGAGCAACGAATGAAGAAACAACAATCGCAAAAGATAGAGCAATTGCTGTTTCTTTAAACAAAGTTCCAGCTATTCCTTTAATAAAAATTAGTGGTAAAAAAACAGCAATTAAAATTAATGTTGTAGCAATAATTGCAAAACTTATTTGTTTAGAACCTTTGTATGCAGCAACTAATGGTGTTTCTCCATTTTCAATTCTTCTATAAATTGCATCAGTCATAATGACGGAGTCATCCGTAATTATGCCTATGGCCAAAATAAAGCTTAGTAATACGAAAATATTTATTGATAAACCAAACATATAAAGTCCCAAAAAGGTTGCAATTAAGCTTACGGGCAGAGCCACTGCTGGCACGATGACAGCTTTAAGGTTACCAAGAAATAAATAAATAATTATAACTACTAAAACAAAAGCAATAATTAAAGTTTTATAAACTTCATTAATTGCAGCTCCAATATATGTTGCTCTATTAAACGCTATTTCTATATTTAAACCTTCTGGTAAAGTTTTTTTTACTTCTTCAATCTTTTTTTTAATTTCTTTTGACAGTTCAACTGTTGATGCACCGCTTCTAGCATAAATACCAATTCCAACAGTCTTTAAATTTAAAGCATTTTTTCTTTGAGATCTAAACAAAGCCTTTTCTGATACTGGGCCAAACTCAATATTAGCCACATCTGATAATCTAACTAAATTATCTTTACTTTTCTTTATTGGTAATTGTTTTAGTTTTTCTAAATCATTATATGATTTGTCTAAATTTATTGTTAAATCTATGTTACTTGATTCAAGTGTGCCAGCAGGCAAACTTACATTTTCATTTCTTAAAGCTCGTTCAACTTCTTGAATAGTTAAATCATTTGCAGCTAATTTTATAGGATCTATCCAGACTCTTACACTTAATTCTCTTAACCCTCCTATCAAAATTCTTCCAACATTTTTAACGCTAGAAAATTGATCTACTAAATATCTATCGGCATAATCACCGAGCTCTAAATCGCTCCAAGTAGGTGACGATAATGCTAGCCACATTGTAGTTGTGAATCCAGCTGCCTGTTTAAGTATTTGCGG
>LWDU01000186.1_pt1 | contig 25328 bp, 23 predicted proteins | sample 727161 | NCBI WGS metagenome assembly LWDU01 (sample SAMN04566230, study PRJNA314399) | hydrothermal vent metagenome | isolation source: deep sea hydrothermal plume seawater | place: Mexico: Gulf of California, Guaymas Basin | collected 2004-07-11
ACGACCCCAAGAATGGGATGCTTAGTCAGCGGTCTCTGGCTGTGATTGTAAGCTCACTTACGAACACCTCGGGGGTGAAAAGTGGCGGATTACGACATCCACATTCAAGGCGGCACCATCGTCGATGGTACGAGAGTGCCCCGTTACCAGGGTGATTTGTGGATAAAAGGGGGATCGGTCGCTCAGATCGGTGGACGCAATGATGGCACCGCTACCGAGACGATCGATGCTACCGGACAGATTGTCGCGCCCGGGTTCGTGGACTTACACACTCACTATGACGCTCAGATCCGTTGGGATCCGTGGTGCACCATCTCAGGCTGGCACGGTGTCACCAGCGTGGTGCTAGGCAACTGCGGGTTTGGGTTCGCTCCGGTTAAACCCGACTTTCGTGACCGATCAATGCTGACCATGACCCGCACCGAGGCCATCCCCTACGAAACGATGAAGCAGGGCATGGAGTGGGAATGGGAAACCATCCCCGAGTACCTGGACAGCCTGGAGGCCGCGGCCAAGGGGGTCAACTGCATCCAGTACATGCCCACTGCCTCGTTAATGACATATGTAATGGGTCTCGAGGCAGCCAAGACCCGGCCCGCCAATGATGTCGAGCGCAAGGAGATGCAGCGTCTCTTACACGAGGGTATGGACGCCGGACTATGTGGCTTCTCCATTCAGCGGCTCGGCCGTAACAGCACCCAGGCCGACTACGACGGCACCCCAATGGTCACTGACACCATGGTCGATGACGACATCCTCTCCTTGGCCGAAGTACTCGCCGAACGTGACGAGGGCTTTATTCAGATCACTCAGGCGACGGGCCGCATCAAGAGAGACCTGGCCTTCGTCGAGAAGTTGGCCGAAGTCTCGAGGCGACCGATCATCCACAACGCCATCGCCCCGCTCCGCAGGAACCCAGACCCGCACCGCAAGTCGCTGGCGTGGGTCGACCGATGCCGGGAGCGCGGACTGCAGGTTTATGGCCAATGCGCAACGGTGCGCTCGGGTTTCGCCTTCACCCTCGAACACTGGAACCTCTACGACTTCTCCAGTGCTTGGCGGGAGATCACGACCGGTACTAAGGAAGAGAAACTGGCCAAGATGGCTGACCCGGAACTTCGCGAAGACGTGATCCGTCAATCTGACGAGAAGGCCGCTCAATTCAAGGTGCTCCAGGCCGGTTTAGGGGGCGCACTCCCAAGTCTCGTGATCCAGGGTGTTAATCGGGAGGACAGTCTGCAGAAGTACGTAGGCCGCTCCCTCGGAGACATCGCCGCCGAGGAGGGGAAACATGTCGTCGAGGTGATGCTCGACTTGTCCCTCGAGGGAGACCTCAACGTCGAGTTCCTCGGGCCCAACAAGGGCTCCAATGCCGACTTCATGGCCGAGATGATGGACAACCCGTACGCCCTGCCGGGCGTGTCCGATGGTGGGGCGCACACCAAGTTCTTCACCGGAGGAGCCTGGAGTACCGATTTTCTCTCCTGGTTGGTGCGCGATGAGGGCAAGATCACCCTCGAGGAAGCTCATTACAGGTTGTCAGCTCTGCCCGCTCACGCTGCGGGCTTTCGCGATCGGGGAGTATTACGCGAGGGCGCAGCCGCCGACGTGGTGGTCTACGAGATGGAGGAATTGGCCGTCGATCCAGAGTGGATCGGTGAAATCGCCGAAGATCTCCCGGGAGACGAGTGGCGCCGCATTCAGCGGGCCAAGGGATATTCCAACATCATCGTAAACGGTGAAGTCACTTTCGCCGATGGTGAATGTACGGGAGCGACACCGGGGCAGCTCCTACGGCACGGACGCGGCTGAACCTGCGCCAGAGCCCGACTCCCGGACGGTCAACGACTACATCGCAGCGTTGTGACTGCTATTTGCCGGGAGACTTGAACCGGACCCCGTGTCGAGGGTCTGGGTCACCAAATCGGCGACGAGGCTACGACTGTGCTGGACAGACAGGCGCTGCCAGCGCCGCAGCCGTTCCCACGTCTCCCAGCTGGTGTGGAGGTCGAGAAGTTCGATGGTCTCGGCCTTCGTGCTGCGGTCGAGGGTTGAGATCTCAGGCTCGAAGGTGCGGGTCACCTGCCGCCGAAGGCGGGCGGCCAGCTTGGTCTGCTGAGAGCGAATCTCCGGCGACGTGTGCATGACGGCCAACGCGGAGCGGCGCACCGGCGCAACCGTCTCGAAGAGCTCGGCTCGGTGGGCGACGAGGCCGTCGATTCGTGCGGCGCGGCTCCCGGAGATCGGATGAGCGATGAACAGTTCCGGGTGTTGGGCCTTCTGGTGCTCCGCCAACGCCACCGCTAACGCATCACTGTCCTGGAAGTGGTGGTAGATGGACCGGGAGGTCATTCCCACCCGCGAGGCGATGTCTTCGATGGTGGGGGTGAGATTGCCCTCGACGTACAGGATGAGCAGGGCATCGATCACCGCCTTGCGGGTCCGCCGGCCCCGGGCGACGCGTCCGTCCTCAACGGTCTCAGTCACGTCGGCTCCAGGGTCGACGCGAGTAAGTCGCGAAGGCGGACCAACTTGTCGCCGGCGCTCGGGTCGCTGGCCCGGTTGGTGGCCTCGTCGGGGTCGGCCACAAGGTCGAACAGTTCGCTGGCCTCACCGGTGTCGGCGTTGAGGGTGGCCCGCCATTGGCCGTCGGTAATGGCCTGCCAGGTCGGGAGCCCCGGTTGCATGCGGATCATGCTCACAGCGTGATGGCGGGTAGTGCCTCCGTCGCCGGTTACGAGTGGCACCAGCGACCGGGACGGGGCACCATCAAGGGCGGTAGCCGTCCCGGCGTCGAGCAGCGTGGCCGCGACATCGAAGGCCTGGACCGGTTCGGTTTCGACCCGGCCGTTGGTGCCGCCTGGGGGGCGCACGATCAGCGGTACCCGCACCGACGATCGGTAGAAGTTCATCTTGGCCATCAGGCCGTGGTCGCCGAGCATCTCGCCATGGTCGGCCGAATAGACGATCCACGTGTTGTCCAGCTGGCCCTGTTTCTCGAGCTGAGCAAGAAGGTCGCCGATTCGTTGATCGATCAGCGACACCATCGCGTAGTACTGACGGGCACCGGCCAACACGAACTCGTCGGTCAACAACTCACTGTGTGAGTGATTGCGGAGTGCATTCAGGTGAGTGGCCCATTCGTCTGTCATCGATGTCGGCTCGGACCGAGCCGTGCGTTCGATGGCGGCTTCGGCGTAGTGCTCGGCCCAGACGGGGTCGCCCATCAGCGGCACGTGTGGCTGTACGAACGACAGTTGAAGAAACCAGGGCACATCGTTCGGCCGACGGTCAAGCCACTGTTGCGCCTCGTCAGCTAGAAAGCACGTGAGATCGAGCTCCTGGGGCAGGGGAGAGGTGACGCCGTTCCAGTGCCGGTCTCCGCCCCGGAAATTGGCCTGCACCACCTCCTGATACGGCTCGAGTGCATCGTGTTCGCGCAGGAACCGCATGTACGGGGTCTCGACGTCGAAGAGGTGCACATACTTGTCAAACTCCTCGACGACGTGATCGAACCCGAAGTTGCCGATCCATTCGTCAGTCGGTGCGGGCGTGCCGGGCTCGACCGCCATCGGCCAGGCAGAGAAGTGGGTCTTGCCGATCGACGCCGTGGTGTAGCCGGCCTGCTGTAGGCGGCGGGGGAAGGTGTCCCATTCGGGTTGGCAGCCGCCGGCGAAATTGCCGAGCACCCCGTGGTCGTTGGGGTAGCGGCCGGTCAGTAGCGAGGCGCGGGCCGGCTGGCAGATCGGGCTTTCGGTCCAGGTCTGGTCGAAGCGGACGCCTTCGGCGGCCAATCGGTCCAGATGGGGGGTGACGACGATGTCGTTGCCGGCGCAACCCATGACGTCGGCACGGTGCTGATCGGCGTAGACGAACAGCAGGTTGGGCTGACGGTCGCTCACTGGAGATCTCCTGGCGTCAAGATAATTTCATACTCTATGAAAATATATTACTATGGTCAATCCAATGAGAAACCTCTTTGACTAGACCGCTCATTTCGTCACCCGCAGGCCCGCAAACAAAAGGACGAACACGACTGATGGACATCGTCTTGACCGGAACAGGATCGCCATCTGAGATCCAGAAGCAGATATGACAGACTTCAAAGGAACAATCGGGCGCACGTTGGCCGAGTCCGAGCCGCATTTCGAAGATCGGCCGCACCCCGGAAATGGCGCACCGAACGTCGTGATCGTGTTGCTCGACGACACCGGGTTCGCACAATTCGGTTGCTACGGGTCTGATATCGACACGCCGAACATCGATGGGCTGGCAGCCGGTGGAGTGCAGTTCACGAACTTCCACGTGACGCCGGTGTGTTCGCCGACACGCGCCGCGCTGCTAACCGGTCGATCCCAGCATGCGGTCGGGATGCGAGGCCTGTCGGGCTGGGTGACGGGGTTCCCTCATTCAGCCGGTCACATCTCGAACGCGGCGGCCACGGTCGCCGAGGTCCTTCGCGACGAGGGGTATGCCACGTTGTGTGCAGGCAAGTGGCACCTGATGCCCGGCACTCACATATCTGCTGCGGGGCCGTTCGACCAATGGCCGCTCGGTCGCGGGTTCGAACGCTTCTACGGGTTCCTACCGGGGGAGACCGACCAGTTCAACCCGGAGCTAGTGCGCGACAACACCTATGTCGATCCGCCGACGACGCCAGAGGAGGGTTACCACCTCTCCGAAGACCTGGTGGACCAATTATTGGTGATGATCAACGACAACAAGGGGCTCCGCCCCGATCGTCCGTTCTTCGCTTACCTGCCTTTCGGGGCGACACACGCGCCTCACCAAGCACCGCAGGAATACCTCGACAAGTACCGTGGGCACTACGACGAGGGCTGGGACCTGGTGCGTCAACGCTGGTTTAAGCGCCAGATCGAACTCGGTGTGATCGACCCCGATACCACCCTTGCGCCCCGCAACCCCGGGGTCGAGCCCTGGGATGACTTGGGAGAGAACCAGCAGCGTTTCGCGTGCAGGCTTCAGGAGGCGTTTGCCGCGTTCTTAGATCACACTGACGATCAGATCGGCCGGTTCGTCGATGGGCTTCGGGCCATGGGGGAATTGGACAACACTATTCTGGTGCTCTTGTCCGACAACGGCGCCTCCCAGGAGGGAGGTGCGTCCGGCACTATGCACGAGGTGAAGCACTTCCAGGGCATCAAGGAGTCGCCCGACGACGCGGTGGAACGGATCGACGACATTGGCGGGCCGAGCAGTCACACGAACTATCCGTGGGGTTGGGCTCAGTGTGGCAACTCGCCATTCCGTTGGTACAAGACGCTCACCCACGAGGGAGGCGTGCATGTGCCGATGGTCGTGCACTGGCCAGCTGGCTTAGGCAACGCCGCGGGCACCAAGCGGAGTCAGTTCGCCTACGTGTCCGACATCGTGCCGACCATCTACGAGATCCTTGGCATCACTCCACCCGACACGTATCGCGGCACCGAGCAGATGCCGGTGACCGGGCATTCGTTCGCCTCGGTGCTCGACGATGTTGATGCTCCTGCGACCAACACGTTGCAGTACTTCGAGTTCGTCGGCAACCGGGCATTGATCGTTGAGCGCGACGGAGTGTGGTGGAAGGCTGTCACCAGGCACCTGCCCGGTACCGACTTCGACACCGAACCGTGGGAGCTGTTCGACCTCACGGCGGATCCGTCTGAATGCCATGACCTCGCCGACACGAAGCCAGACCGGCTGGCCGAGTTGATCGACCTCTGGTGGCAGGAGGCAGAAACCCACGGCGTGCTCCCCCTCGACGAGCGTCGACTCGAGCTGTTCATCCCTCACCTGAACGATCATTCGGTTCATCGGCCGGACCGCCGCTACACCTATCGGCCGCCCATGACACCGATCCCCACGAGAACGGCGGCGTCGCTTACCGACAGCGTGGTCGACATCACGGCCCGTGTCACCAGCGCTGTTGGCGATGAAGGGGTCTTGTTGGCGACGGGTAACGAGAACTCCGGCTGTTCGCTGTTCGTGCAGAATCAGCGGTTCGTTGTCGACTACAACGCTTTCGGTGATCACACCGTCGTCGAGTCGAGTATCGAAGTGCCCGCCGGTGATTGCACCCTGGCGGTCCATCTCGAACGTGACGGCAGTGCCGGCCGCGTCGAAGTGTCGATCGACGGGCAGGCCTGTGGTTGGGAAATCATTCCGCTGTACTTGGTGACGTTCACCTCGGTTGGCGTCAGCGTCGGCGAGGACCACGGATCGGCCGTGTCGGCCCGGTACTCGGCGCCATTTGCCTTCGCCGGCACCCTCCATGACATCACCATCCAACTCCCCGACGGTCGCGACGTCAGCAGCGACGACGCCACCGCCAAGAGCGAGTGGTCGCGTCAATAGTCGAAAGCTCACTGCAGTCCGCTTCATGGCTTGGCTGAAGGAATAATTCGTCGGATTGAGCGCAGTACTGGGGGCGCCCCTCTGAGGGAGGGAGCTGCGAGGCTCGAGAGATAAATGTCGCGTCTGGCCAGGGGAAATACGACGGATCGCTCATGTGGGCTGTTCGCTGTTCGCAGTGCAGATACCCCCGATCAGGTCCCGCCAACGTTGATTGTTATGCGGCCGCTCGAGTGAAGCGAACAGAATCCCTCGACGGTGGCGGCCTCGGCAAACCTCGTATCGAGCCGGTCGCCAGCGGGAATGACGAAGGGACCGATCTGATGAGCCGTCGAGTCTTCGTTGATCACGGTGAGCTGGTCCCGAAGCCTGAAGTTGAGGTCTGCAGGGATGATGTCGACGTCGTGTCCCAAACTGATGCGCATCGCCGTCCCTTCTGGGATAGTGATCACGTGCTGTTCGGGCTCTGGCTGGCCAACAACTCGGCTGAGAGTCACGCTGCCGACGACCATCGCCGTCGCCACAATGGCGAAGAGGACCAACACGGCTCGCGAGGAACGACCCGAGCGACCGTCGGAAGTCCTTACCCAGGAAGCGTTCACAACCCCCAAATCTAATCGGTGTTCGATAGAGTTTCAGCGGTTTGCTGCGTCAGCAGCGGAATAGCTGATGGGAGCTACGGCGTGACACAGGTCGACGACCCGGTGCTCGGGACTGGTGAACAACTTTTGACCGGCCGCCGGGACATTGAGCGAGTGCAGCGCCGGACCGTCCGAACGCTGCTCACGAGTCAGATGTGCGGCGGAATCGGGTTGGTGGCTGGCTACTCCGTGACGGCTCTGCTCGCGGATGACATCACTGGCTCGAAGACCTTGGCGGGTCTTGCTGCTGCCTGTCTGTCGATCGGCGCCGCGATCGCGTCCTTCCCGTTGGCACGCATGATGGCTCGAAGCGGCCGACGTCCCGGTCTGCGGACGGGCTATGTCCTTGCGTCGGTCGGTGCGTTTCTTGCTGTGGTGGCGGCAATCACTCGACAGTTTCTTTTCCTGCCTTTCGGAGTGGCCCTCATCGGCATAGGCAACGCCACCAACATGGCGACTCGCTACGCTGCAGCGGACCTCGCTAAGCCCGAGCGCCGAGCGCAGACGATCGGCTTGGTCGTCGCAGCCACGTCGATCGGTTCGGGTTTCGGATCGCTGGTCTCTCTGTCGGTGTTCGACCCCATCGGGCGCAGCTTCGGTCTCCCCGACTACGCGGGTTCGTTCCTCGCCGGCGCCTTGCTGTTCCTAGTGGCAGCCGCGATTGTAGAGATTCGATTGCGCCCGGATCCGCTAGTACTCGCCGGCGGGGTGGGTAACGACGGCAAAGACACAAGGCTGCCGTTCAGAGCTGCGCTGAGGCTGATCCTCGCTAACCCCAAGGCTCGACTGGCAGTGCTCGCGATGATGGTCAGCCAGGCCACGATGGTTGGCACCATGACCCTCACGCCGCTGCACATGAACGACGGCGGACAAAGCAAGGGCGCGATCAGCATCATGCTGTTCAGCCACATCCTTGGCATGTACGCCTTGAGCCCCCTGGTCGGTCGGCTCGCCGACCAAGTCGGGCGCTACCCAATGCTGGTTATTTCTGGGGTGCTCTGCGCTGCCGGTGCGTTGTGGGCAGGATTCACGCCGCCCGAAGGATTCATCGGAATCACTGGTGGGCAGACCGTGATTGGCCTCGCGTGGTGTTTCGGCATCATCGCAGCGAGCGGACTGCTAACAGAAGCGTTTCCGGTCGAGCAGAGTGCCAGCGTCCAAGGCGCCGGCGACATGTGCATGATGGCGTTTGGGGCAGTCGCCGGTATTTCGGCCGGCGCCATCGTGTCCTATCGCAGCTATCTCGATCTCAATTTGGCCGCCGCGATGCTCGGCGTGGTCCTTGTGCTTGGGGTGCTGTTCACCGTCGTCGCCACGGCCCGGGGCGGCCAGCGCGGGCAAAGCGTGTTCGCGGTCACGCCGACGCCCGGTCACTGAGCGTGTGGAACCGGCAGTAGCAGATGGAGCTTTCCTGACTACGAATCGTTGGCAGACTTCGTGAGTTTGGCGGGGCCTGACTCTAGTGGTGCGATCGGGTCCTGATTCCACTCCATCAGAGAACCGTCGTACAGCGCGATGTTTGGATAGCCGAGAACATCCAATGCGAGGAAAGCGGTGCTTGCGGCTATCCCTCCACCGCAATATGTGATTAGTTGGTCGAACTCATTGGCACCGGCTTCTTGAAGAATTTGCGTGAGCTCGGAAGGTTCTTTTAGAGCCCCCGTAGCTGGATTGACAATTGCCGTGTAAGGGACGCTAATGCTTCCTGGGATTCGGCCGGGTCGACCAAAGTGTTGCCCTTGCCCTTCAAACTGTTCTTTGGTCAGAGCATTTACTAAACCTATTTTTGGGTTGCCGATTGCATCACTAACTGTGTCCTTATTCGCGATCCAGTGAGGAAGTGGGGTCGCCTGAAAAGTCTCAGGCGGTTTGTTTGGCTCCTGTTTCGTAGTTGGGCGGCCCTCGTTCAGCCAAGTGTCGTAGGTGCAGTTCAGCAAACGCACGTCCTGCGCGCCGGCTTGTCGAAGCACCCACCAACAGCGGTGCGTGACCGCGTGCATTTCGCCTCCGTAGATCACCAATGTCTGGGAGTTAGAGATGCCCATGCTTCCCAAAAGTTGGTGGAGATCCTGAGGAACTAGGGCTTCGAAAGGAAAAGCGCCCTCGTGTTTTGATAGATCTTCAACCATGTGTAAATAGTGAGCGTTTGGGATGTGCGCCTCCTCGTAGTTGACGCGCATGGAAAAGAAATCGGAAGGTCCCGGTGGCTGTGGGCGGAAGCCAGCTCGAACATCAAGTATCGCAACGTCGGGATCTTCTAAGTGCTGTTGTAGCCAGTCCTCTGTTACAAAAATCTGGTCGTAGTTATTCATATACCCGCCCTACTACTTATTGTGACGTTCGATGATCGTTGTGTCGTGACTTAGGATTATGTCTTGGTACCGTTTTGTACAGGTGGATTCGAGGAAGACGCATTCGCCTGGGCATTCGATCGGCCGTGCAGCTCAACCAAGCAACTCGTCGCGTCGCTGGGCCAGAACCTGCTGGATCTCGTCATGGTCTCCAACACAACGGATGACGAGATGTTGAGCTCCGCCTTCCACAAAGGAGCGAACGAAGTCGATCACTTGGTTGGCGGTTCCACCCTTGCATGCCTGGAAGTTGCGCATCGCTGGTGCGGGGGCGCTGTAGTAGCCCTCGAGATAGGTGTCGATGGCGGCCTCGGCTTGGGCAGGGTCGTCCATGATCGACACCGTGAGATAGATCGCGGTGGTGAGGTCGTTGAGGTTGCGGCCTGCCGCGATAGCCGCTGCCCGAAACTCCTCGTTTCTTGTCGCGAACGTTGCTGCGTCGGGACCGATGGGGAACCAGCCGTCGTGGTGTTTGGCGGTCCGTTCGATGCCAGCGCTGACGCTCGCCGCGCTCCAGATCAACGGGCCGCCGTCGCGATGCGGGACAGGGGCCAGCACGCCTGCGTCCACGGACCAACGCCCCTCCCACGACACCGGTTCACCGCTCCATAGGGCCCGACATAGCCGAATCCCTTCCATGTAGCGTCCTACCCGACGTTCAAAGGGGACCCCCGCTGCAGCGAACTCATGGCGCACAGCGGGGTTGTCGGGAGCGATTCCGGCACCGACGATCAGCCGGCCTTCGGAGATCTGGTCGACGGTCGCGAGCTGCTGGGCGAGCACTACCGGGTTGCGAAGCGCCGGAAGCAACACCGCCGTACCCACCTCGATCTCAGGGATCGCGCCAGCGACGCCGGCGAGGAGGGTGATCGGGTCATGTCGTGGTCGAGCCAACAGCGAGTCACCCGCCCAAATCGAGTCAAAGCCGAGGTCCGCTGCCCGCTTTGCTGCGTCGATCATCGGTCGAACCGACGGGCTCGCCTGCATGACCTTCTCGCGGGTGGGTAACAGATATCCGAGCTTCACGGCCATGGTCCGATTCTCCCAGATGGGTACGGCGACTGCACGGCCCGCTCCTTCTGCTGTGTCTCTCGGGGCAGACCCTGTATCGCCACCATTCGAAAACCCTGGCTGGACACGGTTCGCGGCACTTGAGTCGATGGTCGGCGGGTCCGGATCCATGTCCGCGATGTCTGGGCTAGTTGGGGGCTAGAACTTCGGTGAGGATCGTGTTGATCTGGTCAGGAGCTTCGTAGGGGCTCCAGTGACCGGCGTTTGTGATGGTGTGGCATTTCGCGTCGGGACGTGAACCCAAGATGAGGTTGAGGCGGACGCTGGGGTCGCCGCCGCCGAACGCGTCGCGGTCGCTGTAGACCACATGCAATTCTGCGGTCAGTTGGCCGATCACGTCGAGGAGCAGCGTCGAGGACGGGATCGAGCCGGACTTGAATCGTGTTCTGGCTTGGCCATCAAGATGGATACCTAGAGCGGTGTCGTCAGCGGTATGGGGGTTCGCGAACATGAAACGGATCAACTCATCGCGTGGACCTCTTCGCGGTCCGCCTGCTACAAGCGCATTGATCCCGAGGCCACCGGCGGAGATGACTACGAGATGTTGGGCGCGTTGGCCCATTCGGTGCGCAGCCAACCCAGCGACGATGCCACCGAAAGAAAAACCGACGATATCGAGCTGCGTTTCTGCTCCGATCACGGCGTCAGTGATTTGGACCAATGAGTCTGCAAGGTGTTGCGCGTCAGGCGGGCCAGTGAGCGATTCCGAATCACCGAATCCTGGAAGATCGGGGACCACCACCCGGTTCCGTTGAGACAAGGGGCCGATGTTGCGAACCCAATGAGTCCAACAGCCGCTGGCACCATGCACCAGAAGGACAACTGGTCCAGCTCCCCAGCTCCGACAGGTAACGGCCCGGCCATTGATGTCAATATCGTCGCGATCAGCGATGGCGTCGAGCTGATCAACCACAGACGGCGTGTCATTCATGGCTGGCCGCCCACAGATCACTGAACGGTGTTGGCATGTTCACCGTCCCATCATGCATCAGCTAGACGAACTTTTATGTGGAGATTCACCGTGAACATCACGGAGCCGTATCTGACGACTTAGAGCGAGTTGGTAGGGGGAGATATTAGCGAACACGTTTCCCGAGCTAACGGAAGACGAAAACCGGGCCGTGACCTAAGCTGAACACCTGTGATTTCAGGGGCGGCACGTCGAGAACACGACAAAGCCGAAGCTGCCGAGAAGGACTCCTACATTGATCCTGACACTGGGTTTCAGGTTTTCACCGCCCAGTATCTGAAAAGCAGAGTTTGGTGTTGTAGCACTGGATGTCGTCATTGTCCGTGGTAACAAAACGACAAAAGACCGGTCTCAAAGGAGCGCCCTCCACAGATCGCATCACAAGGTATTGAGTCGAGAACTTTGGTGATGTGCGCATCTAGTTGTGCTTGCTGGGCCCAGTTGGGACCGACACGTTATGTTGCGTTCTATGAACATGACTGAGGAGCGGCGGGCAGAACTAGAGACAGAGATTGAGGCTTTCATGGCTCGATACAACACCGCCTTCGTCAGTGGAACCCGAGAGGATCTGCAGGCGCTGGTGCACTTGCCGGTGATCTATGTGTCTGAGACCGAGGCACAGGTGCGCGAACGGTACCCCTTCGACCCGGAGCGCATGCGCGAAGCCACCGGATTCCACCATCCAGAGACTCGAACTCGGATCGTCCACCTCGAAGAAACCCGCGCACATCTAACGATCGAGGGCACACGTCACCGCGAGGACGGTTCGGTCATCGAATCGATCGACAGCTTTTACATCCTTCACAAACGCGACGGCGAGTGGGGCGTGTCTGTGTTCTCGGGTATTAGGGGCGCTCGATAGGACCCCGTTATTTCATTTCACGGTTTGAAGTGCCTGGTGAATTGGAGTAAATCGTCGAGCCAGTCGTAGAGGGCGATCGTTGCTTCATCACCCAGATCTGCTTGGCCCGAATCTCGGGCGACGGGGATGCGCAACGTTGTGGGGTACAGCCGATCGGTGAGAGTTCCGCAGGTGCGAACTAGGTTCTCGCGAACGTTTTCGCCATCCTGAGAGGGTGGGCCAATGCTGGCGATGGCTACAAAGCGGTCGATGAGACAGCCATTTCCCATAGGTCGAGAAAGCCAGTCAATGGCATTCTTGAGAGCTCCGGGGATGCCGTGGTTGTACTCGGGGGTGAAAATTATAATGAGCTCGCTGTTCGAGACATCATTTTTGAGTGCAGTCACAGCGGCGGGCTCCGCCGCTTCAAAGTCCTCGTTGAACAGAGGGAGAGTTTCTAAATCAGGCCACAGAAGAGCGCACATATAGTCGAGGTATTCAGCGGCACCTAACGCTGCGGTTCTATTTAACGAGCTAGCGCTAAGGCTTCCCAACAAAAGGGTGCAACCAGGTCGGTCATCCATCCCAACGACAGTAATCACCGCCTCGACACTCTGTTGTTTTAGACCCGTATCTTCCCTGAGAAACCGGGCGCTCTTTCACCGAAACACAAACGAGGTCGGTAACGCCAGAGCGATGGGCTCCGTGTCACCCATATTCTGCGGTTTGGCTACAACCCGGCTCGTAAGAGCTGATTCGCGTCTCGGGATCGAACCAGTACTGACTAAATTATTCGGATGGCGGACGGGGACGATGATTACGACATCAGTTACATCGCCAAAGGCAGCGGCACGCGAACCAACGAAGGCAAGGGCTGACCATGGCTGACATCGTTCTCTCCGTCGCAGCGAGTCACGCTCCGGGTCTGGCTGGGTTGTATTCCGGCGCCCCCGAAGACACCAAAGCCGAGGTCGACAAGATGTACGGGACCATGGGTGCGGAAATCACGGCTGCGGATCTCGACGTGCTGATTCTCGTCGGCAACGACCATCTGGCCAACTCCAGAGTCCTTGAGTACCCCAATTTTCTCGTCGGTATGGCCGCTGAACACACGGGACCATACGAGTGGTTCAAGCCCTGGTTGAACTGCCGGGACTACACGCTGGAGGGTCGCCCTGAGGTTGCTGAGGCGCTGATTTCGGGAATGGCCCGCCGAGGTGTCCAGTTTTTCGGCCGCCGCGAGAATCTCTGCTATGACGACAACTTGTCCATTCCGACGGTGCTGTGCGACCTCGACACCAACGATGTGCCCGTCGTTCCCGTTCTGATGAACTGCAACGTACCGCCGATACCCGATCAGCGACAGTGCTACGCCGTCGGAGAGGCGCTCGGCGACATCATCCGAAATGACCTACCGAACGGTATGCGAGTGGGTCTGTTCGGGTCTGGGGGCCTGTCGCATGAACCTGGCGGGAAGCGCTACTTCTTCATCGACCAGGAGTTCGACCACTGGTTTATGGACATGCTCGAAGAGGGTGATCACGACAAGCTGTTGAATGAGGCAACGCCTGAACGTATGGAGGAGTCAGGGGCCGGGGGAACGGCTGAACTGTTCGCCTGGTTCGTGGTCCTCGGCGCAATAGGCAACCAGCCGTGTAGTCGACTCGGCTATACGGCCTACGACAACTTCAAGTGCGGTGTCGGTGCCGTGCGCTGGCAGATGGGAAGCTGATGGCCTTCGAACAGGTCGACAAGACATTGGTAACGCACGACCTAGTGCAAGATCTCAAGTGGGATGCTGACCTTCGTGCCCAGTTCGAGGCCGATCAGACCTCTGTCCTTGACTGCTACGCCCTGAAACCTGAGGAGCGAACGGCCATCGAGACTGGCGACTTTCGCAAGCTTTACGAAATGGGACTGCACCCATATCTCGGTGGCCAGTTGGCCCGGCTGATATACGGCAACGCCGCAGGACCCGATGCGACGAGGGCGGTTAACCGGTTGATCGCGTCGCTAACAGGCGAGGAACGCCCCGACGATCGCACCACAACCTGACCCCATGACGAGACAGCAACTGCTAGCCAACAAGACGACCAACCGAGCCAAGGACGCCCCCGCACGACTTCCATGGAGCGCAACCGGTCTCACTGACCCGCGCCACTGACCCCCTGCCCACGGGCAGAAGCAATCAATGGTCGACATCGGTCAGAATGGACCCATGCCGCTCCATCCTCAAATTGAAGCCATCACTGCTTCCATGCCCATCCACAGTTTCAAGGAGCTGGACGTCGATGACGCACGCCAAGCCCACGCCGCGGGTGCGGCGGGGCGACCGAAGGGCCCGGACATGGCCGATGTCAGCGAGTTCGTCATCGGTGGCTGTGAAGTGACGCGTCTCCGACCGAAGAATGCGGACGGTTCGGCTGTCGTGTTCTTCCACGGCGGCGGATGGGTGCTCGGAAGCCGGGCGACGCACGACGGCCCGTGCCGCCACCTCGCGGCACGGTCGGCCGCCACGGTGTTCAACGTCGAGTACCGACTAGCCCCCGAACACCCCTTCCCCGCGGCCCACGACGACGCGGTCGAAGTGACCCGGGCGTTGCTGTCTGGAGCGGACGAATCCATCGATGGCTCGCGCGTAGCGGTCGCTGGCGATTCCGCTGGCGGCAACCTTGCTGTGGCCGCGGCATTAGCGCTGAGCGATGAGCCGGCTTCCCTTGCCGCACTCTTGTTGATCTACCCAGCCCTCGACGCCACGATGAGTACCGCCAGTTACCTAGAGTTCGCGGACGGACCATTTCTAACGGCCAGCGACATGGCCTGGTTCTATGACACCTATGCCCGGGGAACGGACCCGCGCGACCAGCGGCTCTCCCCAGCGTGGGCGGCGAAGCTCGACGGATTACCTCCAACGCTCGTCATCACCGCCTCACACGATGTCCTGCGAGACGAGGGCGAAGAGTTCGCAAGAGCGATGGCGGCCGCTGGTTGCGACGCCAGTGCCTCTCGACACGTTGGGGCAACGCACGGTTTCTTCGGCTGGAGCCACGCCGCTGCGCCCAGTCGCACCGCCATGACACTCGCGGCCGGTTGGCTGTCGGAGACCCTTAGCTAACGCCCAGATACGCGTGATGAGTTCTCGGTGTGTGTTCCCTGTGTGACAAGTGGCCGCGAAACATGAAGTGGTGACGAGAGTTGCTCAGTTGTCGGTGCCGCCATTGTTCGTCGGTCTCCTGATTTTGGTGCGTTAGGACGCGTGTAACTTCTCAACGGTGAACCGCGAACGTTTGTATGAGACCTGCCTCGCTCAACCCGAAGCAGTGGAAGAGCATCCGTTCGGACCTGACTTAACTGTGTTCAAAGTGGTCCAGAAAGTGTTTGTGATCGCCACAGCACACGGCGACCTCACCGTGAACGTGAAATGTGATCCCGAGGTAGCCGAAACGCTGCGCGGCACGTATGACTCTGTACGGGCTATGAGTGTTTGGCCCAAACACTGGAACTGGGTTGATATCAGTGCTGGGGAAGTAGCAGACACCGAACTTGAACAGTGGATAGAGGATTCCTATGACCTTGTTGTCGACAAGCTTCCCCAAGTTCACAAACTGCGCCTACAAGGAGAGGTTCGTTCGTTGTTGCATCCAATGATGGACGAGCCCGCTCCGCCACGTGAATCTATACGTTGAGTCGTTGAGCCCGGCTGGACATGTGTTATTTGGTTGAGGACTGAGCGACCTTGGGTTGAGGACCCCCTGTTCCAGCAGTGAGCTTCCACCCGACAGCTAATAGAACGACCATTGTGACTGAAGTGACCAGCCACGCAGCGGTGTTTCCGACGGTGGCATAGACCGCTGCTAAGCCAAGCGCTGCCACGGCCGCTGTACCTACCTCAATAGCGCTTGCCAGTCCCTGCGCAGCGGCTTGGCGATCTTCGGGTACGGAAGCTGAAACCAGCATTGGGCCAGAGGGAAATCCGATCCCCTCTGCAAATCCGCACCCCACAGTGAGCAATATCAGCGCTAGAAGCCCTGGAAACAGACCGAACAAAGCAGAGAAAACAGCGCAGGTAGCTACCATCGCGACTGCCCATTTTCGAGAGCCGTACTGTTGGGCGAGTTTGCCGCCCCATGGTGCTAATACGGCGATGGGTAGAGCGATAAAGGTCACCACCACACCGATCTGCCATTGAGAGGCGCCACGGTGGTCCATCTCGAGAATCCACACCGACTCGAACGCCCCGATAAACACGAAATACGCGGACACCACCGCACACGCTCCCAGCAGATGCCGGTTTCTTATCAGGTCAATTAGACGCCGACGCTCTATATCTTTGGCGGCGGTGTCGCTTTGGGCGCGCCACGCGGTGGGAATAAGTAGTGCTAAAAGGACTGCCATGGTCCAGAACGGGACGCGGAAACCGCCGAGAGCATTAAGGGCTGCAGCGGCAGCCGGCCCGACAACAAATCCGGCAACGTCGAAAGCTCCGAGACGTCCCAAGTTGCGGCCAAGGTTTTGGGGGTCGGCGACAATCACTGTGCGTCGAGCAGCTGGTTGAGCCGCACCAAACGCCACGCCCATCAATACACGCCCCAGCATAAACTGCCAAAATTCTGTGGCTACTGCTACGACAACTAGCCCGGCGAGACCTAACAAAAGCCCTGAGCGCAGCATCCACGGTGCCCGACCCCGATCTGCTTGAGGCCCTAGTAGTAATGCTGCGACGAAAGCAGCTCCCAATCCGGCAGCGACAGACACACCAATGCCGAACTCAGAAAACCCAAGGTTGTTACGAAACTCGGCTAACAGCGTTACAACACTCGCCAAGCCCGCCGACATTCCAAAGACGGTCAGGTAATAGGGCAACAAATTTGGTCCCGATATAGGAGTATTTGGCGATGTCATAGTGGTCGCGAGTCCTAGGCCGTATCGGAAGACAGGATGGTAGCGGCTGAACCTTCGATTCTTGCGACCTTTCCACTTCCTCATTTATTGGAGAGCGGCGGATGTTTCCCGTATCACCACACCGATAATCACACATGTTGAAATTCAGGGCGTTGATCAAGTTGACTCAATGCTGTACTTGCTTGACGAAGACGATGACAAGGCCGTGGCCTTAGACGACAACAGATCGCCCCAGAGGGATGACCCATGTCAGGTCGATCGAAGAGGCGTTAACTGCCCGGCGATCTGTAGGAGCTGTCAGTCTCGGTGATTGGCTTGGAATCGGTAGTGTTAGACGGACGAAAGGTGACGAAGATGTCTCACACAGTGGTAGTTGTTCTTAGAAGCACTGCGCGGTGCTCTTCCCGACACCCGCGACTTTGAGGGGTGTGAGTTGGTTGAGACCTACACACACCAAGATGACCACGACAAGATTTTGCTTTGGGAGAAGTGGGCAGCGAAGCCAAATCAAGAGGCTTACCTCAACTGGCGAGCCGAGACCGGCATGCTGGACCTCATTGGGCCGTTCTTAGCTGGTGCCCCATCATTTATTCATCTTGATCACCATGCAGATGTGTGATCTGAGTTAACTGAAACGACAAAAGACCGCCCCGAAGGACAGCATCGGGCATCAAAGCCTCCACCTTGGGCTGCTGGGTTGCCCTTGTGTGGAGTTCGGGTCGCGTCCTGTCTCGCTCACATCGAAACATTACGAGTGAGACAGCCCACGACCAAGTATCAGGCACCGGCATGGCCCGTCAACAGACGCGCCGAGGCGAGCTAGCTCAGACGATTACGCCCTCCGCGCGCAGCTCGCTGAGTTCTTTTGCCTCCACGCCCAGAAGCTCGGACAGCACCTCATCGGTGTGTTGTCCAAACAGTGGGGCAGGTCGGGCGGCGGCAGTCGGTGTCGCGGAGAAGCGAGCGGGTGGCCGCACCGAACGCACCCGGCCTGCGGTTGGGTGCACAGACTCCACGATGAGGCCACGATGTTGAATGTGTGGGTCGACGATCATCGAATCGCGTGTGTTCACCGGAGCGACCGGAACGTCGGCTTTGTCCATCAGCGCAATCAGTTCCGCAGTGGTGAACCTAGCGGTCTCTCGTTCCAGCTCATCGTTCACCTCACCTCCATACAACGTCCGGCCTTGCAGATCCTCAAACCGGGGATCGGAGGCCAGATCGTCACGACCCAGCGCCGAGCACATCCCCTGCCAGTGCGCTTCTGTCGCGACTGGGTAAACCATGGCATATCCGTCGGAGGTGGCGAACAGCTTGTAGATCGTTGATAGATCGGGCATGTCGGTCTCATGGTCGAGGTAGGTGTGGTTCCACATTGCCTCGGGCCACAAGAAATGGACGCTTGCATCAACCATGGCCAGTTCAATGTGCTGACCGCCTGCTCCGTTGGCCCGTCCGACCAGGGCCGCGCACACGGATTGGGCGACGTTGAGGGACGTGACCTTGTCACACACGATCGTGGCCATCAGATGAGGGACGCCGTCCTCGTCGGCCTGCACCATCGGGTAACCCGCGACTGCCTGCACGATCGGGTCAAATGCCGGGCGGTGTGAATAAGGTCCATCGGTACCAAATCCGCTCACCGAACACATGATGAGCTGCGGGTTGATCTGAGTCAGGACCTCCCAGCCCATACCCAATCGTTCGAGAGCGCCGGGACGAAAATTTTGTACGACCACGTCTGCCGTCGCCACGAGCCCTTTCAACAGCGTCTTGCCTTTCTCTGCCTTGAGGTCAAGAGCGATAGATCGCTTATTGCGGTTCATCGCCGCGAAAAACGCACTAACTCCTTGTGCCGACCCGACAAGAGGACCCGCGCTACGCACGATGTCGGGCGACTCGGCTTGCTCAACCACGATCACATCAGCCCCCTGGTCGGCGAGGATCGATGTACCGAACGGTCCCGAGACCACGGCCGAAAGATCGATGACACGAATGCCACGCAGGGGACCACCGTCCCATGTTCTCGACCCAGTGTCCGGACTGTCCGCAGCTTCTCTCATGCGCTCTCCTTCGGGACACGTATGGCGAACTCTAGAGCCGGCGGTTGCTGCGTGCCGAGGCGTTACCAGCCCACTGGCTCGCCGTTCGGGTTCGATCTCATCTTCAGTGATAGAGAGCGATGTCCCTGGTTTCTGGCGGGGCTTGTTCAGGTTTGTGGATAATCCATCGCTTTTCGTTAGAGAAGATTTGCGGCGATTTTCGTTTCTCGACACAGGCTCTGTATCGCTCACCGCTCCAAAGCCCTTGACGCTAAGGTGCCACGAACTGCAACAACTGAGGGAGCTGGCATGGCCGATATCACCGTCTTCACGGCACGCCGGGTTCGCACGATGGAGGCGTCAATGCCCACGGCCGAGGCAGTGGCCGTTCGCGATGGCCGCATCGTTGAGGTAGGGACCTTGGAGAATATGGCCCCGTGGCTCGACGGGTACGACCACGAGATCGACGACACTTTCAGCGACCACGTCATCATGCCCGGTTTCATTGACCCCCACCTGCATCCGTCAATGGCTGCAGTTCTCCTGCCCATGGAGTTCACCACCGTCGTGGAATGGGATCTGCCATGGAGTGATATCGGCGCGGTTGGCGGCAGGGTCGAACTGCTCGATCGGCTGATTGAACTCGACGCTAAACTTGAGCCAGAAGCCCCGCTATTTGCGTGGGGGCACCATCCAATTTGGCATGGTGAAGTCGACCGCGAGACCCTCAACGGTATCTCCGCTACACGGCCCGTAATCGTCTGGCATCGCGGCTACCACTCGATGATCGTCAATGATGCCTGCTACCGGTGGATGGACATCGACCTCGAAGCTGCGCGGCGACATCCCCAGATCGATGTCGATAGAGGTGCATTTTTTGAGACAGGCCTCGGGGTCGCGTACCGACATATGAACGGTTTCTTGCTCGGAACCGAACGGTTCCGAGCCGGACTCGACCGGATGCGTCAGGTCATCCACCACGGTGGACAGACCACCATCGGCGACGCCGCCATGGGGATGTACGGCTTTGAGGACGAGTGGGAACACCTCAAGGCGGTGATGGAACGACCAGATACGCCGTTCCGCATCCAACTAATGCCTTTCGACATGGGTCCCCTTGGCGATGAGGAGTCCGATGAGGCCATGATCGAACGGATCCTCGCCTATCCGCAACGCAACACCCACCGGCTGCGATTCAGCGACCACGTCAAAATGTTCGCCGATGGAGGCTTTTTCGCGGAGTTGCTAATGCTCAAGAGCCCTGGGCACCTGGATGGGCGACACGGTGAATGGATGACGCCTCCTGAACGTTTCGAGCGGGTCGCACGCGCATTCTGGAACGCGGGCCTGAGAATTCACGTCCATTGCACCGGTGACCTCGGCGTCGAGATGGTGCTGTCGACGCTTGAGAAACTGCAATCGGAACGCCCGCGCTTCAACCATCGTTTCACCTTCGAGCATTTCGGGATCTCGAGCGCCCAACAGGTCGCACGGATGGCCGAGGTCGGTGCGTTGGCATCGGTCAACGCGTACTACGTATATGAGCTGTCGCGGGCGTTTGCTGATCACACCCTGGGGTATGAGAGGGCGTCGCAGATGTCCCGGCTTGGGTCGCTGGAACGGGCCGGTATCCGTTTCGCTGTGCATTCCGATTTCACGATGGCTCCCGCCAAGCCCCTCAACAATGCGTGGGTGGCCGCTAATCGCCTGAACGAGTCGGGCGAGGTGATGTGTGCCAACGAACGAGCATCACTTGATGCTGCCATCAAGGCCATCACCTCCAATGCGGCCTATGTGCTGGGCCTGGAGGATGAGATTGGGTCTCTGCGCTGGGGGAAGCAGGCGGACTTCACAATTCTTGAGGCCGACCCGTATGACGTTGGCGCTGAGGGTCTTCGCGACATCCCTATTTGGGGCACGGTGTTCGAGGGTGAGAAGTTCCCGATCTGAGGGACGGGCCAACGCTAACGATGATCTCATCTGTCGAGCCCATACCCGTCACCGTCCTCGGCGGCTACCTCGGGGCAGGTAAGACGACGCTCGTAAATCGACTGCTTTCCGGTGACCACGGGCGACGTTTGGCTGTTCTGGTTAACGATTTCGGAGAAGTAAATATCGACGTAGACCTCATCACTTCCCATGATGGTGAGACCATTAGCTTGCAAAACGGTTGCGTGTGTTGCTCGATCGCTGACGCATTGGGTGAAAGCCTCGATCGGGTTCTAGCGCTGGACCCTGCACCCGATCAGGTCGTGATCGAAGCAAGCGGAGTAGCTGATCCGGCCAAGGTCGCCGCGTACGGCTACGGGTGGCCCGGTTGTCGGCTGGACGCAGTGATCGTGCTTGCCGATGCCGAGACCATTCAGGCCAAGGCGAAGGATCAGTTCGTGGGCGAGCTCGTCACTCGTCAACTGCGCGGCGCGGATCTTGTACTGGTCACCAAGAGTGATCTGGTTAGTCCAGAGGTCCTTGATTCCGTGCTCGACTGGGTGCGCTCAATCGCGGCGGTGCCCGTATTACCTGTGAGTCGCGGGGAGGTCGACTCAGAGGTCGTGCTTGCCATGTCGAGATCCGATCTCGATGTCGGATCAGCACGTGTCGTGACGCGAGGCACCTCCCCGCTGACTGACGCCGAGGCCATGTTCGAAACTGCGACGCTGGCGCTTCCCGGACCTGTGAACCGGGCTCGACTGGAAGCCGCCATGAGTCTGTGGTCGCAAGATGTCGTACGAGTCAAAGGCATCGTGTGGGTCGCTGAGGCCGATGGGGGCAATGCCCAACCTCATGTAGTGCAACGAGTAGGCCTCAGGTGGTCAATTGAGCCCGCCACTACCAACATCGACCAGGAAACTGAGGGCGGTCGACTCGTAGTCGTGGTGCTTCGTGGGACGCTCGACGCTGCGGCCTTGATCAACGACCTTGTCGATGCTGAGTAGCGTTCCTTGCCAACAACTCGCTGACGCCCTGATAGCCGTGAGCGTGTGATCTATAGCGAGAACTATGAATAGCGACTCGTATGCTCACGGCGCTCGCTGCATTGCTCAACCTCTAAGGTATGAATCGCTCGGACTCCGAGTGGTCTTGATCGGAACGACGTAGTGATTTTCGGGGTACACGAACCAACAGATCCCCGCATCGCCGTGTTCCAGGGATTGCGAGACAAAGCATTGAGACAACGACGTGAATCCCCCGGTGGTGATATGGCCGGTGTGTTTATTGCCGAAGGTGACGTTGTTATCGAACGAGCGGTGGCTGCTGGATACGCATTGCATTCGGTCCTCATCGACGCCAAAAGAAGCCAACCGCTTCCCAAAGAGTTCGATGCTGTCGATGTATTCGCAGCGGGGGAACAGGTACTTGAACAAATAGCTGGATACCGCTCGTACCGGGGCGCTCTGGGTTGCTTCTACCGCAAAGAGTTACACCCCCCACAAGAGCTCATGGCCGACACATCGGTGAAGTCGTTCGTCATTGTTGAAGGGGTCAACAACCCAACAAACCTGGGAATCATTATGCGATGCGCGGCAGGCCTCGACATTGACGCACTACTTCTCAGTCCCGACTCAATCGACCCTCTGTCGCGTAGGTGTTGTCGGGTGTCAATGGGAGAAGGTTTCGCCATCCCCTACGCATGGCTCACCGACATGGTCGAAGGTGTAACCGCAGCTAAACAGGCTGGGATTGAGGTATTGGCGATGACTCCCAGCCCCAACGCGATTGATATAGCCACGCTGGAGTATTCACCCGATGAGAGGGTCGCACTAATCCTGGGCGCTGAAGGCCCGGGGCTCACGGAAGAGACAATGTCGGTAGCGACCAGGCGAGTAAGGATTCCCATGTCGGGAAACGCTGACTCGCTTAACGTTGGAAATGCTGCCGCTGTTGCGTTTTACGCCTTACGTCAAGCCAGAAACTAAATCTGAGACAGCCGACTCGTTCGGGTATGGCCGAAGCTGTTCTCACCTCGAAGAACTAGTCTCCGACAATGGATCAGATTTGTGACGACCTCGACGCTGAAACATCGGCACTGGTCGCCGTCGTTGGCTCTCTGACGGAAGAGCAATGGCGGGCCCCGACTGTTGCTGAGGGGTGGGACAGCCACGAGACGGTCCTTCATCTCGGCGCAGCCGATTGGTTTGGCCACCTCACGCTCACTGATGCGGCCTCATTTGCTATCGCTCACGGTCGGCTGTTGAAGGGCGATATCTCGCTCAATGAGCTGGTTGGCTTGGAGGTTCGGGCGATGTCTGGCCACGACCTTTGGCAATGGTTCCTTGATGGTCGGACGGCGATGATAGATGCACTCCGCAGACGGAACCCCAAGGATCGCATTGCCTGGATTGGCCCAGAAATCGGCGCGCGATCGATGGCGACCGGTCGACTGATGGAAACATGGACGCATTCCCACGATTTGGCCGACAGCTTCGGTGTCGAGTACCCCCGGACAGATCGCTTGCGCAACATCGCACACCTGGGTGTCGTCACCCGTGACTTCAGCTATGTGAATCGTGGCTTGGAGCCACCGAGTGAACCGGTCCGAGTGGAACTGACTAGCCCGAGCGGAGATCTTTGGTACTGGGGACCCGACGACGCAACAAACATAGTGACCGCTAGTGCGTATGAGTTCTGCAAGGTTCTGACGCGGCGAACTCCACTGATCGAATCGACGATCGAAACTAAGGGAGCGCTTGCTATGGAGTGGATGGAGATCGCGCAACCGTGGATCGAACCGCCTCGTATGAGCGACCGGGCCTGAATTTCTAAACTTCGTCTGGCCGTTAGTGGCAGCTGTCGGTTTGATTCAGAAGATGGAGCCGAGCCAAAGCAGCACCGTTATCAACACCAATTGAATGATCAGGCGGATGATGTGTGCGGTCGTACTCAAGACGGTTCCGTTGAAGGGAACGTCGTTCAAGTACATGTTCAGATTGGCTAACGACATCAACACCACGAGAACGACAAGGCATCGAGCGGAGACGGTTCTAGTCGCTGGAATGATTACCCCTAGCCCCAGGGCAATTTCTAAGACTCCGCTGGAGTAGGTCCAAAACGCTGGTGCCCCGAGATAGCGAGGAACGATCTGGTTAAAAGCCCTGGGGTTTATGCAGTGCTGTATGCCGATCCAGACAAAGGCCAGGCCGAGTAAGGCGCCAGTGATGTTTCGGGCAAGGTTCATAAAGCGATCTCAATGTACCGCTCCGAATATGTCAGGATGCCTTCGTCGAACCACAAAGGTTCGGCTCAAGAAACAAAGGCGGAAGATATGGCCGGGTACTTCGTCTTACATACCAAATGGCACACGTTGGAACGATTGAGCGAGTACCAGCAAGGTGCTCAAGAAGCGGTTGCTGAGTACGGAGGAAAGTTTCTGGTGTATGACGTGCGGCCTGAAGTCATCGAAGGCGAGTCCGAGCACGCAGCTACGGTCATCCTTGAGTTCGCGGATCTCGAAACAGTCAAGGCCTGGTACAACTCACCCGGGTACCAGAAAGTGCTTCAAATACGACTCGAATCCTCTGAGGGAATTGGACGCTTCGTTACCAATAGCGGATAGCTACGACATTTGTTGACCCTAAAAAGGTGTAGGCCCCCGACCCGATTTCTCGGGCCGAGGGACTGCACCTGCCAAGCATCCATGGATCGGTTTCTTGAGAAGGGCTGATTTGGACGGTCCTTGCGGGTCGAGCAGGTTGATGCAGGTAAACAGTGGAAGTTCTTCTTTCTCGCGCAACGGCAGCAGGAACAAGAAAGCGGCGACTGCACCCAGCAGGGCTGCGATCGACTTGTTGTTGTCTGAGAACACCGCAACAGCTGCACCAACCAAGTCATCGACGTTGACCTCAGGACTAGCGAAGGGAACTGGTGTGTCGTCGATGACTGGTGTGTCTTCGATGACTGGTGTGTCTTCGATGACTGGTGTGTCGTCGACAACTGGTGTGTCTTCGATGACTGGTGTGTCTTCGATGACTGGTGTGTCTTCGACAATTGGTGTGTCGTCGACAACTGGTGTGTCTTCGACAACTGGTGTGTCGTCGATGACTGGTGTGTCTTCGATGACTGGTGTGTCGTCGTCTTCGACAACTGGTGTGTCTTCGATGACTGGTGTGTCTTCGATGACTGGTGTGTCTTCGATGACTGGTGTGTCTTCGATGACTGGTG
>LWDU01032038.1_pt1 | contig 25322 bp, 22 predicted proteins | sample 727161 | NCBI WGS metagenome assembly LWDU01 (sample SAMN04566230, study PRJNA314399) | hydrothermal vent metagenome | isolation source: deep sea hydrothermal plume seawater | place: Mexico: Gulf of California, Guaymas Basin | collected 2004-07-11
TCAACGCGAGGAATAGAATCCTTGAATGACTTGAGTGACTGTTCCTATATCAGAGATATCCCTCTCGACTAGGTCATTGAGAATACCCATACGCTGTTGCACATGTTGTTCGAAAGTTGCAGGGGTACAACCAGCGGCTTTGCAAATAGTTTCCTTCATTTTTGATGGGATTCCTGTTTCTTCTATTTGGTCAGTTTCTGCATTGTACTTCCAGATTGGATTGAGTCTTGGCTTATCTCCTTCCATTCCGGCTACTTCTGATACTTCGACAATTTTTCTTGCTGTTTTGCCCTTTACGTGCAGCCTTGCTTGAATGATGATTAGGTCGAGTCCTGTTAGCATAATTGGTGGAACATCCATTGGTGGGTTGATGAGACGAGTGATAGTTTCTGCGCCGGTATTAGCGTGCAGGCTTCCGAATGAACCATCGTGTCCAGTATTCATCGCAGTTAGCAGGGTTGCTGCTTCTGGTCCACGCACTTCTCCGACTATTATTCGGTCTGGGCGCATACGCAAACTGGACTTTAGACAATCGATCATGTCGACTTCGGGGGTTCCATCGGGGCGCTCTTGGCGGGTTTCCATGCGTAGCCAGTGGTCGTGGTAGACCTGCAATTCCGCTGTATCTTCTACTGTTAATAGGCGCTTGTGCCATGGGATATACATTCCCAAACAATTCAGAGTGGTAGTTTTTCCTGAACCTGTTCCTCCGGCAATAACGAAGTTTGCGGGTCGGCTGTCGAGGCCTTCTATCCACACCCACATCATGGCTGCAAGGCGTAAGTTGACGGTACCGAATTTGATGAGATTAATCATTGTGAATGGGTCTTCCATAAATTTACGGATGGTTAGAGTGGGGCCATCTGGAGTTACTGGGGGGACTGTTCCATTGACACGGCTGCCGTCGGGGAGTCTGCCATCGAAGATGGGGACTAAACCGGGTCCGTCTCCTAATGGGACGTTGGTGAAAGAAGCAATATTCTTACAGATTGCCAAACCTTCTTCGTCCTCAATCCAGATATTTGTGCGGCAGATGTCGAAGTCTCTATGAGCGACTTTAACGCATTGAGTGCCGCCGTTATACATGACTTCCTCAAGATTATCGTCTTCGAATAATGCTTGCAATTTGCCATAAGGATTGGGTGGAACATCTCCTTCGATATGGTAAATCGGACTTGGATGATTTGCTTCGGTATAGATGGTAACATTGCCGTATTGCGCCAGTATTTTCTCGGACATTTCTTCACTTCCTTATCAAACGATTGCATTATATGCCATCATAAAGAATAACATTGAGCCAAACATCCAAAGTGGTGTTAGCCATAGGTAATCCCTCATTCTACCTAGCATTCTACCTGAAACTAATACTGCTACTGCTGCTGATGCGCCGAAATATTTGGCTAAAGCACTGTTGACTCCTTCAACGTCATAGCCAGCGGTTGATGGTGCGAATAGTCCTGAAATGAAAGCGATTAGTCCTGGAAGCCCTACTCCGATAAACATCATGATAAGGATTGCACGACCCATTAATTCGCTTTCTCTTTTATTCATCAAATCATTGAGTTTTTCATATTCCATACTCATTCTGAAGAGAATCTCTTGTAGTGGTGCGTCGTTTTCTTCTGCAGTGGAGAGTAAGTTGATGACTCGCTGAATTTGTTTTGAGCGCGTTTTGAGGGCGAAGTCTGCTAATGCCGCATCGAATGAAGTTACGGCGCTGATTTCGAGGGTTTCTGCAAGCAATTTTCCGAACAGGTCGTTGCGGCTTTGTCCTATTTTCATAATCGCTTGCTGCAATCCTTGGCCTGCTCCAATACTATCGGATAAACCTTCAAGAACTTCAGCAAGTGAATTTTCTAATCCTCTTCTTCGAGAGCGTTCAAGAATCGGAGGGAGAGCACCTCCAAGACCTGCCAATCCAATGTTTAGTAATAATAACATAATCGGTTCATCATTGAGGAGTTCCAAAAAGTCGAATAGCATCTAATCACCTCACAATCCTGGGTCCTTGAAATGGGCTTTTGAACCAATTAATGCCATGATGACGACGGTTGCAAATAATCCGCCATTGACAACTACTGTGATAGTATCTGGGTCGGGCATGGGCATGATGTCTCCAGCACCCGCCATCATTTGAGGGGTAATTGCTAAAATTGCTAAGATGATTGGCGAAATCATACCAATTGAAAGCAGAGTTTCAGGAAGGCCACCTAGTTCTTCAATGTACTTCTCGACCTTTTCACTTCTCTTTTCTTCTTCTCTGCCACCTTGGTTTTTCAAGGTCTTGACAATGTCAGTATTTGATACGATATTCTCAATCATCGTATTGAGTAATCTCTTGTAGGCAGAGGATTTGGCTTTCTTTTGAATTCTGCGTAGTTCATCTACCAGTGCTTTATCCGCTTGGGCATTCTTCATAGCTTTGGCGAAATCAGAGGATATGCATCCATATCCACCGCGGGCGATGGAGGTCACCGCGCCTTCCAATCCGATTCCAGAGCCCATCAAAACTTCCATCGTCCTGATGACGTAGAGAAGTTCTCTGTCTTCATCTTGTTCTGCCATAAGGACTCTCTCCTTCAACGAATATCTTCAATCAATTCAAATTTGAACTCTTCAGTTTCCCCATCGTAATTCAACTTGCTGAATACCACTTTCACATCTCGTTCTTCAAATGGGTCGTGGATATATGGCTGTCCAGAACGGAACATCTCAAGCACCTTGCGATAAGTTTCGCAGTCCATTTCTCCTTTCACAACGTATTCAGCACTTTCTGCACCTTCATCGATTAGGTCATCACCTTCGCCACCATGAGTGACTGTTCGAGTCATTCGCCTGGCGATTGAGACACTTATGTAGCAGCCCTCAAGGCGTATCCAATCGTCGCTTGTCATTCCCGATGCGGGCCGAATAAAGAAGTCCTGTCCTGCCATGTCTGTGCCACCTTCGGGCTCGACACCCCTCAACTCGCCCTTGAAGGTATTGATGTTCAATTAAGGAAGGCCCTAAAGGGCCTATGGGGTTTAACTTAGGGAGAACCAACCAAAACGGGGTTCTTTTAAGTTTCCTTCATCCACTAATTGGTCTAGTTTGGCTTCTGATGTTTGGCGGTCAAAACCTCTAGCCGAAGCAGAACTTAGGACATTTTCCAAATCCACTCCTTTTCCTTCATCTAATTGCTCTATTATCGAAGTCAGGATATCTCCTACTTCGGCTTCGGGGGCGTCCTCATTAGTTTCGGTAGGGTCATTCTTTGGAACAACAGGGGGTGAATTCCATGTATTTTCTGAAACTTCTCTTTTTCCTTCAGCGATGTCAAGGGCTCGCATGACCATCAAGCGGTGGACTTCAGTATCAGTATCCCCATAGAATTCTCTGGATTTTAACAAGCCCTCAATCGAGTGTGCAGGTATTCCGGCCTCTGCATATGCTTGGCGTGAAGGTGCAAGAGCGGCTGCAGCATCATGGTCAGCAACTCTCTTCATAGTTTCTTGACTGGCTTGAACCAACCAAGTTGCATAGCGCTGACGGTCGATTATTGCGATTTCTTCAGGACGCATACTTGTGTAGACTGCGCCTTCTTCAGTTGTGTAGCAGCGGCCTTTAGCAACCATCAGCAAGAGCAACGGGTCTCCTGTTTCATGTAGGCTGGCAAGGGTTTCCACTTGAGCCTGAACGGTGTCGTTGTCAAAGTGTCCAACACTGAAGTAGTGAGTACCACTTGCATCTTTTAGTTGGCCTTGCCACATCGTTCCTGTTGAGGTTTCACGAGGTTCTAGGCTCTCGAGTAGTCCCGCAACTAAGAGGCGGTTCACTCTTGCTCCAAGTTTTGTAATCACGAATGCTGGGTCATATTCTCCAGGGCCTTTTTCGCTTAGTGTGGATTCTGCAAATTCTTGGGCTAACAAACGAATCGCTGGTTGGCGACGACTCATTCTAGAATTTGTGGCCTGCATCAAGCAACCCCCCATTCGTTTCTTACTTCAGTCGCAGCCAATACTGCATCCACTTCGACTCCGCTTGCATCATCTATGATTAGCATGGCACCTTGGTCATCCGAAACAGAGCGCCCTTCAACCCTTAATCTGCGTCCAAGCCATTGTTGGCGTAAGTCTGCAACGAAGGCTTCGCTACCATTTTCTGCGATTTGTTTCTCCATCTTAGCAGTATCTTGAGATGTGAACTTTTCAGATGCTGCTTTATTCATGATTGTTGAAGCCGTTGAGATTCCATTGTCGAGAACCAATTTGATTCTGAAGTCCTTAGTTCCATCTACCTCGCCGTGTTCGGCGCAACTACCTTCGCGCAGTAATTTTCTGCATTTAGGGCAGCGTTGGATAATTCCGCTATCTTGTTTGATGGAAATCACTGTAGCTTCAGTAGCGATTCCTGCCCGTGAAGGTCCTGAAGTTAATTCCGTGAAATCAACATCGATAATGTGAGTACTTGGGTCGATTTCATCCCAAGGTGTTTCATCTAGTATTGTGACTTGGTCCGCAGTGTTGATAGTTATGTCAGGAATGCCTTGCCAAGCGCGGACGCTGACTTTTTGTAGACTAAGGCAAAGTGGTAAATCTGATTTATCGAATGGTAGTTCTGACCAACTGGTCATGCGACAACGGCCTGTGGGGTCGATTAGTTCACCAGATCTGATTTTCCTTTCTTCACCTTTTGAATCTGTAAATTCACGTTCGGTTAAATCAATTAGTTGCACAACTAAGTCAACATCCCTCAAACCATCTCTGAGGTTGGATATGGTTATGCGTGTGCTCTTGTCTAATTCTGAGGTTTCAGGGAAGGCTGCATCGTGGTAGACTTCGACTTTTGTATAACGGCCTATGTTCATTTCAGGATTCTCTTTGAAACGGCGTACTTGGGCTTTTTCGACTTTTACCAAAGTGCCCACTTCATGATCAAAAGCCTCCCAACTGAGGAAGGATAGGGCGCCTGATGCATCACCTAATCTGCCCCTTACCACATCGATTGTGCCGCTACCATCTTTGCGGTGGATAACGTCTTTTTGAACTGCCAGTACTCTGCCGATGACTGTTATGTCGCCATCGCTATTAGATGCGTCAGAGAGGCTCATGGGCTCATTGGGGTTGACGTTGGTTCTGCTACTTTCCTTCAACACCACGACTCTACTGGTTTGGTTAATGTTGAGGCTCATTTGGCCTTGGTATTCGTTAACAGATGCGCCTTCTATACGAACAACAACTCCAGGTATGATGTTTAAATTTGCACCCCAGTCCTTGAAGGACCAGCGCATTCTTTTTCCATCCCCTTCTCCGTTGGGATTATCTTCAAGGAAACCGAAAGCGATATCTTTGTCTTCGCCACGTACTTTTTGGGTTCTTACGTTATGAGATGAGATTTCAACTTCTATCTCTATATTTTTGTCATCAGCCTTTAGTTCTGATAATCGTTGTACCTTTTTCATTGGCGGAGCAGTGGACGCTTGACCGGATGTGGTTTTTGTGGATGAACCTGTTTTACTTTGGAACTTACGTATAACAGAGCGCATAGCATCTGAAGGTGGAATTAGGAAATCAGTTTGGTATCGTTGAAACTCGATCTTGATTTCTTCGGGATTCGCTCCAGGGACGGATGCCAAAACTTGTTTGATGGCACTCTCCATGTTTGCATCATCTGACACGAAGATTCCTCCGCGGCTTGTCGTTCTCTCCTTTTGACTCCAACCCGCGTAAACAGGTTGCAGGTTTTCGCGCTGGCTGTCGTTCTACTTGCACTCCTACACCTCCTTGGAACCGGACACCCAACGCCGAGGGTTCTTGAACAATTGGGCTACCCTGCCAGTGGGAAACTGAAAGTAAACAAGTCAAGATGGATTAATTCTAATGCCATTTCGAAGTAAAATATCAGGGATGACAACCGAGCCAGAAGCCCAAATACTTCGAGGTTTGTCCATTTCTATCAAAGAAACGCCTTCACTGAAAGCCTTTGGAAGGTTTCCCGAAACTCCGGCTTGCTTCAATGCTCCAATTATTTCACCATCAACAACCTTTAGAATTGAGGATGAGGTTACAGAGAAATCGCCACTCGATGGGTTTGCCGTATGCGCTCCCATAACTGAATGGACTACCCAACCATCTTCCATTTCTTCGATAACTGAATCCCTAGAGTTTGAACCCTGACTGGAACTTAATATGAAATTAGAAATTGAGGTATAAGGGGACGACTGGTGCCCTCCTCTCCCAGCATTACTAGTACTTGTGGCATCTTCGATATTTCCTTCTGATATTTGCTCTGCCGCATCTCTAGTAGACCAAATCCCACTCTTCAAAACTCCCCTCTCTATCAAAGTAGTCCGTTGAGTTTTCTTACCTTCCCCATCTCTTCTACCGGAGCCAGCCCCGCCTTCTATAGTACCGTCATCATGGATTGATAGGTGGTTATCAAATACTGATTCAGATATCTTACCTGACCAAACTGATTCACCTCTAGCCATCTTTTCACCCCTTAATGAAGAAGCAAAAACATTGCTAAAAAGACTTCTAATTCCACCATGCGTGAACACAACTGGGGCTTCGCGTGCACCGTCGTTATCAGTGATTGTATTTCGAGTGATTTCAGCCAGTTTAACCGCTTCATCACAGATTGGAGATAGGTCATCTAATAACTCGAAAGAGTGCATCGATGACCAACCGCTGGTCAATTTATCATCGTCATCTATAGTGACTTGAATCCCTCCGCCATGGCTCGAACGCATCCCTGAAGTGCTTATTCCTTGACTTGTGAGGAGTGCTCCTGCTGTGCATGAGGCCGAAATCCCACCCCCTGTTATCACCGCAATGGGGTTGAAATCTTTGCAAATTGAGAGCATCGAATCAGCTTGAAGCATCAATTGTTCAGGAGATACATTGTCTACTTCTGTATCCCACATTGGAGACATTTTGGTCTCTCCTTCATCGTCAGGGAATTCAAATCCTTCTACTGAAGGAACGAGGGATGCAGCGCTCAAAGCAGCATCAACCAACCTTTGTGAGTCTTCAGAATTTGCGGCATATGCAAAGCCCACCTTACCTTGATTTAGGATACGCAGCCCAAAGCCACCTTCCCCACCTCCACCGGCGAGGCTAACCTTACCTGCTTCGATTTCCACTTCTGCTCCATATGATTGGATAGCAAAAACTTCCCACATATCGGCTATAGATGTATCTGCGACTGCTCCAATTCGTTGGCAGCCATCAAGCAGCCGTTGGCATGAATCTTCAGGCATTAATGTCATTTTAGCACCCTCTTTTCATCCTACCAATGCTTCTTGAATTCGCATTTCTGGTCCACCATCACCAACTGGTACAACTTGCCCCTTTCCACAAAAGCCTGGACTGGCCATTTCTGCGTGTTTGGTAAGACCATCTACATTTTTGAGAATTGATAATGTCATTCCACTGACACTAACATCCTTCAATGGTTCAACTAATTCTCCATTTCTAATTCTCCAAGCCTCTTGGGCTGCAAATTGAAAACTTCCTCGGCCGGTATCCACTTGTCCACCGCGTGAGCCACAGGCGTAAACTCCGTCTGCAATTCCTTCCAACAAATCGTCTAAATCCTCATGGTTTCCGCCCATTATCATGGTATTTGACATTCTGACCAAAGGGTGATGGAGGCCATCTTGTGCACGGGCAGCGCCGTTTGGCTCAATTTCAAAATGGGCTGCAGTTTCACGGTGGTTGAGAAAAGTCATCAATCTTCCATTTTCGATAAGTGTTCTCGATTTGCTATCAAAGCCTTCAGCGTCAACAGGAAAACTGCCATGACCCCCCTGCCAAGTGGGGTCGTCAATCACTGTAACTAGGGGATTTCCGATGATTTCTCCAAGTTTTCCATCGAGACAGGAATCTCCTGCAGCAACGAGGTCAGCCTCACAAGGATGTCCTAATGCTTCGTGGATGTATACTCCAGTCAAATCTGGATCGGCAATCAGAGTCATTTTTCCGGAAGGAGAGCGTTCTGCGCCTAAGATGCGCAGGGTTGATTCAGTAGCAGAGATGCCAACTTGTTGAAGGTCGACTGACTCGACTGCCTCAAATCCACCAACCCCCCCTACTCTTGTTCTATAGGATGCAACCTCTCCAGATTCCCTGCCGGTAACAATTGCATTCGTGCAAGTTCTTTGAAAGGACCAGGCTCGATCCATTCCTTCAGATGTTGTTAGTTCCATCTCGATATGCTCATCAGTGAAACCGGTATTGACTGAGACAATGCGTTCATCAGTTCTGATGAATGAATCAAATTCTTCAAGCACTTCCACTTTTTCTTGCATCGAAATATCCCGAATGTCCTTTTTTGATCTCCAATGCACATCTGTTGTGCTGATTGGGATATCTGCTAATTCGACTGCTGAATCTTCCTTTGCTCTTCGTTGTGCAACCGATGATGCTAGGTTTACAGTGGCCTCAACTTGTGATGTTAAGGCTTGCAAATCTGTTGTAGAATGAACTCCCCATGAACCGTTTACTAGGCAGCGAAGAGTAGCGCCTACATCAAGGCCTGAAATTGCATTTCTTACTTGTCCGTCGCGCATCGATATCGAGGTGTTTTGGTTGGAAACTAAGCGAACCTCAGAATATGTTGCTCCTGCTTGGATGGCTTCATCCACCATGCGCTGTGCAGTATCTTGGTCGAGGTGTCTACCTGTTCCATCATTTGATTGTTGATTGCTGCTGGCTGCGGCCATGCCCTCTCGATAAGTCGATGGTGCATTAAGTTGAGCATTATTCCAAGGAGTCTATTCTCACGAAAATTAACTCAGTCTAATTTGCCTAGAACATCATCGAGCATCTTCTTTTCATCCTTGTCCAACTTCTCATCTTCCAAGGCTTTCTTGATATTGTTGATGTCGTCTTCTGAAAGCCCAGCCTTTGATGCAGCATCGGCGATTAGTTCCAACTCCTCTGAACTAACGCTTCCGTCCTTTAATGCTGCATTTATTGCTGCTCTAGTGGCAATTGCGGCTGCTTCTTCATCACTCATGCCGAGTGCGCTCTGGATAGTCTTCAACTCCTCCATCTCTTCATCTGAAAGTACACCATCTTCGTAGGCTTTTTCATATGCTTCTAAGAGGAAACTGCGGTATTGCTTTGGGTGGAGTAGTACATCACGAATGAGGCCATAATCAACGGATTCTTGCTTGGAAGAGGCATCTAGCATGACGATGCTGCGGCGTACTTCCTTGACTGCCATGTCTTTGAGGCCGTGGGCTGCCCATACGAGACCGACTGAACTGACGATTGCGGCGAACCATTGCATTACTTCTGTTGAGATGATATCGCCAGGGTAGATTAGGAAATATACACCGATTGACATTATCATTGCGCCGGAGAAAACTTCAACCCAATCATTGAGGTCAGGTTCATCTTCGAATACTGCGAGTCGGCGCTCGATTTCATTAACTGCATTGTCGCCCATACCCCCTCCACGACATAGACCTGACTTGAGGTTATTGGCAGCACATTCAACCATCATACTGAGTCTTTGGCCCTGCTGCTTGAGGCACCGGTTGGCTTTTGGACCCTTGACAACCGTTGCCTCCCTATGTCAGGCCGGCCCTATCCCGTAGCCGACCTCGACTTACCCGATAGTGTTCCTTCATTCCTTAGCAAGCAATGGGGAATCGAGAGCCTTTATCCGCCACAGGCTGAAGCGATACCTGCCGCTTTGGGAGGAAGAAATTTATTGTTAGCAATACCAACTGCATCTGGAAAAAGTCTAGTCGCATATTTGGCCATATGCCGCCGCCTACTGGTTGAGGAAATCGGCAGCAGGGCGATTTACATCGTACCACTCAAAGCTCTGGCCAGTGAAAAATATGAAGAATTACAAAGCCTTGCTGCTGCCTGTGGTCTAGAAGTAGGAATGGCTGTTGGTGATGCCAATAGAGAAGTACAAAACTTGGAGAAAGCCGATATTCTTGTTTGTACTTCTGAAAAACTCGATTCATTGAGCCGCAACCGACCGGATGTTATTTCTGGAGTTAGTGTTGTAATCGCAGATGAGATTCACTTAGTCAATGATTCATCCCGTGGTCCAACATTGGAAGTTAATTTGGCTAGACTGAGGATTTCTCATCCAAAGGCCCAGATTGTAGCATTGAGTGCGACGATTGGAAACCCAGATAAAATTGCAGAATGGTTGGATGCCGAACTAATTATTTCTGATTGGAGGCCTGTGCCATTGCAATATGCAACCTTGGCAGAACGCCATCTAGAAGTCCGAAGTTGTATCTCCACATCTGAGGTAATTACCCTACCCGCGCCTCGAATTCTTGAAGGTCCGAAATCTCATATCACTTGGTGTGCATTGAAAGACACCATAGATGAAGAGGGTCAATTATTGGTCTTTGTTTCGACCCGACGCTCTGCTGAATCGGAAGCAAGAAAATTGTCTGAAAGAACTCTGAAAATCCTGCAACCTAATTCCAAAAGAATGAATTCATTATCTAGCCTTGCTGATGAGATACAGAGAGAAAATGATTCTGCCCTTAGTGATAGACTTGCTTCAGCGGTTCGAGGTGGCCTTGCTTTCCATCATGCTGGATTAACTTACAAACAGCGAAAATCCATTGAAAAAGCCTTCAAAGATGGCTTATTATTTTGTTTGACTGCAACACCCACCTTGGCAGCCGGAGTTAATTTACCAGCCCGTAGGGTATTTGTCAGGGATTTGAAAAGATGGCAAGATGGGATGACTGGCTGGATCAGTACCATCGAGGTAAGGCAAATGATGGGAAGGGCTGGAAGACCAAGGTACGACACCCAAGGAGAGGCTTGGCTTGCTTGCAAAGGAGAGGACCCAGTGTTTGAAGCAGATTCTGTGGCCGAACGATACATCCACGGCCCTCCTGAGCCTGTTATCTCTAAATTAGCGGCAGAACCTCCATTGAGAATGCACTTATTATCTGGAATTGCCACAGGAGGACTTAGTAATAGAGATTTGATTAGACGTTTTTTTAAAGCAACATTTCTCTCAAAAACTCAACCTGCATATTTGATTGATGAAAGAATTGATAAGACTTTGAATTGGTTAGTTGAAGAGGGTTTCATCAACCGTGGGGTGCCAGATGAGTCGATTGATGAGGCTGATTCTGAACTAGAATATTGGGATGATGAGATGCCAAGTTGGGCAAGTTCAGCAGGTGAGACTGCTGGAGTTGAATATAGTAAGCAAATCCCAACTACTGATACTAAGAGCAAAATCATCTCTACTTCGATAGGTTTTGAAAGAGCAGACAGTATCGAAATAGAAGTCCTTAATTCTAATAATGAAAGAGAACTTATCTCCATGACTTACCAAGCAACGAACTTGGGTCAAAGAGTGGCACAACTCTACCTCGATCCATTGAGTGCTACAATCCTTCGAAATGGATTTAGAAAAGCCATAGCGATGATTGCTCAATCAAAGAAACCGACTGAATTTGCAATTATGCACTTAATTTCAGCAACTCCTGATTTCTTGATGATGTGGGCTAAGCGTAACAAAGACGAATTACACGTAAAAACTGCAATTGAGAGTGAAAGCCTATTGCGAGAAGAGAGACTAGAAGACGTCCTGTTAGGATTGACTCAAACTGCTTGGACTTTGGAACGCTGGATAGACGAGGCCGGTTTTCGAACCATAGAGAGCGAGATGAAAGTGGCCCCAGGTGACCTAAGGACTAGAGTTGAATTGATGCGCTGGTTGCTCTATGCAGGAAGGGAGTTAGTTCTGAATGATGAAGGAATTTCAGAAGATGATTTGGCTAATGCAGTTAACCTTGGAAATATCCTTGATTCCCTGAGGCAACGAATTACCCATGGTTGCAAAGAAGAATTATTGCCGATGGTTAGAATCCCAAATATCGGCAGAGGAAGAGCCCGAGATTTGTTTTCTTTAGGATTGATGAATCCGCGGGAAGTATTGGATTTAACTGATTTCGATAAGCGTAGATTGATGGCGATACGAGGCTGGGGCCCTAGGGTCTTAGAAAGAGCGGTGCGTGATGTACGCAAAATGTCCTGATTACTTTGGATGGGTTCATTCATCAACCATTGACCTTGAGCAAGCCCTGATGAGGACCCATTCACCAAGCCCATGGTTTCCTTGTTGGCGAATCAACTTCGATAGTCCAATTGAGTCTGCAAAGGAAATTGCATTGCATTTGGATGCAGTGTCAAGTGACCAATCTTGGTGTTTGGTTGGTGCACGTTCGGTTGGTTCTGAACGCCAACTTTGGGCTGCATGGTCGGCTACAAGAAAAAAAGAGCAGTCGAAAACAATGTCAGCAAGAAGCGTCGAGATGGAATTCATTCTCCACCTTGCAGGCACACAAAATATAGATTTAGCACTGAAAAGAGCAGGAATATGTGAAGGAAACAATCAGGCTTGGTTATTGCACTTGCCAGCAATGAATTCAGAAGGACCTCCTGAATTAGATTGGCGGGAACTAGAGCATGAAGCCAATCGTTTAGCCCGCTCAATATTAGCAGAAATTGCACCTCGTAGACCGAGTTTAGAAATGGTTGATTCCGAACAATTAGGAATAGGAAAACTCTCTATCCATGAACTCGACCTATTAGCCCATATTTCCTTGGTATGATTAATGTTAGAAGCCACCAGCCAATCTACTTGCATACTTTCTTCGCCGAGTTTCAACAAAGCCAGTGATGACAATTAACAACACACCAGTGAACATCATAATTGCGGCGGAAGGGCCGAATCCTATTGCATAAGTCAAGCCACCAACGGTGGGCAAATCAACTGGGTCTAGAGTAGTTGAAGGGACCCAATTCAAGTCCATTTGGTCTTGGCCGCAATCGCAATAAGAAATCGAAATTAACTCTGGGAATAGGGATGCTTGTAATTTGCTCCAATCTTGAAGGCTGATTTCATTTGGTCTGCTAACCCAAGCCGGATTGAGAACACTTCCAGATGCTCCTGCATTGGTCATCGTCCAATCGATTTGGATATTGGAGTATTGAGGCACTTCTTCAACCACCATTAATGCCTCTATAATCAACAAGTCGAGGGTCAAGGCCCTACCGGCTTGTAGCACAAAATTCACCGAGCGTTCAGGAAGTAGGCTATCTCCACCATGGCCAACTCCGGCCTCATTCAAGAAATTGAAAATCAGTCTATCAATCCTTATACCTTCCAATTCAGGAGATTGCAATTGGTACCTTCCATCTTCCATTTGAATGGCTTTAGATACTTCTATATTCATCAACAACTGTTCTCCTACCAAGATTCCGAAAGTCGAGCCCAAATGCTCTGCAATGGTATTTTGTGGAGTTCCAGGTTCAAGAACTTGCCATATCTGTTCTAGGCGATTCTCAAGTAATCTTTCGACATTTATCGAACCTTCTTCGGGGAGAGATTCTCCCCACATCGTTAGCGGATGGGCGATGCCACCGAAAATGATGAGTACACCTGAAAGTGGTAGCATTAGACGGCGAGTCCACTTCCAAGTTGGCTGAACTGCTGCTGCTCCGATGACTCCGAAAAGCATCAAGAATCCAAAGATCAAAGAGAAAATACCACTCGCCTCGATAATTTCACTTTGACTTGAATCACCCATAATTGTAGTACCGTAGTTCCAACTTCCATCTCCTTCGAATTGAGCAGGAGAATTTGGCCCAATTCCTTCATAGGTTATTCTTCCAAGCCAAGAATAAGGTTGAAATTTATCATCTCTTCCGTCAAAACAAAGCCTGTAGTCACCGCTTTCCAAACCTCGATATTGATATGTTTTAGTCTCTGTTTCACCATCACTGGTCGTCTTCACATTTGGAGTGGGGGTATTCCTATTTCCAGGGCCAATTAGATCTGGAGTAGAGTGGGGCTGCTCAACTTCAATCGGCACTTGTTCCCAAATAATGATGATATTGAATAGTTCATTTTCTTCTAAATCAAATTCAAAACAATCGCTATCATCTCCTACGAGTGCTCCATCATGCCAGATTTCGACTTCACTTGATTGGCGTGGTTGTTGTCTCGAAGAAGGTTCATCGACATCTGCTTGGGCTGGGTCCACTGACCAATCTATATCCAACCCGATATTGCTAAGTCCTCTCAAGCCCAATTCCCAATTACTTGGGCGCTCTAATTGGAATGAAATCCTGAGGCGAATAATTTCACCAGGTAAGAGCATTCTTCCATTACTCATATCGAGGGGCTCATTTTCTAATTCATATGATTGAGGTTGTGCATCTAATGCGGGGCCTGCTCCGTCTATTCTCCAAGAATTTTCAGAGGCTCCTAATTTCAATTCAACTTCAAGGTCTGGCTGGCCCCAGCCTCCCAAATCTTCCCTGATTTTTAGATCAATTACAAGATTTTTCAGGTTTTCAGGAAGCAAAGTTAGTTGATTTTGACTTGGTTGCATAGTAAACTCCAGTGAAACTACCTTCGGAGTAAGGGGGTTTGCATCATTTTCTTGCCCAGATATCATCTCTTCTCCAGAAATACCATTCGATAGAAAGCAATCATCATCAGAATCACAGATTAAATTTAGAGATTGTTCTGCTTCGTTCATCCCTAAATCAGCATCAGCAGAGATTGCTAAGAAAGGTAGCAATACCAGCATGAATATGATGCTGACACTACGTTGCATGACCTTGGCTCAACCGTTTCAATGATATGCTATACGGTGTTCTGATTAGATTTCAATGTCCTTAAGAGTAACATTACAATTTCGACAGCGGTAGTTCCCTGCCCCTTTTTTCCTTCGTGGATGCTCCTTCTCACAGGATGGGCAGACCCATAACCAAGTAGCATTTTCTCGCCGCATTAATTCAGTGAATGTTTTGCCTGCATCGGTAATTTGCTTTTCCCAACATCCCTCCAATCTTCTGAAATTAGCATCATGTGCAAAATTACCTAAGGCATGAATAAATTCGTGGTAGAGGACCGTTTTTCCATATTCTTGCCAATCTTCAGTTAGGAGGTGGGGGTGCAAATCAATGCATTTCACATCATTGGGTCCAAGAGTTTCGGAGTGCACATCTGTTCCTTTGTGAAAGCGGCAGACTCCATGTTTTTGAGTCGAATTTTTGCGGAGGAAACCCAAATCAATCGCATTAAGAGATTGAATTTCCTTGTTTGTAAAGAATGGCTTAGAAGACATCCAATGCAAGACCTCTGATTTCATTGATTCAAGAGTTGGTTGCATCAAAATCCCCCTGTGCTGTATTTTCAGCATTAATTCAAGACCAGCGATGGTAGGCAGGGTGGCCTTCTTCGACTGCGACGAATAAGCCACTGCCACTTGCACAAACTTTGCCATCAGCCTCTAAAGTCATCTCAACTTCAACTCGACTTCCATCTATCTTGCTAATTTGGCTGCGTACGATTAGGAGAATCCCTAGGGGGGTTGGGCGACGTAATTTGATTGAATAACTGGCAGTAACTGTGCAAGGTGGTTCATCTAATCCTTGTTCATCCATGATTGCAATAGCGGCGGTCCAATTACCATGACAATCGAGCAATGTGCCAATGATTCCACCATTAATCATCCCTGGGAATGCTTGATGTTCTTCGCTTGGCATAAATTCTAATTCCAAACCATTTTCAATTCGATGAGAAGCAATTTGCAATCCCTTTTCATTGGCCGGTCCACAACCGAAACAAATCGAAGTTGGGGCGTATTGTTGCTGCACACCATTGTCGCTCATCGCACTCACTGTAGCCATTCTGTGACATTACTAAGTCAAAGACTTGATGGCAGATTGACAACCCCAAAGGGATATGCCTGATGATGAGCCGGTTGAGGACCCGGTTGAGAAGGCAGTTGCAGACGTGGATAAAGTTGTGAAAACGAAGCCAAAACCTAAGCGCAAAAAACCTCAAAAAAGGCCGCAGAAGAAGGCCAAGAAAACAATTCGTGTAGCCCATGAAATGTCTGCTGATAGGCGAAAGGAAATCAAATTAGCATTGAAGGAACATGAATCAGAACACCGTGATGAATGGGACCGCTCTTCTGGCCAAAAGAGTCATGTAATTATGCGAAAAAGGGTAAAACCAGGCCAAATGAGAACAATGATGGTGAACCTATTAGACGTTGAAATTGGCGATGCTTGGCCAATTCCAATCACCGTTATTCATGGCTCAAGGCCAGGGCCAGTGGTTACAATTACGGGAGGGATTCATGGTGATGAATTGACCGGACCGAGTGCTTGTACTCATTTATTATCAACATCTATGACAGATCCAGAACGTCCATTGGACCCTACACATATCGCTGGAACAATTCGAATTATTCCGATTATCAATCTCCCTGGATATAGGAATAAATCTAGATACTTCCCCGATGGACGAGATTTGAATAGAGAATTTCCTGGCCGAATAAAAGGCAATACAACTTCTAGGGTAGCTTATCGGTTATGGAATGATATCATCAAGAGTTCGGATTATCTAATCGACCTTCATAGTGCTGCTAAGGGTAGAATAAACATGCCCCAAGTTAGGGCAAACCTTGCAGACCCACATTCAAATATTGTAGCAAAGGCCTTTGGAATAGAGGTCATCCTCGACTCCAAACCTCCCAAGGGTTCACTACGAAGAACTGCAATGAAGGCGGGGATTGGGTGCATGACCTATGAAGGTGGAGGTGCTGATAATATCGATCATGAATCGACTCAAGTTGCAGTTAATGGTGTTCTTAATGTGCTAAAATCACTTCATGTCATTCCCGGAAATCCAACACGCCCAAGGTTTAGATTATTGGCTCAAGGTTCAACTTGGTTAAGGGCTGGAGAAGGTGGTTTACTCGATATGTGGGTGGGGCCATCCAGTGTGGTTGAAGAAGGTGAAATCGTGGCTACGATTTCGGACCCTGCTCATCCCGGTTTAACGGTGGATATCATTGCTCCTGGTGATGGATTGATGATTTGTACAGCTACTAACCCACACGTTTCTGCAGGCACACCCGTCGGTCATTTTTTGCCGCTTTCAAAACATGCTGAGTTGATTAGAAGTCAATTAGATGAAAATAACATGTTCATTATTTCAGGAAGTGAGGATGAACCAGTTTGGAGAGAGGAAGTAGAGGTGGACGAAATCTCACTAGAGGGAGAATGGTCTGGTGGTTCTGTTGATGCTGAATGGCAAACTGCCTTCATTGGAGATTCAGAGAGTGGGGAAGCAGGGCATCGAGTTAGTTGAATCTTACTGACTGACTGAATCAATATACCTAACTTTTCTAATATCATTACCGACGCTTTGATACTCTCTCTTATCTTGGTAATTCCATGCGAGGTGGGCCCTCAGCCGTGATATTGACTCTCATCATGCTGTGTTCAGGCTGTATAGCATCAACCGTAGACACGTCTTCAATGGTCCAAGATCAAGAGACAGAAGTACCTACAGAAGCATGCAATGGTTTGTTGATTCTATGCTTGAGAACTTACGACAACGTCACGTTCCCTGAAACTCATAACGCCTTTTCTACCCATCAAGATGGTATCTATTATCCAGCCAGTAACCATCGTACAGGACTTGATGCCCAATGGGACGCTGGAATGCGTGCATTCATGATTGACACACATTACGAAATTCTCGGCGATGAACGAATTGAAACCGTGCGTCTGTGCCACGGAGACGATAACCGCGGATTCAGTCCTTGCACCTATGGAAACGTGAATTCAATTACCTGGTTGTCGAGTTTGCATCAAAAAATGGAACAGAATCCACGGGATATTGTGACCCTCTTGGTTGAAAATTATGTTCAACCGGACCATTTACTCGCTGTTTTTGAACAATCCAACTTGTACGACAAAGTGTTCTTCCATGAAATGAACTCCCCTTGGCCAACCTTGCAGGAAATGATTGACCAGAATGCCACTTTGGTTGTCTTTTGGGAGCAGAGCGAGGATGCATCGCACCCTTGGATTCATGATTTCCTTACCCACAGTTGGACAACCAATTTCGCAGAAGAAAACACTGAGGACATGAATTGCGACCTTTTGCGCGGTGATATCCAACAAGAAGTATTTCACATGAACAATTGGTTAAGAGGCCCTGGAGGCCTTTCTGACCCCTCGCGAGGAGAAGAAGCCAACAACGTTGATTTCCTTATTCAACGGTCTACTGAATGCTGGCAACAACACGGCAAGCGCCCTACCTTCATCGCTGTTGATTGGTGGGAAGACGGTGATGTCGTTGCAGCTGCTAAAGCCATCAATGAATTGGAAAGTTTGGGATAATCAGTTCCAGGACCTTCAGTTGTATGGGTAGCGTTAGCAGCGACTGAAAGCCCATCGTATGAGAAATAAAATGCGGAGGACTTCGGATAAACCTATTGTATCCGTCCGATTAGACTCATATTGGCATCAATTCAGACTAACAACAGGTTTCCATATGATTTGTACGACATCCCCTGCGAATTTGGTTTCAGATTCTTTTTCCCAAGAATCTGGCAAGTGAATCCCGTATTTTCCAAAAACAGGAATCCCAGTCTCGAGTTCAAGTGGGAATTGTGTAATCACAATTTCATCAATTGATTCTGCTTGGAGGCACTCTCCATTGAGAACGCCCCCTCCAAGAAGCCAAATATTTCTACCAGGTTTTCTCTTCAAATCTTGAATTAAATCCACTGCGCTATGAGTTTTTCTAGATAGGATATGCCGTTCAAATTCTTTGAATGGCTCCTCTTCAAACTGGCTGATAACGTCCCAAGTTCTTCTTCCAATGAGAACGCAATCGATTGTTTGCATAAACGCCACCATCCCATAGTCTTCTGATTCTGAAGGCTCAGGTAACCATTCAAGGCCATCATCTAAGGTTGCTATGAACCCGTCCCTGCTTGTTGCAATGTGAAGAATAACCCGCCTTTCATTCACCATGTAAAGCCCACAATGGATTAGGATATAATACGAAGGGGGGCCCTTCGTTTACCCGTCAATATCGAGGGTGCCCTACGAGTCATAGAGAGCACAGCGGAAATGGGTGCTGAGAGGAGTTTTAACGGTAAAAACTCAAGATAAGTGAGGGTCAACATCGATTGGAATCAAATGATTATCATACTCGTAAAGAGCAATCTTCAGTGGGTCCAAAACAAAGCGTAAGTTTGCTTCTTCAACACCGTAAAGTGAAATTAATTCTGACTTGAATGCCTCGCGAAGAAGGTCTTCAGAAACGTTAAGGGGAGCCCCCATTCCAATTTGTAGTGCTCTTGCACCGATGATACGGGCTCTCTCAAAGCGGGTGTGTGGTTTTGCTGGCTTGACCATGGGGCTCACCTGTCTTCCCGAAGGAAGGCAATCCGGCCGACCGGCGGCCCTCTATTGAAACCATCGCTAAGAGGAGAACGTAGGTTGCTTGGCATATGTTGATGAACGGAATACAGGAGCGATGGGTAATGAGAGGTAATGGCGACTGTGACAAGATGTCGCGCCTGCCTTTGGGCTTGATGGTTGCAGGCCTACTAATCCTCGTCATTGGCGGCTATATTCGCATCAATGATGCAGGTGAAAGTTGCCCAGATTGGCCAACATGTTTTGGAGAAGTCCACCCTTTTGTTTCAGGTGAAGAGCAACAACAGTGGTGGGTAGAGAATCCAGAGGAGGCTGATTCACGACACGACCTTGATCCTGATTTTACCTATGATACGATGCAAATCCTCTCTGAATGGTTACATCGATTGTTGGTAGGAATTGTTGCCATTCCAGTTCTGTGGAACTATCTTCATGTTCGTTCAAGAAGGGAAGAATTGGGTGATGACATGGTTGGAATCGCCTTTGCAGGCGGTGTTTTGCTGATATTGCAGGCGATTGCAGGATATATAACCGTCAAGTTCGATAATGCAGATTGGTCTGTGGCTCTTCACTTGGTGTTGGCAGTTTGTTGGATTTCCATCTTCATTTGGCAATGGCTATTGTGGAGGGCGAGGACTGGAAGCAAAGATAAAATTAATGATGTCTCTGCGGAATTCGCACTCAAATCAATTCCGCTTCTTCGCCAACTCGCAGGTGCAGTTCTACTACTTCTCGTGCTAGGAGCTTGGGTTGCCTCGACTGCGGGTGGCAATTATAATTCGGGATGTAGCACTGGTTTTTCCTCCGGTTGGCCGAAATGTTTCGATATGTGGTTTCCATCATTTACTAACATGGGCATCATTGTCCAAATGTTTCACCGAATAGGAGCCTTAGTGATTGGTGGAACACTGATGTGGGGGGCAGTTCGCCTACGCGAAAAAGTGAGAGAATATGGCACCGGAGATGTTCTGGCACGCTTTGTTGAAGCCGGTACTGGACTTTGGTTACTCAATGTTATGATTGGTGGATTCTACATAATAACAGCAGGAGCCGATGGATTTGTTGAAATATTATCGCTATTGCATTTGATATTCGGTGTCAGTTCCTTCCTTGCCGTAATGACCGCACTGTTGATTTGTAGAGTAGCGGTGATGGAGCCATTAACAACAGAGGAGGAATAATATGACTTCTGATGTTGAACCAAGGCCTCCACTGCCAATAATTTGGATTCGTTTGATGAAGTTGAGAGTCATCGTTCTCTTGCAGGTAACTGCGATTTGTGCTGTATTAGTTCACGATTTACTAGACCGCAAAGGTGTCATCGATGGGGGTGGACGTACCTGGTTAGATACCCTTGAAACTAGTTTTTGGGTATTCCTTGGAGGGACGCTTTCTGCTGGGGGTTCGAATGCCATCAACATGTGGTTTGATCACGATATCGATGCAGGAATGCGCCGAACCAATACACGCCCCGTTCCGATGGGTTGGATATCTCGAATGCATGCTCTGGTGTTTGGAATAATCATCGCTATTCTTGGGACCTTCGTTCTTTGGCAAGTTCATTGGAAAGCCGGATTTTGGACGGGTTTCTCGGTTTTATTTTATGTTCTAATCTATACGATTTGGCTTAAGCGTAGAAGTCCATACAATATCGTCATCGGGGGCATTGCAGGAGCGACACCTCCTCTGATTGCTTGGGCTGCGGCTGCATCTACAACACTTTCAGGGAATAATCCCTTTGACCTTGGCTCTCCTGTTCCATGGATGCTCTTCTTGTTGATTTTCCTTTGGACTCCACCTCATTTCTGGGCCTTGGCTCTTTATCGCCATGGCGAATATGGAAAGGTTGGTGTTCCGATGATGCCTGATGCTAAAGGCCCGCATCGAACTTTGTTTGAATCAAAAATATATTGTGTGCTGTTGATTCTACTAGCAGCAATCCCGATTATCTGGTCTGGCTATGGCATTGGATGGCCTCTTTCTGTAGTGGTCGCAGGTTTGGGAATTTGGTATGCGTCCACCGTTTGGGCGATTGATGCTGATGAAGTATTGGATGAAAATCAAAGAATGCCAAAAGCATTCCATTCTTTCATGGCCAGTTTGAAATATCTAGCACTGATGTTTTTGGGAGTGGTTATTGTGGCTGCTCAACCTTGGTTATGAGTTATGCAAATCCGTAAAATTCGGGGTTTTCCACATCTGAAATTCCACTTCTTTTCACAAGAAGGGTGCGTACCTCCCATAGGTCAGTAAATATTCTAGGCTTTGTTGTCATATCGAGGTAGTCTACCCCAGATGAGCCTCCAGTACCAACTCTACGGCCGATCATGCGTTCTACCATGCGTGCATGGTGATGCCTAAAGAGAAGTAATTGTTGTTCTAATTCTACGATGCAATCTATCAGGGCCCTTGGCCAAGCCAATAGTGGCAATTCACGATAAGATTCGATGAATAATAGCCCTGCTCTATGTCTACTAATATTTCCTTCAGGAATTAGGAAATCCGCCGCTGCTTGTTGAGAGTTTGAGAACCCCTCTTCCACCTTTTCAATATTTGGAGTGCCAAGGCTGATGTGCTTTGCCAATGAATCAGCATCATGTTTGGCCATTGATTCTAGGTGTCTGTCGATGAAGGTAGAGATTACGGCCTCATCTCCCTCATCATTTGGAATTGAACCATTGATTGGTGTTCTTGCTAACCATCTAGTTAGGACGTCCACTAAGGTATCTTCAGAACTAACCTTCAACAACCGTTGCCATGCTTTTTCCCCATCTTCAGATTCATTTGCTAACTTCTTAAAATGTGCAAGGGGGTCCATACCGCCTGGGCGGTTTTGCTTATCGAGCCCAAGGATAATTTCTAGATGGCGCATTTGGAAAGATTCGAATCCAGAGGCTGTACCTAGGTCATCTCGGAATGCCAAGAAGCCTTGAGGGCTGAGAGTTTCCATCACCCTCCATTGAGATTGCATCAATTTGAGAATTTCAATTGTTCTTCTGAAATGATGGACAACTATTGGAATATCACTTTCAGGAACTTGTTCTTTGGACAGTAAGGACTTGGCCGCAGTCAACTCATTTATGACTAGTTTAAACCATAATTCAAAGGATTGGTGGACGATTATGAAATGCATCTCATCATGGGTTATTTCTCGCCCAGATGCGGTTCCACCATCTTGTAGGGCAAGCATCTGATGCAGGTGCAGATACTCGGAATAGGTGATGCGTTGCTCCGCCATGTGATGCTGCTAATGATGCGAGGACATGAGCCTTTTCACACACATGTATGAAAGAAGGCTTAGGATAATATGTCTGTCAATACTCCTTTTTCCATTGCTCGCTTGATTGAGCGAGCGATTCTGCGACCGGTAGACATTCGCCATTCATTGATATCGGAATAGGATGAACCACCAACGAAGGGGTTCGAACCTGCAACAATTCGAGCGCTGATTTCAAAGACTTTGAATTCCAATTGGTCTGTAACAATTGTCTCAAGACAAAATGGTCCAAGCATCCCTCTTGCACCTTCTTCTAATTCGAAAGAAGAGGCGACAACTCCTTCTGCTAATCTAAATGCTTCAGGCAGTAGACTTTCTCTTATTACAACAGGTTGGTTACCAGTTACTACGAAAGATGGTTCTAATTCCATCTCTCTTAAATCTCGCAAAGAACCAAGTTTGTAAAACTCATCAACATTGCTTTCATCACGCCTATCCATCGACATTAATTCCAATCGTCCGAGGTTCTTTCCAGCATGGCTTCCGACTCCTTGAACTTGAAATCCATCTTCAGCAGTTGGGTCGAAAAAGAAATGTAAATAATATCGGCAACCAAGCACATATTCTTGAATTGTAAACTCTTCATCTAGGAGTGCGTTTCTTCTGAAATCGCGGTAATCTCTCGCTATAAAATATCCGCGGCCACCTTTGGCACCAGCGTATTTGACGATAACAGGGCCATCAATATCATGAGGGTCGATGATTAACTTAGGCATGGTACAGCCACCTGCCTCCAACCAATCTCGCTGAGATTGACGACTCGACTCATGCTTGAGGATTCCTCGGTTTCCAAATGTGGGCACTTCCAAATTTCGAAAGTTTTCTGCTCCAAGATATTCGACTAATGAACCATGAGGAATGATAATGACATTGCGTTGTCGTAGCCATTCGGCTTGATCTAGTAATTCTCTATAATTCTCAAGCATCAGCCATTCATCGGGTTCAGCTCCAGGGAAGGCCTTGTAGTAGCGACGACGGTTTTCACCAACAGCGATACCAAGTGTCCTAAAGCCCTCTGCACGGGCTCCATGAAGTATCTGAAGAGAGGAGTGAGAGGCTACTACTCCAATGGTTATGGAGGCGGAATCATAGCCCGCCAGCCAAGCCGCCAGCTCATCTTGGCTTATTCCCATATAGCCGGCTTCCGTATTCGCTCTAATACGGTTGCGATGCAAAGCCTTGAATTCTCATTAGATTCTCGGGTGCTTAAAACTGCTCTCAATGGATTTCAAACTTAAAAACAGACCTAATTGGTTCTGAAGAACTTATTTTCCCTTCCCAACCAGATAGGCTTCCCTTTCGATTCAAAACTACAACGAATGAAGTTGGGTCACGAGTTCCCAATCCCAATCTTTTCCGGAAGTGGTCAACACTGACTTCATATGTTCCAACGGGTGGTTTTGAGTGCCAAATGAGATGCTCAATAGGCTTCTTTGAGGCGCTATTTGAATTCATTGCAGCAACTAATTGTCCACCACATGGAGAATATTGAGCATCTACATTGATGGTGTTTCCGGCAGGTGTACTTAGATGCAAGTCCAAGTCATTTTTATTATTCCAAATAAGACTAACTTCCCAATCCGCTCTCTCGGTACCTTGGTACTTTAAGCGCTTATCGAGTTCTTCTAACAATGCAGAATTAAGTTTCATTTCAGAACCGATTGGTAAAAGGTCAAATTTTTCAGTTTCATCTTCGGAAGGCAAAGATGAGATTTCTTCGATAGTGGATTCAGTTTCTTCTAAATCTTCAATACTTCTTTGTATGTTTTCCTTCCAAACCTGCTTCAGGCCTGCTGGAATTCCCTCAAGATTAATATCCTGATATTCTTCAATAGTAGAAGCATTTTCGATTTCATTTTTAATTCTCTCAAGAGGAGTTTCAGTTTCAGGGGCGTCTAGTTCCTCTTCAGGGGCATCTGACAAAATGTCTTCAACTTCATCACTTAGTGAGGTCTCGTCCGCATCGATATCAGACCCTGCCTCTAACTCCTCTTCAGGGGCATCTGACAAAGTTTCTTCTAAATCTTCAATACTTCTTTGTATGTTTTCCTTCCAAACCTGCTTCAGGCCTGCTGGAATTCCCTCAAGATCAATATCCTGATATTCTTCAATAGTAGAAGCATTTTTGATTTCATTTTTAATTCTCTCAAGAGGTGTTTCAGTTTCAGGGGCGTCTAACTCCTCTTCAGGGGCATCTGACAAAATGTCTTCAACTTCATCACTTAGTGAGGTCTCATCCGCATCGATATCAGACCCTGCCTCTAACTCCTCTTCAGGGGCATTCAACTCCTCTTGAACATCTAACTCCTCTTCAGGAGCATCTGACAAAATGTCTTCAACTTCATCACTTAGTGAGTTCTCGTCCGCATCGATATCAGACCCTGCCTCTAACTCCTCTTCAGGGGCATCTAGCTCCCCTTCTGGGGCATCTAACTCCCTAAGTAAATCATCAAATGACTCTACCTCTGATTCACCTTCTTCTGCCTGAAGTGATTCCTCTGGCACTGACGCTTCTTCAATCCCTTCAAGGGTTTCAAGGGCTTCTTCTAAATTATCTTCAGTTTCAGGGGTATCTAACTCCTTTTCAGGAGCATTCAACTCCTCTTGAACATCTAACTCCTCTTCAGGGGCATCTGACAAAATGTCTGCAACTTCATCACTTAGTGAGGTCTCATCCGCACCGATATCAGACCCTGCCTCTAACTCCTCTTGGACATCTAGCTCCCCTTCTGGGGCATCTAACTCCCTAAGTAAATCATCAAATGACTCTACCTCTGATTCGCCTTCTTCTG
>LWDU01037164.1_pt2 | contig 25321 bp, 23 predicted proteins | sample 727161 | NCBI WGS metagenome assembly LWDU01 (sample SAMN04566230, study PRJNA314399) | hydrothermal vent metagenome | isolation source: deep sea hydrothermal plume seawater | place: Mexico: Gulf of California, Guaymas Basin | collected 2004-07-11
TGTGGATGCTCTCGGCTTCTAGCCGCTGGAGATGGGTCAGGGTTTTGGGGTCGGTCATGAAGGGGTTCCTCAAGTCTTGCCCCCGCTTACCGCTCCACGCGAAGGATGGACCTCCCATTTGGGAGGCAGTAAGGCGATCGTATGCGTATCCCGAATCTCGGCGAGACTGAGCTCCTCGTGCCGCTCCATTCGGGCGTGTTCGAACAGCCGATGTGGCAGACCTTCCTGCGCCAGTTGCGGCGGGTGTGCACCGCCGACGGTGTGGCGATCCGGTTCCGTAGTGCGGGCGAGGAAGGCCTTGTCACCCTGGCCGATGGCGTAGTCGGCGCTTTCGCAGAGAGCGATATGCGCGAGGCGCGGGTCTATGCGGGGGAGGAACTGGGCCATCCCGAAGGAGGCTTGCGTGCGGTGCGCGTGGGAGGCGGCGATCTCAGCCTCGTGCTCTGTGTGGCCGCGCCGCAAGCGCCCGGCGCCGAGATCGCCAGCCTGCTGTCGGCATTGGTGCCGCATCTGCGGGTCGCGCTGCAGGTCGTCTCCGCGCTCGAACGCGAACGCGGCCGCGCGTCGGTCGGCGCGGAAGCCTTTCGCCGGATGAATTTCGGCTGGATCGCGGTGGACCGGCGCTGCCGGATCGTCGATCTTGATGCCCAAGCCGGACGGTTGCTCGAACGTACGGGTGCGCTGCGGCGCGGCCCCTACGATCGGCTGGTTCCCGGCTCCCCGGCGGTCGATCGCCAGCTGACGGCACTGATCCGGGCGATGGCGACCGACCCGCGCCACCGCCCGCGTGCGATCAATCTGAGCCAGGACCCGTGGATCGATATTCTCGTCGCGCCGATGCGGGTCGATACGCTGGCGGGTGAGGGCAAGGCGGTTGCGGTGGTCTATCTGCGCGGCGACCGGTCATCGAGCGCGGACCGGCACGAACAATTGGTCGATCTATTCGATCTCACCCCCGCCGAAGCGCGGCTGGCATGGTCGCTGGCGCAGGGGCTCTCGATCACCGAGGCCGCGCAGGCGCACGGTCTGACGGTGGAGACCGCGCGCTATTATTCGAAGAAGATTTACGCCAAGACGGGCGCGCGCGGGCAAGTCGATCTGGTGCGCAATATCCTGACCGGGGTGCTCGCGCTGGCCTAGTCGGTACGCGCGGTGAGGTCGGACCAGAAGGCATCCGCGCCGCGCGCAATCACGCGCGCGCCGAGCTTGCCGCTCCAATGCGCGTCGTTGCCGAATTCGGAACGCCATTGCCACAGCCGCCGCGTTAGCGGATGCAGGCCGTATTCCTGCGTGAACCCGATGGCGCCGTGGACTTGATGCGCGACTGTGGTGCCCACTTCGACGGCGCGATTGGTGCGCAGTTTGGCAGCGGCAAGCTCGAATTCGGCATCCCCCCGATCGAGCGCCTGCGCTGCTCCCATGGCCGCGCAATTGGCCGCCGCGGCCTCGCAGGCAAAGCTCGCCAGCGATTGCTGGACGGCCTGGAATTTGCCCAGCGGGCGGCCGAACTGCACACGGTCATTGGCATAGGCGACCGACAGCGCCAGCGCGGCGTCGAGCGCGCCGGCGATCTGCGCGGCGCGGGCAAAGGCCATCAGGCCAAACCACTGGTCGCTTTCCCGCCCGGCCACGCGCGCGATAATCGCGTTGGGCAAGTCGATCCCGAGCGCGTGATAGCCCGCCAGCCGGAAGACGGTCAGCGCATCCATCCAACTGCCGCCAAACCCGCCATCCGCTTCGGGCACCAGCAGCGCGGGGAGGCCGAGTTCGTCGAGCCGGTTGCCGTCGCGCTCGATCGTCGCGGCAGGGCCCAGTTCGGCGAACAGCGGATCGACCATTTCGGCCAGCATGCGTCTGGTATCGCTCATCGCAGCCCCAGCCCCCGGGCGATGATGCCCTTGATGATCTCGCGCGTGCCGCCGCGCAGCGAAAAGCTGGGGCTGACCTGCAAGAGATAGAAACAGACATCGCGCAGCGTGGCGGCGTCGGTATCGCCAAGATCCGCAGCCGCCTGGACCAGTTGCGGGATCGCCTGCTCGTAGGAATTGCCAAGGTCCTTGACCATGGTCGCTTCGAGCGCCGGGTCCTCGCCCCGCGCCAGCTTGGCCGCGACCGACGCGCTCATCAGCCGGAGCGTCCAGGCATCTGCCGTCAGCCGACCGATCAGCTGCAGCAACGCCATGTCCTGCTTCGCAGCGCCATAGCGCACGAGTTCGAGGAACAGCACCATCGAGGACAGGTAGCGTTCGGGCCCGGCGCGTTCGAGCGACAGCTCGGCAGTGGCCTGCTTCCAGCCCTCGCCTTCGGTCCCCAGCAGCGCGGTTCCGGGCAGGCGCACATCCTCGAAGAACACCTCGTTGAATTCATGCGCGCCGGTAAGGTCGATGATCGGTTTTACGCTGACCCCGGGCGTGTCCATCGGGATGACGAATTGCGACAGCCCCTGCTGCCGCTCGCTGCCCGCTTCGCTGCGGACAAGCGCGATCATGAAATGGCTGACATGCGCGCCGGTGGTCCAGACTTTCTGGCCGTTGAGCACCCAGCCATCGCCATCGCGCCGCGCCGCGGTGCGCACCGAAGCGAGGTCCGATCCCGAATTCGGCTCGCTCAATCCGATACAGGCGAAGGCTTCGCCGCGCGCGATGGCGGGCACCCAGCGGCGCTTCAGTTCCTCGGTTCCGAGCCGCAGGAGCAATGGTCCGCTTTGCCGGTCGGCAATCCAGTGCGCCCCCACCGGCGCGCCCGCGGCAAGCAATTCCTCGATCACCACATAGCGTTCGCGCTCGTGCCCGCCATATTCCTTTGGCCAGGTCATGCCGAGCAGTCCGGCTTCGCCCAGCTTTTTGCTGAACTGCGGGCTTGCCTTGGTCCAGGAGTTTGCCCGCCGTACCGGATCGCGCTCCCCATGCTCGGCCACCAGCGCACGCACCTGTTCGCGCAGCGCAGGCGCGCTGTCGGGCCAATCGACCGCTTCGGTAACGAAGGTCTGCATTGCTCTCCTCTTCGGTGCCTCTCTCCCCAATTTGGAGCCGCACCGCAAGACCCGTTGCATCGAGCAACGAATTTCGACAGTGTGAGGCCAAGGGACGAATCCCAGATTTGCGCGAGGAGAGAGACGATGACCGACTACAAGAACCTGATCGACGGCAAGATGGTCGACAATGGCCAATGGCTCGAGGTGCTCAACCCCGCCACCGAGCAGGTCGTCGGCCATGTGCCGTCCTGCGGCAAGGAAGAACTCGACAGCGCCGTTGCAGCTGCACGCCGCGCCTTCACCCAGTGGAAGAAGACCACTGCCGAAGAACGGCAGCAGGTCGTCCAGGGGATCGCCGCGGCGATCAAGGAGAATGCCGACGAGCTCTACCGCTTGCTGACCAGCGAGCAGGGCAAGCCGCATGCGCAGGCACAGCAGGAAATCTACGGCGCGGCGGGCCTCGCTGCCGCCCAGTCGACGCTCACGCTTGACGATGTGATCAACCAGGACGACGATACCCGCCTGTCGCGCACGCGGCGCGTGCCGGTGGGCGTGGTCGGCGGCATCGTGCCGTGGAACTTCCCGATCATGATGGCGATCCAGAAGATCGTCCCGGCGCTGGTCGCGGGCTGCACCATCGTGCTCAAACCGTCGCCGTTCACGCCGCTCACCACGCTGCGGGTGGCCGAACTGATCAAGGATGTCGTGCCCGCGGGTACGGTGAACATCATCACCGGCGAAGACACGCTCGGTCCGCTGATCACCGAGCATCCCGATATCGACAAGATTACCTTCACCGGTTCGACCGCTACGGGCAAGAAGATCATGGAAGGCGCCTCGGGTGACCTCAAGCGCATCACGCTGGAACTGGGCGGCAACGACGCTTCGATCGTGCTGCCCGATGCGGATGTCCAGAAGGTGGCCGAACAGCTGTTCTGGTCGAGTTTCTCCAACGCCGGCCAGGTCTGCATCGCGGCCAAGCGGATCTACATCCACGAGGATATCTACGACGACCTGTCGAAGGCAATCGCGGATTATGCCAAGACCGTGGTCGTCGGTGACGGTTCGCAGCAGGGCACGGGCGTCGGGCCGATCCAGAACAAGAAACAGTATGAGCGCGTGCTCGACCTGATCCAGGACGCCAAGGACAATGGCTACAAGTTCCTCACCGGGGGCGACAAGGATCCTTCCGGCACCGGCTACTATGTGCCGATCACCATCCTCGACAATCCGCCCGAGGATGCGCGCATCGTGGCCGAGGAACAGTTCGGCCCGGTCATGCCGCTGATGAAGTTCGCCAGCGTCGACGAAGTGATCGAGCGCGCGAACAATTCGGAATACGGTCTGGCCGGTGCGGTCTGGACCAAGGATACCGACAAGGGCGTCGAGATCGCCGAGCAGCTCGAAACCGGGACCGTCTGGATCAACGAATTCATGCAGCTGTCGCCCTTCGCGCCCTTCGGCGGGCACAAGCAATCGGGCTTCGGTGCCGAATACGGCATCGATGGGCTGAAGGAGTTCACCTATCCGCAGGTGATCACGGTCAAGCGCGACGCCGCCGTCTGATCGATATGCTTACTCCGGGCGGGGCGGGCCGAACCCGCCGCCGCCCGGGGTCAGCACCACGAAGGTATCGCCCGGCTGCATCTCGGCACTGGCGGTAGCCCCCAGATCCTCGCGCGACCCGTCCGCGCGCTCAACCCAGTTGCGGCCCGGCGCCGCATCATGCCCGCCGGCAATGCCGCGCGGCGCGACCTCCCGCCGGTTGGCGAGCATGTTGGCGTGCATCGGTTCGAGGAAGGTGATCCGCCGCTCCACCCCGTCGCCGCCGCGAAATTCGCCATCACCCCCCGACCCCGCGCGGATCGCGAAAGCATCGACCCGCACGGGTAGGCGGGTCTCGAGGATTTCGGGATCGGTCAGGCGCGAATTGGTCATGTGGGTCTGCACCGCGCTGGTGCCGTCGTGGTCCGGACCCGCGCCCGAACCGCCGCAGATCGTCTCGTAATACTGGTCGGTCCCGTCGCCGAAAGTGAAGTTGTTCATCGTCCCCTGGCTGGGGGCCAGGCGGCCGGTTGCCGCAAACAGCGTGTCGGTCACGACCTGGCTGGTCTCGACATTGCCCGCCACCACTGCGGCACCCGGTTCCGGATCCAGCATCGAACCGGGGCGCACGACCAGTTCGATCGGCCGCAGGCACCCGTCGTTCATCGGGATGGCATCGTCGATCAGGGTGCGCACCACATACAGCGCCGCGGCGCGGGTAATCGATCGCGGCGCGTTGAAATTGTCGGGCAGCTGGTCGCTGGTGCCGGTGAAGTCGAACACTGCCGAGCGGTTCGCACGGTCGATGCGGATGGCGACCTTGACCACCGCGCCATTATCCATCGGATAGGCAAATTCGCCGTCTTGCAGCCGGTCGAGCAGTCGCCTCACGCTTTCTTCCGCATTGGCGAGGACATGGTCCATATAGGCTGCAACCACGGCCGGACCATTGTTGCGCGCGGCAAGGCACAGCAGCTCGGCCCCTCTCGAGCAGGCCGCCAGCTGCGCGCGCAGGTCCGACAAATTGCGATCGGGATTGCGAGCGGGGAAGCGTCCGGCCGCGAGCTGATTGCGTATGGCCCGTTCGCGAAAGACGCCTTCGTCGACCAGCAGGAAATTGTCGATCAGGACGCCTTCTTCCTCGATCGTGCGGCTGGTGGGCGGCATCGATCCGGGCGCGATTCCGCCGATGTCCGAATGATGCCCGCGCGCGGCGACAAAGGCATCGGGCGCGTCGCCGTCGTCGCCATAGAACACCGGCACGATCAGCGTGATGTCGGGCAGATGCGTCCCCCCGCGATAGGGATCGTTAAGGACATAGGCGTCGCCGCGCCGGAACCCGCGCCCGTCGCGCCGTTCGCCGCGGGCCTCGATCACCCGAGCGATACTGTCGCCCATGCTGCCGAGATGCACCGGGATATGCGGGGCATTGGCGATCAGCGCGCCCTCGGCATCGAACAGCGCGCAGGAGAAATCGAGCCGTTCCTTGATGTTGACCGAGGTTGCGGTCGATTGCAGCACGACGCCCATTTCCTCGGCGATGGCCATGAACAGATTGTTGAAAATCTCAAGCCGGACGGGATCGGCTTCGGTACCCAGCGCGCGGTCGCGGCGCAGCGCTTGCCGGCGCGTCAGCACCAGGCTCCCCTCCTCGGCGATCTGCGCCTGCCAGCCCGGTTCGAGCACTGTGGTCGATCCCGGGTCGATCACCAGCGCGGGGCCCTCGACGCTGTCGCCGGGGGCCATCGCGGCGCGCGCGACGGTGTGCCAGGTGCCCGAGGCCGCGCCGGAGGTGGCGACCGGGGCCGGTTGGACATGCCCGAGGCCGCCCGTATGCCCGCTGGCCTCCACGCTCAGCGCCTCGACGATGATCGGGGCTTCGGCATCAGAATAGCCGAAGCGTTGGCGATGGAGCGCGCGGAAGGCGGGGGCCATCGCTTCGGGCCGGTCGCAGGGGATGGGAAGCAGGCTGTCACTGCCCGCAAACCGCAACCGCGCATGGCATTCCATTGTTACCGCGTCCGCCGCGATGCCCTGTTCGACCAGCGCCGCGCCGGCATCCTGTTCGAGCGCGCGCAGGTCGTCGGAGAAATCCTCTTCCAGCCCGCGCACAATGCTCACTTCGCGGATCGCCTTTACCGGCGCCAGACCGATGCCATAGGCCGAGAGAATGCCCGCGAGCGGGTGGACGAGCACGGTCTCCATGCCCAGTTCGTCGGCGACCCGGCAGGCGTGCTGGCCGCCGGCACCCCCGAAACAGGCGAGCGCATAGGTGGTGACATCATGCCCGCGTGCCACGCTGATCTTGCGAATGGCATTGGCCATATTGTCGACTGCGATGGCAAGAAAGCCTTCGGCAATCGCGGCAAGGTCCTGCGGCTCGGGCAGCGCCGCAGCCACCGCTTCCAGCCGGGCCCGCGCCGCATCGGGGTCGAGCGGCTGGTCGCCGCCGGGCCCGAACACGCGGGGGAAGAACGCCGGATCGATCCGGCCGAGAAAGAGGTTGCAGTCGGTCACCGTCAGCGGTCCGCCCTTGCGATAGCATGCCGGTCCCGGATCGGCGCCTGCGCTTTCGGGCCCGACGCGGAACCGTCCGCCATCATAGCGGCAGATCGAGCCGCCCCCGGCAGCGACCGTATGGATCTGCATCATCGGCGCGGCCACGCGCACGCCCGCAACCACGCTGTCGCCGGTCAGTTCGTATTCGCCCGCGTAATGCGCGACATCGGTGCTGGTCCCGCCCATGTCGAACCCGATCAGCCGGTCGTGCCCGAGCGGGGTGCTCGCGGCGACCATCCCGACCACGCCCCCCGCGGGTCCAGACAGGATCGCATCCTTGCCGCGGAACGCGCCGACTTCGGCGAGCCCGCCATTCGACTGCATGAACCGCAGGCTCCGCGTGTCGGGCAGTCCCGCCTGCAGCGTATCGGTATAGCGCCGCAGGACCGGTGAGAGATAGGCATCGACCACCGTCGTATCGCCGCGCGGGATCAGTCGGATCAATGGGGCGACCTCATGGCTGATGCTGACCTGCGCGAAGCCGGCCTCGCGGGCGATCACGGCCAGCCGCTCCTCGTGCTCGCGGTATTTCCAGCCATGCATCAGGACGATGGCGAGCGCATCGAAGCCATCGGCGCGCAGTGCGGCGAAATCGGCCCGTGCCGCCCCCTCGTCGAGCGGTGTCAGCACGGTGCCGTCGGCGCCCACACGTTCGGCAATCTCGATGACCCGGGCGGGCAATTGTTCGGGCAGCACGATATGGCGCGCGAAGATTTCGGGCCGCGCCTGGTTGCCGATCCGCAGTGCGTCCCCAAACCCGCGCGTGATCGCCAGCGCCAGCCGTTCGCCCTTGCGCTCGAGCAGGGCATTGGTCGCAACGGTGGTCCCGATCCGCAATTCGGCGACCGGTGCAGCGCCATATTGTTCCATCAGCCGCCGGACCGCCTCGCTCGCGGCATCGGCATAATGGTCGGGGTTTTCGGACAGGAGCTTGTCGGTCACCAGCGCCCCGGCGGGGGTCACCGCGACGACATCGGTAAAGGTCCCGCCGCGATCGACCGCGAAGCGCCAGGCGCCGGTTTTCGCTTCTCCGCTCATGAGGCGGGTTTCGCACGCCGGACGAACCATTTCAAACGCTTCGCGCGTAAAACCGGCGTGCGGCAAGGGCGCCCATCACCTGTCCTGCGGCAAACCCATACGGGCCGTTAACCAATTATCGCTATCTGTTGTGACGAGGGCGAGCGCGATCTCGCCGATATCGAGCCGGGGGGTCGTCGATGCAACAGCCAAGCCGCACGAGCGTTCAGAACCAACAGCAGCAGGCCAGTCCAGCCGATTGGACGCGTGGCTATGTCGCACCAGGTTTCGAACCGGTTGCGCATGCTTTCGCCGCCGCGATCCAGGCGCGCACGGCGCTGGGCGCGGCATGCACGATCATCCATCATGGCGAGACCGTGGTCGACCTGCAGGGCGGGTGGCAGGACAAGGCGCGCACGCAGGAATGGCTGGGCGACGATGTCGCGCTCATCTATTCGCTGACCAAGGGTATTACCGGCATGGCGGGCGCGGTCGCGGTATCGCGCGGACTGTTCGCCTATGACGAGCCGGTGGCCGATATCTGGCCCGAGTTCGCAGCGCATGGCAAAGGCGCGGTCACCGTGGGCGAGGCATTGTCCGAACAGGCCGGCCTTTCGGCAATCGACTTTTCGCTCACGCTCGACAATCTGGGTGACGAGGACGCCATCTGCGCGGCAATTGCGCGGCAGAAGCCCCACTGGACCCCTGGCGATTACGCCGGGAACCACGCCTATACGCTGGGCTGGATCGCCAGCGAATTGATCCGCCGCCGCGACCCGCAACAGCGCAATCTCGGTCGCTTCGTCGCCGATGAACTCGTCGCGCCGCTGAATGCAGACGTGTTTCTCGGCCTGCCCGAAGATTTCGACCGCAGCCGGATTGCCCGGATCGAGGGGTTCGGGATGCAGGACCTGTTTATCCATCACTCGACCATGCCCTGGCCACTGACCTTCAAGATGTGCCTGCCGGGCACGCTGGCTTTCCGCACACTCAACAATCCGCTGCTGCTGGCCGGACCGGGGCGCTCGATTGCGAGGATTTCTGGCGCGTCGGCCAGGGGGCGGCGGGCGGCATCGCGTCTGCTCGCGGTCTGGCGACGCTCTATCAGGCCTTCGCCGGGGGCGGCGCGAAACTGGGGGTGACCCCCGCGGTGATGCAGCAGCTGTGCGACGGCCATGCCCGCCCGCGCAAAGGACTGAAGGATCAGGTCCTGACCGCCGACATGTATTATTCCCACGGGTTCGAAAAACCCTTCGATGAGTGGGAATATGCCCGCACCCGCAGCGCCTTCGGCAGCTTCGCGGTGGGGGGCTCGCTCGCCTATGCCGACCCGGAAGACGGGGTCGCCTATGCCTGGATCACCAACCAGCTCGGCACCGGCAAATGGGACGACCCGCGCGAGAAGATCGTGCGCGACGCATTCTACACCTGCCTGGAGACCATCGCATGAGCATTGCCCAGATCGTCCTGTCGGACCTCCACCTCGGGGCGCGCGACAGCCTGTTGACGCATTTCCATGGCGGCGGCGAAATCGCCGATGGACCGGGCGAGGTGCTGCTGTCTTTCGCCCACGGCCTGCGCGAAACACTGTCCGATGGCGAAAAGCCGCAACTCGTCCTGCTCGGCGATGCGCTCGATCTCGGACTGTCGCCCTTCGGCGATGTGTCCAAGAGTTTCCTCCAGCTGATCGACGCGTTCTTCCCCAAGGACGGGCGCGAGATCTTCCGCCGCGATATCGTCTATGTCGCCGGCAATCACGATCACCACCTGTGGCGCATGGCGCAGGATCACCGCTTCATCACCGCCTTGCAGGCGGGGGAGATGCCGGGTGATCTGGAACCCATCACGCCAATCATCGGCCAGCCGGTGCACAGTTGTCGCCTGATGGAATCGCTGATCGCGCGCCGCCCGCATCTGGCGGGCGCCTCGGTGCGCATCGCCTATCCCAATTGGGGCCTCGTCGATCGCGATACCGGCCGCGCAGTAGTGATGCACCACGGGCATTATCTCGACGGCATGTATCGCGCGCTGTCGAACCTGCGCGGGTTCCTCGACAATGGCGAAGCGCGGCCTGCGACGATGCACCAGCTCGAGGCGGAGAACGGGCCATGGATCGATTTCCTGTGGTCCGATCTGGGCAGTGCGGGCGATATCGGCGGGGCCGCCGGATCGCTTTACCAGACCATGCTCAGCGCCGGTGCGAGCCATGACTTTGCCGAAAGCGTTGCCCGGCGGATCACCGGCGGACTGAATTCGAAACTCGGCATCGATCCCTCGATGCAGCTCAAATACGGCATCACGCTCGACAATCTCCTGCGCGCCGCCGTCGATTTGACCGCGGGCCGCGCAGCAGAACGCCAGCGCGAAGGCTATGGCCATGTGCTCGGCGAAGCGGAGATCGACGATATCGGCTGGTATCTCGGCACGCCCATGGCGGCGCAATTGCGCGACGAACTGGGCGAACTGCCGAGCGAACTCCAGTTCGTGTTCGGCCATACGCACAAGCCGTTCCAGGACGAGCTGATGGTGGACGGTTACGAGCGGCCCGTGGGCGTGTTCAACACCGGCGGCTGGGTGCTCGACGAACCGACGCTGATGCCCGTGCAGGGCTGCGCCGCGATGCTGGTGTCCGACGATCTCGAAGTCGCCTCGCTGCGGCTGTTCAACGATCCCACCGACGGCACGATGGCGCCGGTGCGGGTCGAAGGCAGCGGGCGCGTTTCGCGGTTGGTCGAAGAGACCGGCGCCGCGGTCGAGCGGGCTGCGAGCCACTGGTCCGATTTTTCGCGCGTGGTTCATGCGCGCATCGTCGAAGAAGCAGATGCGCGGGTGCGCCACCTGCTCGAAACATCCGAAGAATCCCTGCGGGAGGCGGCAGAATGACCATGCAGAAGCGCATCGCGAAAAGCCTGGATCAGGCGAAACCCCACTATACGGTCCTGGTGATCGGATCGGGCTATGGCGCGGGTGTCGCCGCATCGCGGCTGGCCCGTGCGGGGCAGGACGTTGCCGTGCTCGAACGCGGCAAGGAACGGCTCCCCGGCGAATACCCCAACAAGCTTGCCGACGCGCAGGACGCCATGCAGATCAACGCCAAGGGTGGCCGGATCGGCGCGCCCGACGCCTTGTTCGAAGTGCATGTGAACGACGATCAATATGCGCTGGTCGGCTGCGGGCTGGGGGGGACATCGCTGATCAACGCCAATGTCGCGCTCGAACTCGACAAGCGCCTGCTCGACCAGGCGCATTGGCCCGCCGCATTCCGCGAGGACGAGCACGAGATCGACACCTATTACGAGCGCGCCCGCGAAATGCTCGCGCCCAATCCCTATCCCGACAGCTATCCCACGCTCGGCAAGCTCGAGGCGCTGGAGCATTCGGCCGAGAAGATGGGCAAGCGTTTCTACAAGACGCCGATCAACGTTACTTTCGAAGACAAGACCAACAAGTTCGGCGTGCCGCAGCCGGCCTGCACCAATTGCGGGGATTGCGTATCGGGCTGCAATGTCGGCGCGAAGAACACCACGCTGATGAACTACCTGCCCGATGCCGCCAATCACGGCGCGGAGATATTCACCCAGGCGAAAGTGCTGTGGGTCGAGCGCGAGGGCGAGCGGTGGCGCGTCCATCTCGAACCCAATGGCGCGGATGCGCCGCAGGGCCCGACCAGCATCACCGCCGATCACGTGATCCTGGGCGCGGGCACGCTGGGGTCGACCGAAATCCTGCTGCGCTCACGCGACAAGGGGCTCGCGCTCTCCGACCGGCTGGGGGCCAACTTCTCGGGCAATGGCGATGCGCTTGGCTTCGCTTACGACAGCTACCTCAAGGCCGAAAAGGACGAGGAAGGCACGCTTACCGCGCAGCCGCTCTATGCGATCGGCGTGGGCGCTTCGGATGTTGCCAAGGAAGCCTATCCCGGCCCGTGCATCACCGGCGTGATCGACATGCGCGGGACGAGGGACGTCACCGAGGGGCTGGTGATCGAGGAGGGCGTTGCCCCCGGCATCATCGCCACCGCGCTCGCCCCGGCGTTCTTCTTCGGCGAGGCCCTGGCCGACGGCTTCACCCGGTTCGGAATGGAACAGGTCAAGCCGCGCCTGATGGACGCCAAGGCCATGGGCGAAGCGGTGCAGACCGATCCGGGCAGCATCGCCGACTGGGCCTATAAGGGCCCGATGGCGCGCATGCAGACCTATCTGGTGATGAGCGTCGACGATTCGGGCGGCCAGCTGGCGCTCGATGACGACCGGCTGACGATCCATTGGCCGGGCGCAGGCGAACAACGCACCTTCCGCCGCGACGATGACAAGATGGCCGAAGCCGCCCGCGCGATCGACGCGCAATATTTCTCCGATCCGCTGTGGAGCGAGCCGTTCGGCAAGAAGCTGATCACGGTTCACCCGATCGGCGGCTGCGGCATGGGCGACGATGCGACCACTGGCGTGGTCGATGACACCTGCCGCGTCTTTGCCGGCAATGCAGGGACCGATGTTCACGAAGGTCTTTATGTCTGCGACGGTGCCGCGCTGCCCGGCTCGGTCGGCGTCAACCCGCTGCTGACGATCACCGCAGTGGCCGAACGCGCGATCGAAAAGCTGGCGCAGAGGCAGGGTTGGACCATCGACTATACGCTCGGCGAGGAAGGGCCGCTGCCCGAACCGGTCCCGGCCGAGGAAGCCGTACCCGAACCGGTGCTTGCCACGCGCGGCGATGGCCTGCGCCTGGGCATTGCCAAATGGGTCGCAGGCCATGCAATCGAACCGGTGGCCCAGGGGATCGAGAAGGCCGCCGAGCACTTCGAAAGCGGTGCGGTGGACGAAGGCAAGGCGGCGATCCGCCAGCTGTTGATGGACCATCCCGAAGCGATGGCTCCCGGCCTGTCCTTCACCGAAACGATGGCCGGTCATATCAGCGACGTCGGCTGCCACCACCGCCCCTGCGGCCATGTCGAACGCATCCGCGACGATTACGCTAATGGCGAGGCATGGGGCCGCACGCATGGCGGCGACTGCCACTTCCGGCTGACGGTGACGACCGAGAATCTCCATCGCATGATCGAGGAGAAGGAGCACCGTTCGCGCATTACTGGCACGGTCACGGTCGCCGCGTTGTCACCCGATCCGCTACCGGTGCGCGAAGGCACCTTCCGGTTGCTGGTCGCCGATCCGGCGCGCGCGGAAAGCTGGACCATGCTCTATGACATGGTGCTCGACGGTCCCGCGGGACCGGTCCATTTCCACGGCTTCAAGACGCTCGAGCAGCGCGGCAAGTCCGATCCCTGGACCGATCTCACCACGCTGTTCGTCACGCTGCGCCATGGGGAGGATGCCAATGGCGAGTTGATCGGCCGCGGAGTGCTCAAGCTGGGCATCGACGAATTCATGCGCCAGCTCCCCACGATCGAAGTGCACGATACGGGGACGCTCGTGGCCCATGTCGTGAAGCAGATCCCGCGCGCCAAGAAGGCGATCGATACCTATTTCGTGGCCAAATACGCGGGCTTCTTCGCGATGACCGTGTTCCGCTCCTATGGCGGGATGCTGGCGACGCTCAACGATTTCGCGGGCAAGGATGCGGCCAAGCTGGTGGACCGCAAACTGCGGTTGCCGCCTGATGAAAAGCATATCGTGCCGACGGAGGATGGGGCCAGCATCGGCCTGACCCGTTATCGCGGCGGTGCGCGCGGACCGCTGGTGCTCGCACCCGGCTTCTCTGTGCGCGCATCCAGCTTCGCCACGCCGACGGTCGAGGAAAACCTCGCCGAAAGCCTCGTGGCGCAGGGCTATGACGTGTGGCTGTTCGATTACCGGGCAAGCGCCGATGCGGGCAATGACACCGAACACCCGCCCGAATTCACGATCGACGATATCGCGCGTTATGATTGGCCGGCTGCGATTGCCCGGATCCGCAAGGTCAGCGGCGCCGACAGCGTGCAGGCGATCGCCCATTGCGTAGGCTCGATGAGCTTGCTCATGGGAATCGGCGCGGGCTGGGTGTCGGGGGTGCGTTCGCTGATTTCCTCGCAGCTTACGCTGCATCCGGTAACCGACTGGCTGAACTACATGAAAGCCGATCTGGGTGTGGCCGGGACGCTCGGGCAGATCTCGCTGCTCGACGGACACCTCGACTTCGTCAGCCAGGGGACCGACGCCGATTACGAGATCGATGCCATCGCCTACCAGATCCCCGTGCCGGAAGGGCAGGCGTGCAAGAACCCAACCTGCCGCCGCGTGTTCGGCGTGTTCGGTCCGAGCTGGGACCACAGCCAGCTGGGTCACGATACGCATCTGGCGCTGGGCAGCATGTTCAGCCGCGTATCGCTCAAGCCGTTCGAGCACTTGCAGGAGGTCATGCGCAAGGGACTGGCGGTCGATGCCGAAGGGCAGGCCGTCTATACGAGCGACGAAGCCGCGCGCCGTCTGGCGCTGCCGATCAGCTTCCTGTCGGGTGCGACCAACAAGCTGTTCTATCCCGAAAGCGGCCAGCGCACGCGTGTCTGGTTGCAGGACAAGAACAAGCCCGAGCTATACCAGCAGCGGATCGTGCCGAATTACGGCCATATGGACCTGTTCATCGGCCACAACGCGCATCGCGATGTGACGCCGGTCATTCTCGAACAGTTGGAATGGCTCGACGGTGCCCACGGCGCGCACCGGCGGGACATCGCCTAGAGCGGCGGCCAAACCCGTCTAGGCGGGTGCGGCCCCGGCGGCGTTCCACGCTCCCATCGAGCCGAGGTAAACGTCGAGCTTCGCAAACCCGCGGCTGGCGAGCCAGCCGGCGGCGACGGTCGCGCGCATCCCGCTGGCGCACATCAGCGTGTAGTGCGTGGCCGGGTCAAGATCGCGGTAGCATTCGTTCAACTCGCCGACATAGATGTGCTGCGAACCGTCGATTGCGCAGGCCGAGCGTTCGTCGGCGTCGCGCACATCGAGCAGCGTCCAGCCTGCGGGCCGGCTTTCGAGGCGGCTCGCGACCTCGGCGGTTGCGATCATCGGGATCATCGCCATGTCGCGCCCCTGCGCCGCGGCGGGAACGACACCGACATAGCCACCCACGACATTGTCCAGCGCGATGCGCACGAGATGGGTCATGGCGGCGGCGAGCTGATCTTCGTCGGAACCCACCAGCGCGAGGCTTTCGCCTTCGCGGATGAACCATCCGGCAAAGGCCGAGATCATCCCGACCGGCAGGTTCATCGCCCCGGGCAGATGCCCCGCCGCATAGGCCAGCGGCTCAGCCCAGTTCAGCCAGTGACAGGCGGCGGGGGCGCATGATCCGCGGGGCCGGGTCGCCGCCGCTGAGGTTGAGCCGCTCCATCAGCCGGAAATAGGGCGGCTGGTAGTGGTTCTCACCCACCTTGAAATCGATGAAGGCTTCGCGGTCCGCGAATTGCAGGCGCGGGTTGTTGGCGCGTTCGTGACCGACGGTCGAGAACTCGCGTTCCGCCATGCCCGACCCGCAGACCGAACCGGCACCATGCGCGGGATAGAGAATGACCTGGTCGCCCAGCGCCAGCACCTTCTGCAGCGAATCGTACAGCAACCCGGCGACTTCACGCTTGCGATCGGGATAGAAATCGGTGCGGCCGACATCGCCGACGAACAGCGCATCGCCGGTGAACACACCGACCGGGCCGTCGGGATAGGCGGTGTCATGGAGCACGAAGGCCAGATGGTCGTCGGTATGGCCGGGCGTTTCGAGCACGCGAATGGTCAGTTGCCCGATTTCGAAGGCATCGCCCTCGCGCGCGGTTTCCGCATAGACGACATCGGCTGCGGAATTGGGCCCGTGCAAGACCCGCGCGCCGGTCAGCGCCGCTAGGATCGGTGCGCCCGACACCAAGTCCTCGTTCCTATGCGTCTCGAAGATATGGGTGATCTCGAGTCCTGCGGCGCGCGCCATTTCGACATAGCATTCGCAGTCGCGGCGAGGATCGATCACCGCCGCCTGGCCGCCGGAACCGATGAGGTAGGACAGGTGCGACAGACCGGGGGTCTTGATTTTTTCGAGCAGCATTTCGTTCTCCTAGGACGGGCTCCTAGCACGGGCAGGAGGGACCGGCGCAAGCCGATCCCGCCCATCTCATTGATCGGGTTGGCCCAGGCTCAGTCGATCGCGACCGTGCGCAGGTAAGGCCGTAGCGTGGTGAAGCCCTGCGGGAAGCGCGCCTTGGCGTCCTCGTCGGAGACCGAAGGCGGGATGATCGCCGCCTTGCCGTGGCGCCAGTCAGCCGGAGTCGCGACGCCGTGCTGGTCGCTGAACTGCAGCGCATCGATGGCGCGCAGGATCTCGTCGAAATTGCGCCCGACGCTCATCGGATAGGTCATCGTCAGACGGACCTTCTTGTCCGGGTCGATGAGGAAGACCGAGCGGACCGCGGCCGTCTCGCTCTCGTCGGGATGGATCATGTCGTAGAGCTTCGCGATCTTGAGATCGGCGTCGGCGACGATGGGGAAGACCAGATTGGTGTTCTGCGTATCGTTGACGTCCTCGATCCAGCGCGCGTGTTCGGCGGCAGTGTCGGTGGACAGGCCGAGCGGCTTCACATTGCGCTTCTCGAACTCGTCGGCGAGCTGCGCGGTGCGGCCCATTTCGGTCGTGCAGACGGGCGTGAAGTCGGCCGGGTGGCTGAAGAAGAAAACCCAGCTGTCGCCCGCCCATTCATGCAGGCTAATTTCGCCATTCTGGGTGTCGACGGTGAAGTCGGGGGCGGTGTCGCCGATATGGAGACTCATGTTCAAATCCTTCGCTTCGAGTGGATGCGCACCTTCTACGCGCGGTTCGGAACACCGTCCAATTCGGATTTACGATTGCATTAATCGAGTAATCAAATTCGCCTTGATGTGACCCGTTTACGCCTTAAGGGTGCTCGCCGCGCCAGTTTAATTATGTGAAAAAGATAATTGAAAGCTTTTTAGGTGACAATCCGATTCAGGCCTTAAGCCAGAACCGGATGATATAAGCGACGGTGCCCAGCACGGCGATGCTCGCCGCCCAGATCACTGCCATCCAGCCAAGCCGCTGCCACAGCGGTCGTTCGTCCGGACCGGGCATCAATGATAGCCCTCGTCGCCCACCTTGCCGCGGAAGACCCAATAGGCCCAGGCGGTATAGGCGATGATCAGCGGCATGGTGATCGCCACCCCGACCAGCATGAAGATCTGGCTGCGCTCGGGCGCCGCGGCATCCCAGATGGTGACGCCGGGCGGCACGACATAGGGCCACATGGTGAAGCCGAGCCCGGCCATGCCGAAGAAGAAGAGCGCGAGGCTGAGCCAGAACGGCTTGCTGTGGCGCTCGACCGACAGCGAACGCAGCAGGGCGATCGCGATGATGCCGGTCAGGATCGGCACGGGCGCAGCAAGGTATATCTCGGGCGCCGTCAGCCAGCGTTCGGCATATTCTGGGTTCAGGAACACGTTATAGAGGCTGACCCCGCCCATCAGCACCAGTGTGGCCCAGGCAGCGCGCTTGGCAAGCTGGCGGGCATGATGCTGGCTGTCGCCGTCGAGCTTCCACACCAGCCAGGTCGCACCGAGCAGCGCATAGCCCGCCACCGTGCCGAGCCCGGTCAGTAGCGTATAGGGCGTCAGCCAGTCGAACCAGCTACCTGCATAGGCGCGGTCGACCACTTCGATGCCCTGCAGCAGCGCGCCCAGCGTCATGCCCTGCGCCATCGCCGCCACGAGGCTGCCGCCGGTGAAGGCCGCGTCCCACAGCCGCCGATGGCCCGGATCGCGCCAGCGATACTCGAACGCCACGCCGCGAAAGACGAGGCCGAGCAGCATGGCGATGATCAGCGGATAAGTGGCCGGCAGGATCACCGCGTAGGCCAGCGGGAAGGCAGCGAAGAGGCCACCGCCGCCCAGCACGAGCCAGGTCTCGTTGCCGTCCCAGACCGGGGCGATGGAGTTCATCGCGCGGTCGCGTTCGGGCCCGACTTCGAAGGTTGGGAAGAGGATCCCGATGCCCAGGTCGAAGCCGTCCATCACGACATAGGCGAACACTGCAAAGGCGATGATGAACGCCCAGATGACGGTAAGGTCGAAATTAACGGCCATCGGTCGCCTCCTCGTGATCGCGCGGCAGGGTGCTGGGGTCGCCCGGGTTCTGCGACGGCCCCGGGGTAATGCCCGCGGTACGGATGGGCCCCGTATCGCCGCGCTTGACGCCCTTCTCGCCGACATGCGGGGGACTGTGCATCAGGTGGAGAATATACCAAACGCCCGCGCCGAAAACGGCGAAATAGACCACCACGAAGGCGAGCAGCGAGGCGCCGACTGCGGGCGCGTCGAGCGGGCTGGCGGCATCCGCCGTGCGCAGCAGGTTATAGATCACATAGGGCTGGCGGCCGACTTCGGTGGTGATCCACCCGGCGATGACCGCGACGAAACCACTCGGTGCCATGACCAGCGCGGCGCGGTGCAGCAGCGGCCAGTCGTAGAGCTTCCTGCGGACACGCGCGAGCAGGCTCCACAGCCCGAGCCCGAGCATGGCGAAGCCGATGGCGACCATGATGCGGAACGACCAGAACACGATGCCGACCGGCGGTTCCTCGTCGTCGGGGATCGTTTCCAGCCCTGCCATCGGCGCATTGAGATCGTGCTTGAGGATCAGCGAGGATGCCTTGGGAATCTCCACGGCGTATTTGACCCGCTTTTCCTCGCTGTCGGGAATGCCGAACAGGATCAGCGGCGCGCCATCGGGATGGCTCTGGTAGTGCCCCTCCATCGCCATGACCTTCTGCGGCTGGTGCTCGAGCGTGTTGAGCCCGTGCAGATCGCCGGCGAAAATCTGGATCGGTGCGACGATCGCCGCCATCCACATCGCCATCGAGAACATCTTGCGCGCATGGAGATTGGTGCGGTCGCGCAGCAGGTGCCATGCGCCGACCCCGCCAACCACGAAGGCGGTGGTGAGATAGGCGGCGATCACCGTGTGCACGAGGCGATAGGGGAAGCTGGGGTTGAAGATGATCTCGACCCAGCTATCGCCCGGCAGATATTGCCCGTTCGCGCCCAGTTCGAAGCCGACCGGCGTCTGCATCCAGCTGTTGACCGACAGGATCCAGAAGGCCGACACAAAGGTCCCGACCGCGACCATCAGCGTGGCGGCGAAGTGCAATTTCTTGCCCACCTTGTTCATCCCGAACAGCATGACGCCGAGGAACCCCGCCTCGAGGAAAAAGGCGGTCAGGACTTCATAGGCCATCAGCGGGCCGATCACCGGTCCGGCGATGTCGGAGAAGACCGACCAGTTGGTGCCGAACTGGTAGCTCATCACAATGCCCGACACGACGCCCATGGCGAAGGCGATGGCGAAGATCTTGAGCCAGTATTTGAAAAGGTCGAGATAGATCGGCTTGCCGGTCTTGAGCCACAGCCCTTCGAGCACCGCGAGGAAGCTCGCCAGGCCGATCGAAAAGGCCGGGAAGATGAAGTGGAAGCTCACCGTAAAGGCGAACTGGATCCGGGCGAGTAGAAGTGCGTCGACGCCTTCGAACATGGTGTTCCCCTATCTCACAGCTCGTTTAGCGGAGCGATGGCCGCTTGGCCCGCCCGAATTACGCAATGGGTGTTGCATCGGATTGGCGCGCCGTGCGCCAGCGGTAGAAAGTCTTTTCCGAGATGCCGACCTCGCGGCAGCTCTCGCACACGCCCTTGCCGGCGGCGATCAGCGTCTCGATCCGGCGGCAGCGCGCGTCCTTGTCGGGGATTACCGCCATCAGATCATCCCCCGCGCCATGTCGGGCGTGGGCGTGTCGGGCGGGCCGCCATTGGCCGCGAGCTCGCGAAAGGCGCGGTTCTGCGACAGGAACACCTTGCCGTTCAGATCGGCGACGAAATGGGTGCGATTCAGCCGGTCCATGACCGGACCTTTTACTTCGGACAAATGCAGTCCGATCCCGGCATCGGCCATACGGTGATTGATCGCCTCGAGGCTTTCGAGGCCCGACGCATCGATCTCGTTCACGGCGCTGCACATCAGGATCACGTGGCGCACTGCGGGCCGGTCGGCGACTTCCTCGAGAACATATTCCTCGAGCCAGCGCGCGTTGAGATAGGTCAGGCTCTCGTCGATGCGGATCGACAGGACATGCGGCACGGTGAACACGTCGTGGCGGTCGATATTGCGGAAGTGCTCGGTCTCGGGAACGCGGCCGACGATCGCGGCATGCGGGCGGCTGGCGCGCCAAAGATAGAGCAGCAGTCCCACCGCTACCCCCGCGATCACGCCCAGTTCGACGCCCGCCAGCAGGGTGATGACGATGGTCACCATATGCGCGGCGAAATCGGCTTTCGAATAGCGCCACAATTGGCCCGGGGTCTTCAGGTCGACGAGGCTGAGCACGGCGACGATGATCGTCGCGGCCAAGGTCGCAATCGGCAGGCTGAACAGCAGGGGTGTCAGGAACAGCCCCGCCAGCGCGATACCCACCGCAGTATAGGCACCCGCAGCGGGCGTTTCCGCACCGGCATCGAAATTGACCACCGACCGGGCGAAACCCCCGGTGACGGGATAGCCGCCCGAAAAGGCGCTGGCGATGTTCGACGCGCCGAGGCCGATCAATTCCTGGTTCGGCGCGATCCGCTGGCGCCGCTTGGCGGCCAGCGTCTGCGCGACCGAGACGCTTTCGACGAAACCGATGACCGAGATCAGCAGCGCGGGCACCCATAGCTGCGCAATCAGGTCGAGATCGGTCGAGGGAAGGGCGAAGGGAGGCAGACCCTGCGGGATCGCGCCGACCAGGTTCACGCCGCGATCGCCCAGATCGAATGCAATCGCTGCAAGGATGGTGACCGCCACCGCGGCTACCGGTCCGGCCTTGGCCACGATATCGGCGGCATGGAGTTTCAGGCCCATCCGCATCAGCAAGGGCTTCAGACCCTTGCGGACCCAGAACAGAAACAGCGTCGCGGGCACGCCGATCGCGAGCGTCCACGGATTGATCTGGTCGGAAGCCGATGCCAGTCCGCCAAGCATGGCGGGCCAGGTATCGCCGCCCGCGCTGACGCCGAGGATATGCTTGAGCTGGCTGGTCGCGATGAGGATACCGCTGGCAGTGATGAACCCGCTGATCACCGGGTGCGACAACAGGTTGGCGAGGAAGCCCATGCGCAGCAGGCCGAGCACGACCAGCATCACACCCGACAAGGCCGCCAGCGTAATCGCCGCTTCGAGATAAAGCGCGGTTCCCTGCGCGGCGACCGCGCCCGCCGCGCTTGCGGTCATCAGCGACACCACCGCAACCGGGCCGACCGCCAGAGTGCGGCTGGTGCCGAAAATCGCATAGGCGACCAGCGGGAGGATCGAGGCGTAGAGCCCGACCACCGGCGGCAGGCCCGCCAGCAGCGCATAGGCGAGACTTTGCGGGATCAGCATGATGGTGACGACGATGGCCGCCACCATGTCCTTGGTCAGGATCGCGCCATTATACGACCGGCCCCATTCGAGGATGGGGAAATACTGCGCCAGCGCTCCTGCGCGCTGGCCCTGTCCGGGGGCGCTGGCCTGCGCCACGCCTGGGTCCGATTCCGGCCTGTCCATCACGCGGCGGTCTTGACCTGCGGTTTGACCATCCATTCATGGCCCTTGAGCATGCCGTTCCAGTAGATCCACGGCAGCGCTTCGGATTTCAGCAGCCAGCTCAGCCGCCGTGGACGCGTGCCGTCGATCAGCCAGGTGGGGAAGCTGGGCTGCAGTTTGCCGTCATAACCGAACTCGGCAAGCACGATCTTCCCGCGCTCGACCGTCAGCGGACACGAGCCATAGCCATCGTAATCCGCGACCGGCTGCTTGCCGTCGAGCACCGCCAGCGCGTTGACCGCGACGATCGGCGCCTGCTTGCGCACGGCCGCGGCGGTCTTGGCATTGGGGCTCGACCCGGCATCGCCAAGACCGAAGACATTGGGATGGCGCACATGGCGCAGCGTGAACTTGTCGACGTCGACAAACCCGCTTTCGGCATGCGCCAGCGGGCTGTCGGCCACGAATTGCGGCGCCACCTGCGGGGGCACGACGTGGAGCATGTCGAACGCGACCGTTTCCTCGCCCGCTGCGGTCTTGAACGTGGCAGTCTTTGCCGGTCCGTCGACCGCGACGAGTGTCTGGTTGAGCTTGAGATCGATGCCGTATTTCTCGACATATTCCATCAGCGCGGGGAGGTATTCCTTGACCCCGAAAAGCACGCCGCCCGCATTGCGGAACTCAACATCGATACTGTCGAGCACATGGCTATCCGCCCATGCATCGCAGGACAGGTACATCGCCTTTTGCGGCGCGCCGGCACATTTGATCGGCATCGGCGGCTGGCTGAAGATCGCCCGCCCGGACTTGAGGCCCTGCACCAGCTCCCAGGTGTAGGGGGCGAGATCGTAGCGATAGTTCGAGGTCACGCCGTTCTTGCCCAGCGTATCTTCCAACCCGGCAATCTTCTCCCACGCCAGGCGGATACCGGGGGCGACGATCAGGATTCGGTAGGTAATCGTGCTGCCGTCGGCGAGCGTTACCTGATTATGCTCGGGCTGGAAGCTGGCCGCGTCCTCGCGGATCCAGTGGGCTCGCCGGGGAATGACGCTGGCCATCGGGCGGCGGGTGACGGGAGCATCGAACACGCCCGCGCCGACCATCGTCCAGCCGGGCTGATAGTAATGGTCCTCGGCAGGTTCGACGATCGCGATATCCAGACCGGGACGCCGCCGCAGCATCGAGGATGCGGTAGCGATGCCCGCCGATCCGCCGCCGATAATGACCACCTCGTGGGTAAGTGCCTGTGCCATGCCGATCCTCTCCGGGAAATGGTTGAGTTAGACGCCGAGCCGCGGGCGCAGGGGGGACAGGTCGTAGCCTGCCTGCCGCGCCCGCTCGATGCGCGCATCGGCGCTCAGCTGCTCGACATTGGCAAGCGTATCGAGCGTGATCGAGCGTGTGCCGGTGCGGCAATAGGCCAGCACCTTGCCATCCGCTTCCCGGCGGACCCTGGCAAAGGCCGCGATCGCCTCCGCGGGAAAGGCGCCTCCCGAAACCGGGATATGATGGAAGGCAATGCCTGCGCTGTGCGCGGCATCGCGCAGCTCGGCCACGGTGGGCTGGCCATCTTCCTCCCCGTCGGGGCGATTGCAGATGACGGTGCGATAGCCCGCATCGGCGGCGTCCTGCATGTCGGCGACCTGCACTTGCGGGGCGACTGCGAACCGCTCGGTGACTTCGGTAATCTTCATGCGCCCGCTCCTTCGAACAACCGCACGAGGGCCATACCCGCAAGCATGGCCGCGACGAAGATCGCCGCCGACGCGGGTTCGATCACCAGCGCGGCGATGCCCGGTCCGGGGCACAGCCCGGCCACGCCCCAGCCGATGCCGAACAGCGCCGCCCCGCCGATCAGGCGCGGGGTGAGGTCGGATCGGGTCGGCAGGTGGAAACGCTCGTCGAGCAGCGGCGCTGCCATGCGCGGCACGAAACGCCAGGCGACCGCCATGACGATGACCGCGCCGCCCATGACGAAGGCGAGCGTCGGGTCCCAGGCGCCGAAGATGTCGAGAAATCCGCGCACACGCGCTGGATTGGTCATCCCGCCCAGCGCCAGTCCGGCGCCAAACAGCGTGCCTGAGATCAGGCTCGGGATAGTGATCCGGCTCATTGCAATACCTCCAGTCCCATCGCGTTCATCACCGCGACCGTGGCAATGCCCGCCGCCATGAACGTCGCCGTGGCCACGATCGAGCGGCCCGACAGGCGGCTGACCCCGCAAACCCCGTGCCCGCTGGTGCAGCCGCTGCCGAGGCGGGTTCCGATCCCGACCAGCACGCCTGCGACCACCAGTACCAGCGGACTGGCGAAGCGGGCCTCGATCCCACCGCTGACGAGCGACACGATCAGCGCGCCGAGCGGCAGGCCGATCACGAACATCCATGCGGCGCTGCGGGGAATCCCGCTACCGCCCAGGCCGACCGCCTTCGCGGCTAGCCCGGAAACGCCGGCGATACGGCCAAGCCCGAGCAGCATCAGCGCCGCGGCAAGGCCGATGAGCGCGCCGCCCGCCAGTCCGGCGAGCGGCGCGGCATCAGGAAATCCGGGGAGCGTCATACCGCGTTCACCGGGATCTTGATGTAGCTCACGCCATTATCCTCGGGTTCGGGCAGGCGCCCGCCGCGAATGTTCACCTGCACCGACGGCATGATCAGCTTGGGCATGTCCAAGCCCTTGTCGCGGGTGGTGCGCATGGTGACGAAATCGTCCTCGGTGACGCCGTCCTTGACGTGGACGTTCTCCTCGCGCTGCTGTTTGACCGTGGTTTCCCAGGCATATTCGTCGCGGCCCGGGGCCTTGTAATCGTGGCACAGGAACAGCCGCGTTTCGTCGGGTAGCGAGAGGAGACGGCGGATCGAGCGGAACAGCTGATGCGCGTCCCCGCCCGGGAAATCCGCCCGCGCGGTGCCGAAGTCGGGCATGAAGATCGTATCGCCGACAAACGCCGCATCGCCAATGATGAAGGCCATGTCCGCGGGGGTGTGCCCGGGAACGTGAAGCGCAATGCCCTCGAGCTCGCCGAGGCTGAAGGTTTCGCCATCGTCGAACAGTTTGTCGAACTGCGACCCGTCGCGCTCGAAATCGGTCCCGGCATTGAACAGCTTGCCGAACACTTCCTGCACGCGAATGATCTCGCGCCCGATGGCGAGCTTGCCGCCGAGCTTGGCCTGCAGATAGGGCGCCGCCGAAATGTGGTCGGCATGCGCATGGGTCTCGATCAGCCAGGTCACTTTCAGATTATTGGAAGTGACGTATTCGACAATCCGATCGGCGGAACCATTCGAGGTTCGCCCCGATCGATGATCGCGGCCTCACTGGTCTTGGGGTCGTGCACTACATAGGACACCGTATTGGTTGCTTCGTCGAAGAACCCGGCGATCGACGGGCGCAGCCCCTTGTTGTCCTGGGCGCGGGCAATTTGCTGGGAGGCCGATTGTAGCGATTGATCGTTATTCATGATTCTCACTCCATTCGATTACATAAACTATTTATATGTATTGCGTTTCCGATGTCAAGTGGTATGCAGTCGGCATGACCCACGATGCCTCGAAAGACAGCGGCGAGCATATCGCCCCCCGTGCCGGCCTCCGGATCGGCGATATTGCACCCGATTTTTCCGCCCGGAGTACCACAGGCGACATGCGGCTGTCGGATTATCGCGGGCGCTGGCTGGTCCTGTTCTCGCACCCG
>LWDU01038931.1_pt1 | contig 25315 bp, 23 predicted proteins | sample 727161 | NCBI WGS metagenome assembly LWDU01 (sample SAMN04566230, study PRJNA314399) | hydrothermal vent metagenome | isolation source: deep sea hydrothermal plume seawater | place: Mexico: Gulf of California, Guaymas Basin | collected 2004-07-11
TATCTCACCGCCTGCACCACCGGCGTTCGCGCGGCGGCCGCGTATTACGGCGGCGGCATCGCGGCGCCCAAGGGTCCGGGAGGAGCGGCTTCCACCCTGAGCCGAACCCCTGGAATCCAGGGCCGCATTCACTGCTATTTCGGCGGCCAAGACACCATGATCCCCAGCGATCAGGTCGACGCCATCCGCCAATCCCTGGCGGATTCGGACATTCGCCACCATGTCCAGGTCTACCAAGATGCCGACCACGGCTTTCATTGCGACCAACGGGCAACCTTCAACCCGCCCGCGGCGGCCGATGCCTGGGGGCGAACCGTTGCGCTCTTCAACGAGGAACTGCGCGGCTGAGCAAGACTGGGGCGGGGGGCAGAAGAACTGCAAGGCGGTCGAGACGCACCCGACGCCGGCCAGCGAGCTCGCGGTTGGAACCAATTTTCCGGGCATCCCCGGACCCAGAACCCCTGGGACATCGCGCTCAGCCCGGCGAGACCCAACAAGAGTTCCGAACCCGCAAGACCCTGCACCGACTTCTGTAGGATGGTTTCATGCTCTCCGAGAACGAGCGAAAAGATTTCGCAGACAAGGGGTTTTTTCTCCGGCCGGCCTTCGCCAGCACAACGACGTCCAGCGCCATGCTTGAAGACGTAGTCGCGATCTGCCGCGCTGCCGAAGGTGCGGGGGTCCATGAAGGCACCCTGATCATGCCCGAAAACAACCTTTCGGACCGTGTTGCCCCGAGCGCCGAGGAACGGATTTCGAAGATCTTCCGCCTTCATCGCCGACCCGTTTTTCGCGACTTTATCGAAGATCCGCGTTTACTCGGGCTGGTCACCGAACTGTTGGGGCCCCGGGTGGACTGTTTTTTGTCCCAGTTTATTTTCAAAAATCCCGGAGCCTGGGGGCAACCCTGGCACCAGGACTCGTTCTATTTCCCCTTCGACCACACGCCCCAAATTGGTCTGTGGCTGGCCATCAGCGACGCGACGTTGAAAAATGGTTGCCTCTGGGTCTTGCCCGGGTCTCACCGGGAACCGGTCCACGCGCACGTCACCGATCGGCGTCCCGGTGCCAACCTCGGGTACGTGGAAATCGTCGATCACAACATGTCCGAGGCCATCCCCGTGCTCATCCAAGCGGGGGATTTGTTGGTCTTCCACAGTCATCTCATGCATCGCTCAATGGATAACCAGAGCGATGGCGTCCGGGCCGCCATGGTCTTTCACTGCGCAAAGTCGGGTACCCAAATCCGGACTCCGGTCGATGCTCCGGTGAACGATTGGATGGCCCTGCCCCCCGCGCCAACTCCTCGGACTCGAACCGACGATTGAGCGCCATCGGACCCCCGCATCGGACCGGAACATCGAGCCGAGCCACGCTCTACTCGCAGAAAAAACAGCTAAGAAGAATCTTCTTGCCGTCCCCGGGCCATGACGCCGGCGCGCCGGGCGGCCACATCCTCGGAGCCCGCAGCCGCCGCCGAGGCGATCGCCCGAGCCGTTTCCATCTCCAGGGCGGGGCCCAGTGGCATGCGGAGACCCTCATCGATCAGGCGCTTGTACGCCGTCAACACCTCGGGAACGCAAGACGCCATGTCGCTCGCAAGCGCGTGACACACCTCGAGGAGCGCCTCGGGCTTGACCACTCGGTTCACCAGCCCCCAATCCAGGGCCTGTTGAGCATCAAGGAAATTTCCTGAGAAGGAAATTTCCTTGGCGCGCGAGGCGCCGATCAATCGAGGCAGCAGTTGGCTGAGCCCCCAACCGGGCAGAATTCCCACGCGGGCATGGGTATCGGCGAACCGAGCATTCTCCGAGGCAATCAGCACATCACAAGCCAACGCGAGTTCAAAGCCGCCCGTAATGGCGTGGCCGTTGATGGCTCCAATGATCGGCCCCTGAAAATCCGCCATCGAAGCGGCCAGATCGCTGGCCGCGGAATCGGCCGCGTCGCCCGATGTTCCCTCAGCGAGTTCCTTCAGATCGTAGCCCGCACAGAAAGCCCGCCCCGCACCGGTGACAACCACGACGCGTACTTCGGCGTCGGCCTCAAGACGGCGAAAGGCCAGGGCCAGAGCGTCGCGCAACCCTTTCGACAGTGCGTTCATGGCTTGAGGCCGGTTGAGCGTCAGGGTGGCCACCGCGCCATCGCGCGCTTCGAGCAACGGGCTGTCCGGCATTGCTTCGTCGGCTCCCCTTGAGGTTCGTCCCCTTCGCCGAGGCATGGAAGCGGGACCTTCGGCTTCGCGTGCGGCCCCCCGTGGCCTGTGCCGAGAATACGTAATTTGGTCGCCGCGCGGCGTGGTCTCGGCGACGGATACCTTATTTTCGCCCTCTCCCCTTTTCCGAGTATCTTCATGCCCCCAGCATGAAACTTCTAAATCAGCGGTCATGGCCATTTTGGGGATTTTTCCTTCTGGGGTTCGTCGTGCCCGGCACCGCGATGGGGGCGGGCGAATCGCAAAAGCCGAGCGCTCCAAGCGCGTTTGCGCTGGTGGACCCAGCCTTTGAGGCCCTCAAGAAGGGCGACTGGCACCGGGCGGGCCAGCTTTTCGAGGAACTCAACGCCGAGTTCCCCGGCGAACCCGAATTCCTCTATTGCATGGGCCTGGCGGCGGCCAGTGGGGGCGACGACCTCCACGCAGTCGACGCCTTCGCCGAGGCAGCGGCCCTGGACCCCGAACTGGATTGGGTCCAGGCCGACCTTGGAATGAGCCTTTACCGCCTGGGCGAATTCGCCCTCGCCGAAGATCATCTTCTCGAGGCCCTGCTCCAGGGACCCGAGGACGCCGACGTATTGCTTCACCTCGGCTTGATTGACCTCGAAAATGGAAACCACGAAAGGGGGCTACGCATGCTGGAAGAGAGCGTCGCCCTCGACCCCGAGGTGGCCGCCCTCGCCTTCTACCAAGCCGCGAACTACGAACTCGACCGCGATAATCTCGAGGGAGCCATGGCGCTTCTCGAACGCGCGGCGTTGGCGCCGGGGCCCGAAGGCTGGCGCGTCGCTTCGGCCCGACTACTCGCCACCCTGGCCCAGAGCGAAATCGCCCTGCCCAGGATTCGCCTCCGCGCTGTGGCAGGAATCGAGAACGACGACAACCTCACCGTCAGCCAGCAGGACCTGACCACGGGAATTGGTGACGTGGCCGGAACTCTAGAGGCTGGGATCGAAATTGACCTGCTTCGCGACCAGCCCTTCGGGATCGCGGTGGGATACGACTTCTTTCAGAGCCTGCACCAGGACTTGAAGGCGTTCGACCTTCAGACCCACGAACCTCACATCGAAATCTATGATTTCTTCGATCCGCTCCGGCCCGTCCTCGCCTACCGGTACCGGCGGGATAGCTATGGGGGAGAGGACTATCTGGCCTCCCACAGCGTCGATCTCGACCTTACCCATTGCCCGTGGCGAAACACGTGCGCGCTCCTGGGCGGCGAATTCGAGAAACTGAATTTCGCTCCAAGCCCCGAACGAGACTCCAACCGTTACTCGCTCTTTATCGGGCAGCAAACCTTCTTATGGGAAGGTTTTCTTGCCTTCTCGCTCGGCTGGGAACCCCAATGGCAGGACGCCAGGGCGAACAACTTCGACTATCAGGCACAGATCGTCCGCATCGGGGCCACCGCTTTTCTCGACCAATTCCGCAAGGGATTGGTCCTCGGCGCTTCCTATGAATTCGAATCCCGAGACTACGACCACGAAGACCCTCTTTGGGGGTTCGCGCGAAGAGACGACAGAACTGTTTTCTGGGTGGGCACTGCGATGCCCCTCATCGGCCCCACCCAGGCTTCCTTCGACTACATACGGATCGAGTCTCGATCCAACGTCCGGCAACTCAGCTACGATGAAAATATCGTGAGCTTGAAGCTGTGGGCCTGGCGATAACGCCCAGCAGAAGCTCGCTTTCAGAACTCTTCCTTGAAGGGGCGAAGATCGAGTTCTTGGCTCCAAGCCGAAGGGTGTTGGGTGTGGAGCATCCAGAAAGCATCCGCGATCGCGTCAATGCCGAGCATCCCGAACTCTCCCTTCATTTTCTTCAGTTGCGGGAAACGCCCGTTGACCTGGTCCCCATCGATCGCACCGTCGATGATCACATGGGCCACGTGTATGCCTTGGGGGCCGAACTCCCGCGCCATTCCCTGAGCCACCGAGCGTAGGGCCGACTTTGCCGAGGCAAACGCGGTAAAGGGTGGGCGGGCGCGAATCGATGCGGTCGCGCCGGTAAATAAAATCGATCCCGAACCCTGGGCGATCATCCGGCGCGCGGATTCTCGGCCCACGAGAAACCCCCCGAAGCAGCAGAGGCGCCAGAGCTCCTCGAAGAAGTCATCGCTCATGTCAAGAAGCGAGCTGAAGCGATTGTTTCCGGCGTTGTAGGCCACTAGGTCGAGACTGCCCCCTTCGGCCAAGGCCCGATCGAGCAGCGCCTCCACCTCGGGGCCCTGAGTCGTATCGCAGGGGACGGCACTGGCTCGGCCACCCTGCGTCTGAATTTCGTCGACCACCGCCTGCAACCGTTCGGGAGTGCGGCCCGCAACAAATGTGTGCAGTCCCTCACCCGCGAACCGGCGAGCCAGGGCGGCCCCCAGTCCCTGGGTCGAACCGACGCCGACCACCACCGCAACTTTTCCCCGCTCACCCAATTCCATCCACTCGCTCCTTTCCGGTTCTTTTAGTTCAGACGGTGCTCGGCAGACTCAGCGAGGTCCCTCGTCTGAATCGCGGGCCGCTGCGTTGAAGATTCCTCTCCTATTCCTCTCCTCGAAGTCGGTGAGCCACGAAAGCTAGCAGCCGGCAGTTCTTGCGAAGTAAAGCGGAACTTTGGGGCTATTCAACCGGAATATACGGGGTTTGACTCCAGTCCCGATGCGAATCGGACGATGAACTGACTGGGTCTAAATAGTGTTGTCTAATCTAAGTAGTGTTCAACCGCCAACAAAGGGAAGAATCCAATGGTCCGAAACAACTTGGGGTTCACACTCATTGAGTTGATGATTGTTGTGACCATCATTGGCATCCTCGCTGCCACCGCCATTCCCGGTTACCAGAGGTTCCAGCTGCGATCCAAGTCCAGCGAAGCCAAGGTCAACCTTGCCTCAATCAAAACTGCAGAATTGACCTACTCGGCGGAGTTCGGAGGATTTGTCGAAACCGATGCTTCCCCTGCAGATCTGGGTGGCTCTCAACCCCGACCCTTCGTGGACGAGGGCGATCCTGGCGAGAACTTCATGACCATGGGCTGGGAGCCCGAGGGTTCGATCTATTTTCAATACGAAGTCTCCACCAAGGACGATGCCTTCTCTGCAGCGGCCCGCGCTGACCTAGATGGAAACTTGACCCCGCAAATCTGGGGATTTGTCCTGCCCGGCTCAGACGGCGATACCGCCGACATTCCCTTCGACTGCGATGGCATCTACGACCCTCAATCCCAGGTGGGCGATCTCACCGGATCCATCGGCCCTTGCGAAGCTTCCCACGGCCAGACCGTTTTTTAGATCCACCGACCCCCGACCGCATCACCAATCCGAAAGCGGTTTGAGCCGGCGCTCATCGGTCGACGAGGTAGAGACTCAGCGCCGGCCAATACGTGATGACCAGTACCGTCATCAAGAGGATCACGAAGAACGGAATTGTCGCCCGGTAGACCTCAAGCACGGGCCGGTCAAAACGGTAGCTGGCAATGAAGAGATTCATTCCCACAGGAGGGGTGATATAGCCAATCTGCATATTGGCCAAGAAAATGATGCCCAGGTGAACGGGGTCGATTCCGTATCCGATGGCAATGGGCAGAATGATCGGAACAACGATCACTAGAGCAGAAAAGATGTCCAGCATCATGCCCAGCCCCAGAAGAAAGACATTGAGCAATATCAGAAAAGTCAGCTTGCTATCGATCTGGGAACGAACGGCATCGAATAGGCGCGTGGGAACTTCCGTATCGATCAGATAGTTGGTCGAAGCGAGGGAGACCCCGAGAATGATCAGGATCGCACCCACTAGGATCATCGATTCGCGCATGATCGCGGGCAGCTGGCCCAGGGGGATTTCCCGGCGGATCGCGACGGTGACAATCAATACGTAGAGCGCAGTCACCGCAGCCGCCTCGGACAGGGCAAAGAAACCCCCGTAGATTCCGCCCAGGACAACGATGGGGAGCGGTATCTCCCATGCCGCATCGCGGACAGCCGCGCACGCGCTGGGCCATGAGAACTCCGGGCCGGCTTCGACGATCCCTCGCGCCCTCCACATGCTGTACACCGCGAGCAGAACAACCATCAAAAGCCCAGGCAACAAGCCCGCCGCGAAGAGATCCTCGATCCGTACAGCCTGGTCGAGATTCATCTGTTGAGCGACCACACCGTAGAGAATCAGGGGAAGCGCAGGCGCAAACAGGAGCCCGAGACTCCCCGAAGTAGTGATCAGCCCGAGGCTAAAACTTTCCGGATACTTCGCCTCGCGCAGCGCGGGATAGAGGAGCGCACCCAAGGCAACGATGGTGACCCCTGAGGCCCCGGTAAAAGCCGTAAAGAGCGCACAGGCCACCAGGGAAACCATGGCCAGCCCTCCGGTCAACCAGCCCAGCAAGGCCTGGGTAAGCCGAACCAGCCGCGCCGGTGCCCCGCTCTCGCCGAGCAGGTAGCCCGCGAAGGTGAACAACGGTATCGCCAGAAGAACGGGAGTTTCGGCCAGGCGATAGATTTCGATTCCCATGACCTGGAGATCGACTTCTTCGCTCGCGAAACCCAACATCGCGCTGGCGGCAATGACGGCAAAAAGGGGCGTTCCCGCCAAAGCGAACAGCACCAGGAGCAACATCGCGATCACGATGACGCCCCGTCTTTCGGGTTGGGCGCAGAGTTGACTTCGGCGTCGGTGCCTGGGACCAGCGCCCTGATCTGGACCATGGCGCGGAACCCATACCGTATGGCGATGAAACCAAAAGCCACCGGGATCACAACTTCGAACATCCAGGCAGGGACTCCCGAAAAAGCCGTGCCTCCAAACTCCCACTCGCCGTAAACGAAACGCCACGAGTGCCAGGCCACCAAGCCGGCCACTCCCGCGGTGAAGAGACCCGTCAACGCACCCAGCGCTGATGCCACTTTTGGGGGCAAAAGTCTCGAGGCCACGTCGATTCGAATGTGACTGTCAGAGCGACTCGCCGCCACCGCGCCCATAAGGCCAACCCAAAGCAGCAAAACCCGCAGTAGTGGATCCGCCCAGCCAATTCCTGTATCAAAAAAATTCCGCAGGAAAATCTGAAGTGGGGCCAGAACGATCATGGCGCCGAGGAGAAGAGCGAGGAAGACGTCCTCTACCTTGTGAATTCGCCGAAAGATCCAGCCTGGTTGGTCTTCGCTCGACGGCTTTCTCATTCGTCTGTGGACGCTCCGCCACGATGCTCCTGCAGAAGCATCAGCATCTCGCTAATCAAGTCGTCGGAGTAGCGCCCGCTCCCGCGCATTTCGGTCGTCGCCTCGGAACTGATGCTTCGCCAGCGCTGCACTTCTTCTCGAGAATCAGCGGACACGAACTCAATACCTTGATTCTTCAACGCTTCGCGCGCGTTTTTTTCGTCCGCCCGATTTGCCCGGTCGAGACGCTTCGCTGCGGCCTGAACCACGCCACGCACTATTTTCCGGTCCTTGGCCGATATCTTCGAGAAAGCCCTCTGGTCCACCGCGAAGACGCCTGCGAGGTACATGATCGGCACATCGGTCAGATAGCCGACCCGGGTGTGCCACTGAAAGGCGATGGCGCCGATGGGCGGTGCCGCAACAGTATCCACTAGGCCAGTCTGAAGCGCTGTGTAGACATCCGCGATGGGCAGAGGGACCGGCGCTACTCCGGCGATCCGAAGAGCGACTTCGGTCATTTTATCGTCTTCGACCAACCAGACCCGTGTGTTCTCCATATCCTCGACCTTGCGGATAGGTTTTTGGGAGAGCACGTAGGCGAAGCCCCCATCGGTGATCGCAAGCGCCTCAAAGCCTTTCCGCGCGAGTCCTGCCTTCAGTTTCGCATCGAGCTTCGCGCGAACGAATTCGACTTCGTCGTAATCGCGAAAGAGCAGGGGCAAACTATAGAGTTCGATGTCGGGATAAATGGCCGCCAGAGCACCGCTGGTGAATGCACCCCCTTGCAACTGGCCCGCACGAACTTTGCGCAGAACCGTTTTATCGCCGCCCATCACGCCGCCCGGGTAGAACTTGAGCTTTACGCGACCCTCGGTTTTTTCTTTGATTTCGTCGCCCGCATCGCGCATTTCCGCCAACCAACTACTGCCTTCGGGAACGATCGTGGCTATTTTAAGGGTTCGCGCAGAGGCGCCCGAAGTAGCCAGCACCAGAAGGGCACCCGCCAGAACTGCCACAGAAATACTCGAACTTGAACGGCGACTCATGATCTATTCCTCGTACGATTTCTCGCGGCGACAAGATTTCCCAGTTTACCGCTCGGATTAAAAATACTCATCGGCGTCCAGGAGCAGTTCCTCGGCCTGTTCCTGGGCAAGCGTGTTGCTCAGGGTAAAACCAGGCGCGACCGGGTCGGCCTCGACAACTTCGATGAGCAGCTCATCGTGCAACTCTCGATCGAATATAAGCCTCGCGTAGCTTCGGGCAAAAAAGACCTTTGCCATCAGATTCCGCCCATTGGAAAGCTCGATGGCGCGCTCGAAGTGGGTCCGCCCAATCTCGGGAAGCCCCCCCATGTGCGCCGGGCGCAGGGTGTAGAGAACCCCCAGGTAAAGATGAGCGTCGCCATCGGCATAGGACTCATCGAGGGCGATGACCCTCTCCAGCAAGGCCTGCACCTTCGGCAAATCCGCCACCGCATTCCAATCGCCGGCATTGGCCTGAATCCATCCCGCCCAGGCGCTGGCGAACCCGTAAAGTGCGGGCAAATTCGAAGCGTCGGTTTCTTTCAGCTGCGCGTCAAACACAGAAAAAGGGCCCACAATCGACGCGCAAAGCGCTCTCTCTTCCATGCAGAGTACGCGCTTGCTGTAGTCGCGTGCCTTCGCATTGAGCGCCGCGTTTCGAATGGGGTCGTCGACAAAAGCAGACGCATAGGCGGAATAAAGCTTGGCGGCCGCCAGTAGAAGATCCTGATTGTCGGGACTACCCGCAATCAAGCCATCGATTAGAATAAGGTAGGCGGGAGCCCCATCGCGGACCAGCAACGGATCGGACTGATCGGTCAAGGCCGCCGAAACATCATTCGCGAGCCCACTGGTCGCGTTGCTGACAAGAATGGTGCATCCCTGGGTGACCAGGGACAAAATAAAAATGCAAACCAGCCAAGCCACGTTCAACCGCATAACGCAGTATTCTAGCAGGACTTGGCCCGGGAGTTGAACTCCTAGCAAACGCGAAGCCGCTGCAATACACCGACAGGTCCGCGCTGGAAACTGGCACGCGCAATTGGGTCGATGAGAATCCGGATGACCAACCCTGCGAACGATGAAAGCCAGCCGCGAGACCGAAAGAGCATGCTCTCTTTCCTCGGCCCGCTTGCGGTCGCGATTCCGCCGCTGGCGTTGGCAATCGCCACGATCACCGGACTGGGCGTTGTCCGCCAAATCCCCCTTGGGCTGGCGGCCCTCGTCGGCTTGGCCCTGACCCTTCTCCCGCCCCTGGGGCTCAGCCGCCTCGGCTTTCGACACCCCGGCGCGCTGGCCTGGCTGTGGACCGTGCTCCTGCTCGTCAGCCTTCCCCTCTATTTCCCAGGCGAGCGTGACGCCGCAGCCGATGCGGGCCTCAGACACCTCAGCGCGTTCCTGGGTTCGGGGACTTCGCGGGAAATCGCGTCTGCCGGTGTCGCGTTGGTCGGTCTGCTGGGCGACGACCCTCGACCCGCTCTGGCCCGGCCCCTGGAGCCCGCTGCGGAAAAACAAGCCGATCCCTTGCAACGTCCTCCCCTGTGGAGCCCCTCGAATCCCGACCCCATTGAGCCCGATTCAGATCTGACCGAGGTCGAACTCCCATACCGGGGAGACGCTCACTCCCTCCGCATCGAGGTCGAAATCGACGGCCCCGATGTCGGAGAGGCCTTTACGATGATCTTCGATACCGGGGCCACATTCACGACGCTCAATTACGCGAGCCTTCGCGCCATTGGTGTCTCCGTTGAAAGCGATGCACCCCACGTCACTCTTCGGACCGCCAACGGGTCGATCGAAGCCGATCTGGTACTCGTAGACGCGATCTGGCTTGGCGCGGCCCCCGTCGAGTGGGTAACCGTGGCGGTTTGCGACAGTTGCGCGAACCCACCCGCTGTCGGGCTGCTTGGGCTCAATGTATCCCGGCGGTTTCAGGTTTCCCTCGATCATGACCGTCAGAGCATCCGGCTTGGGCAAAGGCAAGGCGCGGACAATCGCGCCCTCGATATCCAAACTTGGTTGCGAATCCGCTCGGAAATTCGAGAAGACTGGAATGGCGGCGTTCGACTCAAGCTCACGGGCATGAACGACTCGCGACGAGAAATCGAGAGCGCCGTCATCGACCTCGAATGTTCGAGTTCCGGATTTGCGATTCAATTGGATTCGATTCCCGCAAAAGGCGAAGCCACTACCGAGTTGGTACTGCCCCGAGGAACCGATTGCCGCCAGCCAACCTTCGACCTCTCCCGAGGGCGCTGGAGCCAAGACCGTTTCTGAGGAATCCTAAAAGGCGTTGGCGTTCAGCAAACCACCGCCTACTCGCCCTCCATCGCGACCTTCGCATCCAGGAAATCCTGGATCTGGGCTTCCGTGTATCCGTACTCCGAAAGAATTGCCCGGGTATCGGCGCCGGGCAGTGGAGGCGGAGTGCGAATTCCCGTAGGCGTTTCCGTCAGCGTGACCGGGTGACGAAGCAATTCCAACTCGCCGTCCTTGGCGTGTCTGACCTTTCGGGTCAGCTGAAGGAAATCCGCCTGGGGATCTGAAAATGTCTCATCCACCGAAAGAACCGGGCCGCAGACGATCTCCGCCGCAGTGAAAATTTCCAGCCATTCGGCGGTGGTCCGCTGCTTGAGTCGACCCTCGACGACATCGCGCAGTGCTTCCTTGTTGTGAAGGCGAGCCTGGAAGTCGGCGAAGCGCGGATCGCCAGAAAACTCGGGAGCACCGATGACATCGAGAAATCGGGTCCATTCCGAAAGCACGGCGATATTGATCGAACCGTCCAAAGTCGGAAACAAGCCCATGGGAAAGAGCGTCGGATGGTCGTTGCCCGCCTGGAGGGGGACTTCAGCCTCCACCAACCAACGCGCCGCCTGAAAATCCATAAAGTTGACCAAAGCCTCGAAGAGTGAAGTGTGCACCCATTGCCCTCGGCCCGTGCGCTCTCGGGAGTAGAGAGCGGCGAGAACTCCCTGGGCGAGGAACGTACCGGCAGCGGTATCGGAAATCGCGATACCCGCCCGCCAGGGTCCGCCCCCGGGCGGACCGGTGACGCTCATCAACCCGCTCATGCCCTGAATGATCTGATCCAGCGCGGGGCGGCGGGCATAGGGACCATCCTGACCGAAACCCGAGAGGCTGGCGTAGACGAGCCGGGGATTCAGGGCCGAGAGCGTCGCGTAGTCCACGCCCAGGCGATGCTTCACATCCGAGCGAAAATTTTCTACGAAAACGTCGGATTCTTCGACCAGGCGATTGAGAATCAAACGCCCCGCCTCACGCTTCAGGTCCAGCACCATGGAGCGTTTGTTGCGGTGAAGGTTGTGCGAATCGGAACCGCGCAGATCGATTCGATTGGGAGCCGAGATACGAATCACTTCGGCACCCAGATCCGCGAGTTGTCGAACACAGGTGGGCCCGGCACGCGCGATGGTTAGATCGATCACCCGGATTCCCGCCAGAGCACCCGGCTCATCGTCTCTCGGACGATAGATGTCCTCTTCCATCGCGACTGTCCCCGTTGGTCGGCGTCTTAGCGGCCCTTGAACACCGGCGATCGCTTCTCCAGGAATGCCTTCACGCCCTCGGAAAAATCTTCGCTGGCGAAACAAGCCTCCAGGACCTCGGCGATGCGCTTTGAATCGCGCCGAGCAGGCTCCCGCTGCAACTCGCGAGAGAGAACCTTCACGCTGCGTATCGTGAGCGGGGCGTTCGCGGCGATTTCCCCCGCGACCGTCTCCACCAGGGGACGGAGTTCGTCTTGGGCGACGACTCGATTCACCAGCCCCATCGCCAAGGCTTCCGCCGCAGAATAACGCCGAGCCGTATAGAGGATTTCTTTCGCGTGGGAAGGACCGACCACCGCAGCCAGTTTCTCGATCCCTTCCAGCCCGTAGCCCACTCCAAGACGAGCGGCCGGAATGCCGAAACTCGCCGCTGTAGACGCGTATCGAAGGTCCGCACACAGCGCGACCGCCAGGCCTCCCCCAATGCAAAAGCCATCGACCATGGCGATGAGGGGCTTTTCGAGTCGGCCCAGCCTCTCAAATGCATTCCCTCCCCCGGAGTCAAGGTCCCGGGACGTACGCTTTCCGTTGGCACCGTCGAATTGCGAAATATCGGCTCCGGAAACAAAGGCCTCGCCTCCTTCGCCGCGCATCACCACCACCCGCACGGCGTCGTCCGACGCAAAGCGTCCGGCCGCCTCGGCAAGTTCGGTCCACATATTCGCCGAGATCGCATTGCGGCGCTCTGGATGATCGAAAACGATCCAACCCACGTGACCATCGATTTCAGCGTGTACTTTGCCCGGCATGACGCCAGTCTATCAAACCGCAAGACCGAAACGCCCGATGGCCTTCAGCTTCGGCGCTTGTCGAGTTCCCGGCGAATCCTGGAATGTTCGGCTTCATCGAGGCTGAAACGCGACAAAATAAGCATCGCCACGAAATAGCACCCCATAGGAAACAGACCGTAGAGCGCTTTGAGGGCAAACAGGGAAGACTCGCTTTGTACCGTGTTCGCGACAAAGCCCGACAACTCGAGGACGAACCCCGTAAGCATGAGGGTCAACCCAACGCCGAATTTGTAGACGAAGTTCCACGCGGCAAAGTAGGCGCCTTCTTTGCGGTCGCCCGTCTCCAATTCGTCGAAATCGATTACGTCGGCCTGAATCGAAGGCGCAACCACCGAGCCGGCTCCTCCCCCGAAACCGAGGATACCCGCAAGAATGCTGATCAGCGCGACATCTCCGTTTTCGAGCAGAAACATCGAACCGAAACCCAACGCCGAGATCAGCATCGAGGTCATCCAGATTCGTTTCTTACCCACCCGTTTCGACGCCCACACCCAGAACGGAACCGACACTGCGGACGGAATCATATAAAGGAGGATGTAGAGAGGAGCGAGTTCCGGCGTCCCCACCACATATTCGGACACATAGATAGTCAGCGCATTGATGGTCGCGATCCCCAGGCTCTCGGCCAAAAAGACGATGAGCAGTAACCGCGCATGGCGATTGCGAAGAACGTCGCCGTAGGCCCGAAAAGGATTCGTGCTGCCTCTCCCCTGATATTCGTCGCGTTCCTTGACCCTGACGATCATCCAAATCATGAAGAGAGCACCGACGATGACGGCAAAGACCGAAACCCTCGATGCCATCTGTGGGATGTCGTCGGCTTCGATGATCATCGACATAGCGGCCAACGCGCCGAAAGAACCCAGGATCCACGCGATATGGCGGCCACCATAAATCCGGGTTCTCTGATGGGGATCGTCGCTGATTTCGGCACCCATCGACTGGTGAGGCACGACGACGATCGTCATCGCCGCAAAGAAGAGAAAGATGCCGGTGGTCATCCAGGCGATCAGCGCCGGGCTCGAAAGTCCCTGAACGGGACTCCAGAGCATGTAGAACGCCAGCGAAAGCGGGGCCAGGGAAGCCAGAAGCCAAGGCCGACGGCGGCCGAGCCGACTCCGAGTTTTGTCGGTCCAATAGCCGACCAGAGGATCGGTCACCGCGTCCCAGAGACGCGACAGCCCAAAGATCAGTCCGATGACCCCGGGCGCCATCAGCAGAACATCGGTGGCGAACTTCATCAGATACATGTTCACGAGCAGGAACATGAACCCCGTCGAGACCATGGGGAGGTTGTAGTCGGCGATTCTCAACAGAGAGAGGGGCTTCGCCTCGATGAGGGAATTCTCGCTCTGGAGCGGTGCCTCTCGGTGATGCGGCCCGGTACTCATATCATCCTATGTGGAGAGAGGAGGCAAGCCGAATCACACCTGTAGACTTGACGGCTGGATACTCACGGATACTCGGCGAGCAAGCAAGTTGCAGCACGGGAGTCATTGAGCATCGCTCCAGTGGGGGTAGTCGGAACGAAGCTTTTTCAGAGCAAAGTTGACCTCGATCCACTCGATGATTCCGGGGCTGAGGCTCAGATCCCGAGCCGCTTGGGGAGGGGAGAGATCAAAACGCCGAGATTTCCCGTTGGGGGCACGCAAATCCAGCCGACGGGGAAGCGCCAGGGCGACCAAATCCACCGCTCTGCCCGTATAGTGATCCGAAGCGCGGGCACCGGCTTGGGTTGCGTAAACGACTTCGTAGGTCTCGGCCATGGCGCGCGCCGCCTCGCGAGTTGCCTGCCAGCCTTCGGGATGAAGCCACTCGATCGATACCGAGAGCCCCCACTCTTCCCGCGCTCGATGCAAATCCTTGGCCCGCGCTCGCACTTCGTCTTCGTCCGACGCCCGGCTCAAAACAAACGCACCCCACATCAGGTAGCCCCGTTCTCGGCTACGCACCGTGGAATTGAGATACACCTCTGCCCCCTGGTTTCGCAGTTGAGACATCAACGAGCGAATCCGGGCCGCAAACGATGACTCCGCCCGGACCGCCGCCAGGGCGGCGAGAGATTCGCTCTCCCCCGATGGGTTGCGGTAGCGCATGGCCCAAGCGGAACCCGGGGGATCACCGTCTCGGGCGGGGGGCAAATTCACCTGAGGCTGGGGAGGGTCGATGTCGATCGGGCCGTGGGCTCCATAGAGGCGCGGCTTGCCTTCAAAAATATCGTCTGGGTGCAGCAGAATGCCCGCCCGCCGACCCCGGCCCGGGGTGATCCAGACCGGTTGACTGCGGGCGCCATCACGAAGGACATCATCCAGGAACAAGATGAAATCCTCGAGATCTACCGGCCGCCCGAAATTCTCGCGGACCCTGACCTCGATGGGCTCCGGTCCCCTCCCCCCCGCAAGGGCAATCAGGCGCGGGCCGTCGATGGACACCCCCGCAAACTGAATCGAACCATCGGCCAGAGCCCGGCCCGCAAAAGCCAAGGGCTCGGCGAGACCCTCGCCCCAGGGCGGAGGGGGGATCACATCGAAGTTCCGATCGGGAAGAAGGATTCGGGCGATCTCGGGCGATCCCTGCCCCGCAAGGCACTGCGATGGCAGAGCCGGGAATAACCCCGCGCCAAAAGCAGTCCAAATCGTCCCCGAAAATACGAGTCGCCCACACCATCCCATGTAGATAAGAAACATCAGCGATGTCCGGCGCGTTGTCGCCCCCGAGCCACCGATACGCCGCCCATAGCTTCGGGAAGTGCCGACGGACTCTCCTTGGCCGGATCCAGGGACAGTCAGCCGAGCAGGAAGCGGGCGCGTTCGCTTCGGCTCTCCCGGGCCTGATCGTGGAGGCTCATCTGGCCCTGCGCCCGAAAGAGATTGTGCTCGGCCGCCGTTGGAAATGCCCGCGCGTCCCAGGCGAAATGGGTCTCTTCCAGGGCATCTGCAGCAAAGCGTGCGCAAAGCTCGAGGCTCACGCGCTCCAGCGCCTCGACGAGCGATCCTTTCTCGACCTCGGAGAGTTGAATCGACAAACCCGCAAGGTAGCCTTCGGCCGAGGCGCGGAAGATTTCGAGATCGAGCCGTACATCCGAAGGCCCCTCTCCCCCCACATTGCACCAGGAACGCCAAGCATCACCCAAGTCGTAATAGAGGGGCAGGCGCGAAATCGTGTCGAGGTCGATGAGCGCGCAGGCCGCTTCACTCGCCGGTGGCTCGGCTCCCTCGAAAAGCAAATTGCTGAGCTTGAGATCACCGTGAACCACTCGCCGAGGAAGCGGCGAAGGAATCGCCCAACTCTGTTGGACGTCAAGAATCTTGTTGGCGAGCGCTTGAACTTCTGAAACCCGGGGATGATCGGCATACTTTTCCAGCGCATGCAGAAGGTCCGATATATGCCGTGGCATATCGTGAAACGGAAAGCCGATGGGCTCCAAATCGCCTCGCCAATCCATCATTCCGCTGTGAAAACGGGCCACCAAGGCGCCCGCGCTCCGAGCCTGATCGGGAGAACTGCACTTGGGAAAACTGACCCCCGGTATGCGCTCCATCACCCGCCAGCGACCCCCGGCCCCAAGATCCGAGAAAAGATCGCCCGCATCGGTCTCTACCAGCCGCGACACCGCGATGCCTCGCTCGGCAAGGTGACTCGAAACGGCCTGGATATTCGTATGAATCCCCGGCGAAAAATCGGCGTGCACGCGTTGGGCGATATGCTCACCACCCCGGGTAACGACTCGCCAACTCTGATTGATGAGCCCGCCCCGCAATCGCTCAAATTCTGCCCCCGCCAGCGCCGACCAGGCGTTCAGGGCATGGTTGACCTCATCGAATTCCTCTGGAACGGCTTCTTCCATGGCGATAACCTAATCGGATTCCCGGGCCCGAGGCAACCGCGCGCGCCAAACCTCCGGTCCACGATTCGATCGGCCATCCTGCGGCCCTACCGCAAGATGTCTTAGACTGCGCTCCGGGTTTATTTCGAGGAGGCAAGCGCATGAAATTCGGCATCATGGCCCCGTACGTTCAAGGGCCCCTAGAAGACGGCGACTACGCGGCGGCCTTCGGTCAACTGGCCGAGGAAATGGGCTTTGAGTCGATCTGGGCGGTGGATCACGCGGTCATGTGCCCCGACTACGAATCCCGCTATCCCTATGATCCCAGTGGCCGATCGCCCTTTCACGAAAACGTCGTCCAACCCGACCCCCTGACCTGGCTGGGCTGGGTGGCCGCCCACACCCAGCGAATCAAACTCGGCACAGGCATCTTGATCCTGCCCCTACGCAACCCCGTGGTGCTCGCCAAAACCGTGGCCAGCCTCGACTTGCTCTCCAAGGGTCGGCTCCTTTTGGGGGTCGGCGTGGGATGGGTCCGTGAGGAAGCCGAAGCCGCGGGGACCGATTTCACCACTCGGGGCAAGCGATGCGACGAGTACATCGAGGCCATGCGCGCGCTCTGGCGCGAGCCCGTCTCGAGCTATAAGGGCGATCATGTTCGCTTCGAGGGCGTGGTGAGTCTGCCCAAACCTGCCCAGGAAAGCGGAGTTCCCATCTTGATCGGTGGCCATAGCACGGCCGCCGCGCGCCGGGCCGGGCGACTGGGCGACGGTTTTTATCCCCTCGGCGTTTTCGGAACGGAACTCGACGCTCTTCTGGCCACCATGCGCGAGGCCGCCCATGAAGCCGGGAGAAACCCCGCAGAGATCGGCGTCACCGCCGTGGGGGCCCCAAAACAGGCGCTGATCGAAGGGCTGGCGAAGCAGGGCGTGGAGCGCGTCCTAATTTCTCCGTCCAGTGGCGATCTGGATACACTCCGCAAGAATTGGGAGACGTTTCAGCGAGAAATCGCCGAGCCTTTTGCCAACTAAAACCCTTTCCTGTCCTTAAACCCGGCCCAGACCATCCAATCTCGGCTTCAGCCGGCCATTGGGCCTGCTATTAAATGGGCACCCCGAACTCGGTCGAGCCAATGGGTCTGTGGGAATCTGTGGGAAAGAGGAACTCGGCGAACGCATGTTGAGCACAGCCCTGATCGGATTCTTGATGGGAGCCGCGGGCTCAATTCCCCTCGCCGGCCCTATCACCATGCTGGTTCTCGGCTACGGGCTGGAGGGCCGCATCCGGCAGGCGGGCCTCGTCGCCCTTGGGTCGGCGCTGCCCGAATCCGTCTACGCCGGGCTTGCACTCTGGGGCTTCGGCGCACTGATCGAACAATTCGAATGGGTGGGCCCGACCTCCCAAGCCATCGCGATCCTCGTCCTGATCGGCGTGGGGCTCTTCTTGATCTTGCGTCCACCGGCGACCGCCAAGTCATCGGCTGAAACTTCCACCGAGGGCGAGGGGGCGAAGCGGCACATCCTTCTCGGGCTCAGTATCACGGCGCTCAACCCTGCCTTGATTCTCAATTGGGGTGCCGGAGTCACCATGATCTACTCGCTCGGGCTCGTCGAACCCAAGCCCCAATTCGCGGTCCCCTTCGGGCTTGGTGTGGGCGCGGGAATTCTCAGCTGGTTTACCTTGGCGCTCTATTTTCTCCACCGCCATCACCGGCGCATCTCACCCCGCACGCGCGAAAAACTGATGAAGGGGATGGGGGTTCTGCTCTTCAGTCTCGGGCTGCTCGCCGCCGCCAGGGCAATTCTGGGGCACGGCCTCTACTAGCCCCTCCGGCACAGAAACCGCGCCCAGCAGCTGTCATCGCGATGGCCCCAATCGCGTCGTCCGCATTCGCCCGGGCCAGGACATCCACCTGCTCCTCACTCGTGCGCGGCGTCCAGGCGCTCCGCTTGTCCGGCCTCGAAAAATCATAACCCTTCGTGTCTGGATGGAATCGGCGGGCCCAGGGGACTGAAAGGGCTGGCTCACCCCGGCATCCCGCGGCAATCTGTTGCACCCTTCGGCTTCTCCCAGAACGCGCAACAAGGGGTCCCTTGGCCGAGAATCCGAAGAAGCCTGGCAAGGCGAACGATTGGGAGCCGCTTCTTGCCGATCTCGAGGAACGCCGGAAGCGCGCTCGGGCCATGGGAGGGAGCGAAAAGCTCGAGAAACAGCGCGGTCGCGGCCAGCTCAACGCTCGGGAGCGCATCGCGGCTTTGCTGGATCCCGGCAGCTTTCAGGAACTCGGCACTCTGGTGGGTGGGGTGAGCGAAGGAACCCCGGCCGACGCCTTTCCCGCCGGCCTCGGTACCATCGAGGGTCGGCCCGTTCTCGTGGGCGCCGAAGATTTTACAGTGATGGGCGGTTCGATCGGGCTCGGTGCGGCGGACAAACGCTATCGCCTCACCCAATTGGCCCGGGACGAGCGAGTGCCGCTGGTTTTTATTCTGCAGGGTGCCGGACACCGAATCACCAACGCCCTCAAGGGCCATGGTCGCTCGCCCAATGATCTCCAGGGTCTCGTCGATCTCGCGGGCATCGTTCCTACCGTCTGCATCGTGGCGGGGCCCGCTGCGGGACACAGTGCCCTGGCCGCCCCTCTGATGGACTTTGCGGTCATGACCCAACAAGCCGCGCTGTTCTCTGCGGGCCCACCCCTGGTCGAGGCCGCCGTCGGCGAGCAAGTCAGTAAGGAAGATCTTGGCGGACCCGATATCCAGGTCGCCCAGAGCGGCGTCGCCCACAACGATGTGGCAGATGACGCCGCTGCCCTCGCTCTGGCCCGCCGCTACCTCGGATATTTCCCCAGCAACGCTTGGCTCCGGGCACCGACCCGCGAGGGAAGCGACTCGGGCGAGCGCGTGCTCGAAGAAATTCTCTCACTCGTTCCCGCAGACGATCGCAAGCCTTACAAGATGAGCAAAGTAGCGGCGCTGATCGCCGATGAAGGCAGCCTCCTCGAACTCCAGCCGCGTTTCGGCCGAAGTCTGTTCACCGCTCTTGGCCGACTCGGTGGTCGGCCGGTAGCGATCCTGGGCAACAATCCGAACGTCAGGGCGGGGAGCATCGATCGAGATGCTGCGGACAAGGGCACGCGTTTTCTGGAAATCACCGGCAGCTTTCATCTTCCCGTGATTTTTCTCGCCGACAATCCCGGTGTCATGCCGGGTACCGTCGCCGAACGCAACGGGGCATTGCGGGCCGCAGCCCGAATGTTCGCCGCCCAACGCCGGCTCCGAGGGCCGAAACTTCACGTCACCCTCCGCAAGGCCTTCGGATTCGGGAGCAGCATCATGGGAATGAACCCCTTTGATGGCCAGACCCTCTCCGTGGCCTTCCCGGGCGCCACCCTCGGCGCCATGCCCGCCCGAGGCGGTGGGGTTGCGTCGAAGTCCGATACCGCCCAGCAGGCCCAGCTCGATGCCGCCGAACTCGGCGGACCCTACCGCGTCGCGGACTCCATGGGTTTCGACGAGATCATCGACCCGCGCGAAGTGCGAAACGTATTGCTCCGGGGTCTGAGACTATCGGCGGGGCGCAACGGGGAACCCCTCGAACCCCTGGCACGGTGGGGCGCGCTGCCCTGATACCCGCAACCGCACCCGTTTCGCGCGGACCCTGAATCCGCTCGCGAATTCCCCGACCGCGCCGCCGCCCATAGGAAACGCTGACGTATCCGCGATCGCAAGACCCGCCGAACAAAAAAGCCCGGGCGGACGTCGTCAATTGGCCCGGTGAATTTTGGGGCGATACCGCCCCTGCTCGGGGCCATCGAAAATTTCTTCGAGCTGAGGGTGACGGCAGGGCTGACCGCTCTCGTCGCACAAGAGATTTTGCTCCGAAACGTAGGCGACATACGTTGTCTTGGCGTTCTCAGCGAGCAGATGGTAGTAGGGCTGATCTTTCAGGGGCCGCATGTTCTCCGGAATCGAAAGCCACCACTCCTCGCTATTATTGAATGTCGGGTCGACGTCGAAGACTACACCGCGAAACGGATGGAACCGGTGGCGAACGATTTCACCAATTCCAAATCGGGCATTCCGAATTTTGGCGGTCATCGAGAAGAACCTCCTGAAGCTTCCTCTACTCTAGCCCCCATCGTGTCTCCCCAGTAGGTCTTTTGCCGCCTTACGGGCACACTCTCCTCTCTTTGCGGGCACACTCTCCTCTCCTTACGGGCACACTCTCCTAGACGCATCCAGCGGCCGGGGCCGCCCAACTGTGCCATTCTCGGCTCTAGTTTTCGAACACTGGAGAAGCGTCACATGAAAAGCATCGGGACTCTCATTTTGATCATGGTTCTGACCGCTACCCTCGGGTCTTCTTTCGCATGCGCCCCACGAGCCATGCGCGGCGGAGACGGCACGACCAATCCAGGAATGGACGCTCCGGCCATGAGCACCACCCTGGACCGAAGCGATATCGACTACCTGGTCTCCCAGAACATCGAAGCCCTCTACACATCCCGGTTCTGGTTGAGCGAAATCATCGGCGACGGAACGCCTCCCATTTTTGCGATCTGGCCCATCGAGAATTCGACTTCTCAGCACCTTGAGGATCAGATGCTGACCCTACTCTCTTCCATCGAGACCAGCTTGGTCAACAGCGGCGAAGTCCAAGTCGTCGCCAAGTCCCGACAAGCTGCGCTCGCACGGGAGATTGGTATTCAGCAGGGGGCCATCTATGACCCCCGGAGAGCCGCCCAACTCGGGGCGCAACTTGGCGCCGCCTACTTCGTAACGGGCAAGATCACCGGAGTCGATGAACGCTTGCAAAAGACTCGGCGCATTCAATACAGCCTCTTCCTCCAGGTCCTTGAACTCGAGACCGGGCTCGTAAAATTCCAGCACGAAGCAACGCGCAGCAAAGCCCTCAAGCGCTGAATAACAAAGATTGATTATGAGCCGAGTCCGGCTGAACAACCGCCGCCCGAATCGGATCCGAGTGAAATCGTGGCTTTGGCGACATGGGCCGTTGCCCTGTGCCCTGGCCGCGGCGGTCCTTTCGGGCTGCGCCACCTACTCGGAGCAAATGACGTCCGCGCTGGACGATGTGACCGCAGGCCGCTACGAAGAAGCCATCGGCCAGGTCCAGAAGGCATCGGGGCTTTCCGCGAGCGGTGTCCCCAAAGAGTTGGACTCCGATGCAGCCCTCGGACTGCTCAATCGGGCAACCCTCAAACAAGCGCTTCAGCGCTTCGGTCCGAGCAGTCAAGATTTTCAAGAAGCCGACGTGGAACTGGAATTTCTTGACATTGCAAACGACACCGCGGGGGAAATCGGCCGATACTTTTTTAGCGATAGCGCGACTCGCTACCGCTCCTCGCCCACCGAAAAGCTTGCCATCAATGGGTTCAACATGATGAACTACCTTGCCCTGAATGATCTGCAGGGCGCCCGGGTCGAGAGTCGGCGGTTCACCGTAATGCAGCGATATCTCGACGAGTACGCCAAAGATCAACCCCATGCGGCTTTTGGTTCGTACCTGGCCGGCTTTACCCTCGAGCAGATGGGCGAATACACCGGAGCCATGCGCTACTACGACGAGGCTCTGGCGGTGCAGAATTTCGAGTCGCTTCGCGGTCCGGTACAGCGGCTCTCGACTCTTACCCCCTACCGAGGTCGGGCGATCGAAAAATTTCTGGCAGACTCAAATCCCCCCACAGCCCGGGACTCCACAGCCGACTCCAAGGCCACTGCCAAAATTCTGGTGGTGATCAGCGTCGGGCGCGTACCCCATAAAGTACCCGAACGCATTCCCGTAGGCGCGGCCATCGGGTTGGCGGGAAGCGCGATCAGCGGAGATCCGGCCGTACTCGGTTACTCCGTGTTCAAGTTCGTCATCTACCCCGGTCTGGCTCAGAGCCCGAGTCGCTATTCACAGGTTGGCCTGCTGCTCGATGGGCAAGGTGTTCAGCCCGACCTGGCCAGCCGCCTGGGATCCGAGATCACAAGAGAATACGAAAGCATCAAACCCTCGATTATTGCCGCCGCCCTCTCCCGGATGATCGTCCGCGCGGCCGCCGCCGAGGGGATGCGAGAGGCGGGGAACAGCGCGGGCAGCGGTCTCGGCTGGTTTCTGGCGCTGGCCACCGAGGCCAGCTTGGCGGGACTGGACAAACCCGATACCCGATCCTGGATATTTCTGCCCGATCGCGTCTATGTCTACCAACAGAGGGTCACTCCGGGGAGACACCGGGTAGAAGTTCGGCTGGGAACGGGCCCCTCCGAATCGCATATCGAAGAGGTCGAGGTCGCAGCGGGTGAATTCGCCGCAGTAGTGATTACCGCGCCGCGTTAGAAAGCCGGGGTAGAAAACCGGGCTACCTGAACAATCCACCCACAACGGCAAAGGGCAGCGTAGCCAGATCGAGGGGAATCGTGAAAATCAACGCCATGGGCTTCACCGCCGGAGCCAGGGTCGATCGCATGACGGCCTTGGTCATGCCGAATACGTATTCGTTGGTGTAGCCACCGGGCGCTTCGAGATCCAGAGTGTCCTGGGCCATCGCATATCCAAACCCTCCATGCCCCGAGGAATCGAACATCGCAAAAGACGCTCCGCTTTCGGCGGACGTCCGCTGGACTTCATTCGCCCCCGCAAGCTGCGGCACCGCGAGACTTGTCCACGCAATCAACAGAGCAAAAAGAAACTCCTTGCGGATCGTACCCTCGATAAATTTAGGCCTGAGCACCATCTTGCGTCACTCCTCTGTGGGTTCTCTTTTGAGTTCCGCTCACAAGTATGCCACACCTGCCTATTTCATCCGCCCCGAATTACCCGGCCAGGAAAGCGATCCGTGTGTTCGCCGCCTTCGACCACAACTGCCCCATTGACCAACGTGTAGTCGTAACCCGACGATCTTTGGGTCCAACGCCCAGCCCCCGCTGGAAAATCAAAAACGAATTCCGGGACTTCGATTTCCAGAGCCTCGAAGTCGATCACGTTTATGTCCGCATACTGGCCAGACGCAATTCGGCCACGCCGACGAATTCCGAAAGCGTCCGCGGGTTCCGATGTGAGTCGCCGAATCGCTTCCTCGACCGTAAGATATTGACGCTGACGGCACCAGTAACTGAGCAGGTACGTGGTCAAACTCGAATCGCAGATGCCCGTCACGTGGGCCCCGGCGTCGCCCAAACCAAAAAGTGTGCCCGGGTGCCCAAAGACCTCTTCTATATGACTGGCTTCCTGGTTGCTCCCCACCGATGCGAAAATTTGACGGCCCGCAGTTTCGCGAAAGAGATCCACCATGGCCTCGATGGGGCGTTGACCACGAGCAGCGGCGACATCCGCAAGGCGCTGGGCCTCGAAGATCTCGTACGCACAGTGGTCGGGACCGAAGAGCGTATACTCCGCCCCAATTTGGGTATCCACCTCGGGGCGAACATCAAGAAGTTCCCGCCGAACCGAGGGATCCTCTAGAGCGGCAAGCCGCGCTTCTGGGGGCCTTTCGTAAAGGCGCTTCCATGCCGACGCGCGGACTGGGGACTGGTTCAAGAGGCCCACGAAGCTGAGCACCGCCCGTGGATTAAACATGGGCCAAAGCTCGGCACCCGCCGCGCGCTCCGCATCGGCAGTGGCCAGGACCTTGCCGTGAAGAGCTGGAACCAATTTGTGGGTGAACATGCTGAAAATGACCGGGCGCCGGACCTGACGACTGATTTCACCCATGCGGGCCACCTCGCGACACGCCTCGGGGAATTCCGCAGTGGAGTCCAGTTCGCCAAAACCCGCGACCCATTGCACGACACCGCGACCGTGTTCGCCCAACACCGAAGCCAACGCAAAGAGTTCTTCATCTTGGGCGAAAGTCCCCGGAATCGGCGTGCCATCGGGCATGCAATGGCTTCGGGTGCGCGAGGTGGAAAAGCCCAGCGCACCCGATGCCATGGCTTCGTCCACCATCCCGCGCAGAACATCGAGTTCACTCCCGGTGGGCGTACGCCCGGGGTCCGCACAGCCTTCGCCTAGAGCGCCAACCCGGAGAGCGACATGGCCTACCAGAGCGCCGACATTGACCCCCAACTCTCGCGACTCCAAGGCATTCAGATAGCCCCCAAAATCCCGCCACGTCCAGTCGACGCCGGCCATGATGCTCGCGCGCGGAACCTGTTCGACGGATTCGAGAGTTTCCGCCAGCAATTCCCGGTGTTCGACCTCCACGGGCGCGAACCCGACACCGCAATTGCCCACGACCACGGTTGTCGTTCCGTGCCAGCATGCCGGTGTGCCCAGGGGGTCCCAGAGCAACTGCGCGTCGAGGTGAGTATGGGGATCGACGAAACCGGGAGTGACCAGCCGTCCCTGGGCGTCCAGCGTGCGGCGGGCCGATCCCGAAATCTCACCCACGGCAACAATGCAATCGCCGTCGATCGCCACATCGGCGGTGAAGCCCGGGGCTCCGCTGCCGTCGATCACAGTCCCATTGCGAATCAAGAGATCGTGCACAGTACGCACCCCCTCGTCTATCGCCCGGGTCCGGAGTCGGCCAGGACCCGGCAAGGGTACAGGCTACGGACCGGCGAGCCATGCTCCCATAACCGAGCCGGCTTGCGATAGCATCGGGCTCCACACGCATCGAGGAGGCAAGCGATGAACACCCTGGGCTTCTGCAAGCCGGGCTTTGAAGGCGTTCAAGCGGCCTTCGAGGCGAACTTTGAAAAGGGCGCCGAATTGGGGGCCAGTGTCGCGGTCACTTTGGATG